>Ga0172377_10009122_pt1 | contig 10173 bp, 9 predicted proteins | sample Pumphouse3metaG_FD_119749 | JGI IMG/M metagenome (GOLD analysis project Ga0172377, IMG submission 119749) | Leachate microbial communities from a municipal landfill in Southern Ontario, Canada - Pumphouse #3 metaG | ecosystem: Engineered > Solid waste > Landfill > Unclassified | place: Canada... | reverse complement strand
TTTAGCAATGCATGTGGAATGCAAGAAATACAACTCAACAATCAACATAGTATCTTATCTTATCTATTCATATCGTACCTACCTAAAGATGTTCGATAAAGGATATGAGGGATATGTACCAATAAGTGAGACAAGAGCAATCATAAGTGATTTCACTGGTATATCAATCAGATCAATAAACAACACAATTGACCTGCTGAAGAATCTTGAACACATCTCAATAATCAAAGGTAAAGTAAATATAAACGCTGAAGAATATCAAAAACTTCTATCATATAAAGCCGATAATATTTAATAATTTATTTTTTCCATATTAAAACAAGCAATATTTAATATAAACATAAGATTTATTTTATCTTTTATTAGATATTGTTGTTTTTACTCTTCCATAACATAAGCACTCATGATATAAACAGGTTATATTTACTTTTGAGAATATCATTTGCTTTGTTATGGGAAAAATAATTAAAATAAGCCTATATCTACAAGTTTTTCACAAACTTGTACAAATTCTATGTCTCAATGTAAAAATTTTATTTCACACAACTTTATTGTTCATTGGAGATTAATATGGGAACACCTCATAACAACGCCAACAAAGGCGACATTGCTAAGATCGTATTGATGCCAGGAGATCCTCTTCGAGCTAAATTGATTGCTGAAACATATTTAGAAGATGCAGTTCAATATACAACTGTAAGAAATGTTTTTGGTTATACAGGAACATATAAAGGTGTTAAAGTATCTGTTCAAGCCAGTGGAATGGGCTGTCCTAGTATGGGAATCTATTCTTATGAGCTATATTCATATTACGATGTTGAAGCAATCATGCGCATTGGTTCAGCTGGAGCTTTCAGCAAGGAAGCAAAACTTGGTGACATATTATTTGCACAGGGCGTTGCAACAGACTCCAACTATGCAGCCCAATATAAATTACCTGGAACATACACTCCATCAGCAGATTTCCATCTTTTGGAGACTGCAGTTGCAACCTGCAGAGAGATTGATATTCCATTCACAGTTGGAACTGTACTCTGCAGTGATATGTTCTACAACGACAATACATCTTACATGAAAGACTGGCAAAAAATGGGAGTACTTGCAGCTGAAATGGAATCAACAGCTTTATATTGCAATGCTTCTCGTCTTGGTAAAAAAGCACTTTGTATGTTAACAGTATCAGATCAACTTGTAACTGATGAGCATATGAATACTGAAGAGAGGCAGACAAGCTTCACAAAAATGATTACTGCAGCATTGGAGACAGCAATCAAATTATAAACTAGAATCCTTTTTGATAAATTTGATATCTTTCCTTGAGTAAAATTCACCACATTTTTACTCAAGGATTTTTTTTTGCTTTTCAAAGGCGGTAACAAGAATTATGCCTGTAAAAATAGCAATCATTCCAAATCCAAAGCCTTTTGTCAGACTCTCACCTAGAGCAATCAGGCCTATTATAACAGATGAAACAGGCTCAATTATTGAAAGTATTGAGGTCATTCTTCCCCCAATCAATCGAACACAGTAGTTGAATAAAGATGCTGCAACAGTTGTTCCAAGCAGAGAGAGTCCTATCATAGAGACAACTGCACCTCTCATATCAAGAATCTCATGGCGATTGATTCCCTCATTCAGTGCTGGTAAAAACCAAAATGCAGCAGATATCAAAAATATATAGAACATCAATGTGAAGCTGTCTATCTTCTTTATGTCCTCATCTGATAAGAATCTTATATAAAGTGTGTATGTGAGTGCGCTTGCCAATGCAATGAGTGTTCCCTTGATATTGCTTGTATTGGTTGGCCCTATTATCAAGAAGAGTCCAATCAGTGCAATGAAGGTCCCCCAGATTTGTGGTCGTCCGGGCCTCTCTTTATCCTTTACAACAGAGAGAATCAATACAAGTATCGGATATGTAAAATGAAGAACTGTGGTGAAACCAGTTCCAACTAAATCATATGCCATGTAGAGAAAGGCACTTGTGAATGATTGAAAGAAAACAGAGCCAACAATCAATTTAAAAACAGCAGATCTTGGAATTCTCAGATTGCCACCTCGTATCTCAATCACAATAAAGATGCATATAGCTGCAGATAAAAATCTGTAGAACAGTCGTTCTGCAAACTGCAGTCCTGCGACCTCTGCCAGTGTGTTGAAATATCCAAGCATTCCGAAAAAAAGAGAGCTGAGGACGGTAAGTAAGATTCCTAAAATATATTTCTTTCTGTATTCCATTGTCATTCGATCCATTACATATAAATTTTTTGAAATAAAAATCCAGCCATCATTTAGACTGGATCTATCTGCAGTAATATCAATTACACTCTTCTACGTCTGAATCCTCTTGGATTGAACTTGAGAAGAGGAGCAGTTTCATTGATGACAACGATATTTGTGCTCTCTCTCTTCTTCTCAAACAGACTCACCATAACAGTTCCCATTATTATAAATAAAACACCATAGCCAAAGCCATCTGATAGTTTTTCATTTAAAACAACACACCCTATCAAAACAGAGGTCAGTGGATCAAATATTGAGAGTATTGATGTCATTCTACCACCAATGTTTCTTACACCATAATTGAATAGGGTGCAAGCCACTATTGTACCAGGTATTGCAAGTCCAAGTATTGATAAAGAAGCTCTGTAGATGTCTATTGGAACAGGATTCTTCATCACTTCAATGCAAGATGGGAAGAACCAAAAGATTGAGGATATTGAGAACACGTAAAACATCAGAACAAGTCCATCAAGATTTTTCGCATAGTCTTTTGCAAGCATGCGGACATACAAGGTGAATGTGATGGCACTCAGAAGTCCAAGGAACACTCCAAGGGCATTAGTTGCACTGACTGGGCCTATGACAACAACAAGACCAAAGAAGGCCATAGCTGTCCCGAGCAGCTGCATTCTACCAACTCTCTCTTTATCTATTGCAATGGACATGAGCAGAACCATTATTGGATATGTAAAACTCAAAACAGTTGCAAAACCTGTTCCAATGTAATCATATGCTCTGAACAGAAGATAGCTTGTCAAACTGAAATAGAGGATTGAACCAATCACAAGTTTATAAAGAGAGCCTTTGGGCAATCTCAGATCTTTATGTTTGATTTTGATGATGATATACAGCACGATTGCTGCCACTAAGAATCTAAAAAATATCCTTGAAGTTGTAGATAAACCTGCATCCTGACCAACGCTTGAGAAAATACCAAGCATTCCAAAAAATATGGAAGATATCAAAGCAGAGCCCACTCCTAGAAAGTAAGTACTTTTACTTTTCATAATTAGAACTCCAGAAACAAATTAGCGCCGAATACGAATTCATTCAGCATCAAAAATAATTTTAAGCAATATCTTTTCCAACGAACCTTAGATATTCTTAAATAAACCAGTTGTAATAATTAAAATGAAAAGTGCTTTTACTGTATAAAAAATACTCTATCGGTAGTGATTCATTTCGACGTGATAGTACAGTTTTATATGAGCAAAGTAAACATAAAAATGGATTTTTTTTAAGTTTTTTTCATTAATTTTTCTGCAAGAAAAAATTCGCTGTCTGATGATGAATTTGAAGTAATTTCGCAGACTTTTTACCACCCTTTTCGTCCCAATAAAATTCAATATTTTTAAATCCAATATCTCTATATATATGGCTTACTGCTTGCATCATAGTCAAAATATTCAGTCAATATTGCTCTCTCATATATGATGGAGCTCCTCATTAATTGGAATGAAAAATCACCTTCCAAAACCATTTGGGAAAAAATATGCTATTATTTGTTGATAAGCCAACTAATAATTACTATCTTATAAATATAATTGGTAAGCCAACTAAATAAGGAACATTAAATGAACACAAAAATAAAAAGATCAATGAATACACTGAACAGAATAAATAGAAAATTATTTACCTCAAATGAGGGAAATGAAGAATCTCTGATTGGAACAGGACAGATAAACATTCTAAAAGAGATCATCGATAACAGGAATATAAATCAAGATGCACTTGCAAGCAACTTGAACTTAGACAAAACAACAATTGCTAAGGCTGTGAAGCGTTTGGAATCAAAAGATTTGATTACAAGAAAGAGAAGCGAGCATGATCGCAGAAAGAACGAGCTTGCTGCAACAAAAAAAGCTCTGATTGTAGAAGAGAAGATGAGAGAGCACATAGACCAATACTCACAATCATTATTTGAAGGAATCAGTGAGGAAGAAATAGACAGATTTGAAATAACTCTTGAAAAGATAGAGAACAATATTGAAAGGAATAGAACAATGAAAAACGATAAAAAAGATAAAATTATGAAGATGTTGTGTGCTATAGAAGAGAATGAGAATGTGGATATCAAGAAGCTATCAGGTCTTTTAGATAAAGATGAAGAGAAGATAAAGAAAAGAGTCAAAAAAATGATGGACAGAGATCTTGTTGAAGAGAGAGATGGATATCTTTATGTGATCAGCAGATCAAAAGAACATGGCATGGACAGCAAGAAGAAAGAAGATCATGGAAAGTCAAAAGCAAAGAAAGAAGTTTTGAAGGCCATAATGAAGAACTCAGGTCTCAGTAAGGAAGATCTCAAACAGCACACAGATTTAGAGGAACAGGAACTTGATTCACTGCTCGCTCACTTTGAAAGCAAAGGTATACTTGAGATCAGAGATGATAAACTATTTGCAGACAGAGATGCTGTCAAACACATCAGAAAACATAAGTAAGAGTTCAGGAATGATTTAAAGCTCAAAATATCTTAACAAATAGAAGGAAATTGAAAATTGGAAAATCAATAGATAAAATAAAAATATCCACAACAAAATATATTGGAAAAAAGATTGAAGCAGATGGAACTGTAACTTTCAAATTTCAGATACCTGAGAATCTGAAGTGGTCTGAGGGCACACATTTCCATCTTGCTTTCAGTGACTTCATCAAAGACTCAAAACCAGATACAGATCTTGTTAGATCTTTCTCAATCATGAGCATGGAGAATGAAAGATACATAGGTTTCACAACAAGAGTTAAGGATGATTGCTCTCTGTATAAAAAGAGATTGATGAAGTTGAAAACTGGTGATGATATGTTCATCTTCAAATTCAGAAACAATATGAAACTCAAAAGAGAGGGCAGACCCGTTGTTTTCATATCCATGGGAGTTGGAATAGCAACATTCAGGCCTTTGATAAAAGAGTTTGTTAGAGATTCAAATGAGATAACAAAACTTACAAATATAAATATCGATTCAAGCAGAAGCTATGTCTACAACGATGAGATCAAATTGATATTGCAGGATAACTTCATCAATCATTATGTCTCTTCTAGAAAAGAGCTATATGAAAGGATTGATGAGTGTCTATCAGACAGCACCAATCTATATTACATTGTTGGATCAGATAAATTTCTAAGAGTCATCAGAGCCTATCTAGTGGAGCATTCAGTAGATCCATCAGATATCACAGTCGATAAGAAGGCAGAGGTTCTTGTTGATTTCTTCAACGAGGAGCAATAGTTATTAAAACTTGTTTGATGAATCACTGTTTTACTGAATACACCGAATATGAGCTGCCAATTTGATAACCCAATTTTTTAGCTAGAGAAGCAGAGCGCAGATCCATTGCATCCCAACCTGGATATATATCTCTCCTCACACATTCAAGAATCAATTTTGCACCACATGATGCAGCTAGTCCCCTGTTTCGATACTCCTTCAGAGTATCAATTTCAATTTCGATGGAATCATCATAGACCACATAGGAGGATGCACCTGATACCAACTTTGCATCTTCATATACAACAAAGCCAATACCTCGATCATGAAAATCATCATAGCTTTTGAACTGAGAGCAAAGGTCCATTGACCAGGAATTGCTTAGAACATCTTCATAGATTCTCTCATCAATGCTCTTCATTGTAAAATTATCATCCAAGCTATTGATGTAGAGAGATAGAGTTTTTAAATCAAAACCACCTGAGTCTTCCTTCATCTTATATCTTGTTGATTTTTTAACTCGATCACCGAGAGCTCTCTCAACACATTCATCCCAAGCTTCATTTTCTACTGTAATTATTGGACAGGCAGAAGTCTCAATCAATCTTTGATCAGTAACTCCTGCAAAGAAGGCAAAATCTCCAACTGTTATTCTACAGGATTTAGGACTCATCTCATCATCCACTTCAGCACATCCCATGTACCCCTGCAGGTATGAACTGACCAAGCCATCATTCCAATTTTTAAAGATATCTTTAACTTTCTCTCTTTCTACCATATTGAATCCTTCTGTTGATGCAAGAACTGTTTGTATTTACCATAATAATCTCTGCAGCTCACCTTTTCAACAGAGCCTACAGCAGAATTCAATTATGAAAGATGATCTTTAGGAGAGAGAAAAATGCAGTTATAAATTCATACAGAACAATTTAAAAATATATCAGACGTATTTTAGGCACTTTGAGGCTGTAAATTGAGATATAAAAATTTTGTTTGGAATAATTATTTTTGAACCTTATTTCATAATTCTTTCAATAAATTATTATGCACCCTAATTTTACATAAAATGATATATAAAAATATTTTAAATACTTCACAAAAGTTAGCCAACATAAACATGGGGTATGTTGCATTTTGCTAACAAATCAAACAAATAAACCTTTCTCTTTTTATTTTGTTAGTCTTATAAAACATCACCCTTGTTAGCTCAAACTAACCATATTTAGAGTCTCTTATGAAGAACAGATTGAAGAGCTTCTTAAATATCTCACTTATTGCTTGAGTTCAATCAATACAGCACAGATCATATTTATACTTAACACATCGCTCTCATTCTGTTAGATGAGTGACTGTCTTGGTGTGGAATGATGAGCCCTAATTTCAACTTCTTATGGATTGAGGTGATCATTATTTATTTCCAATTAGCTTTAACTCATCATTCACTTGCTATATAATTGAAGGACAAGGAAGGATATTGACTATGAAAACAATTTATTTAGCAGGTGGCTGCTTTTGGGGTGTGGAGCATTTTTTTTCATTGGTCCCAGGTGTTGTTAAAACTACAACAGGATATGCAAATGGAGATGCTTTGAATCCTACTTATGAAATGGTATGTTCTAAAAAATATAAATTCGCAGAGACTGTAAAAGTAGACTTTGATGAGAGCGTCATAACTCTTGATAGATTGCTTGATAAGTTCTTCATGATAATAGATGTAACATCTCTGAACAAACAAGGTGGAGATGTAGGATTGCAGTACAGAACAGGTATTTACTATACAGAGGAAGCAGATAGAGCTTTTGCAGAGAAGAAGATGACTGAACTTCAGAAATCTCACTCAAAACCAATAGCAATTGAATTGGTTGAGTTGAAGAACTTCTACAATGCAGAGGACTATCATCAGGATTACTTGAATAAGAATCCAAATGGATACTGTCACATACCTCTTGCAATGTTTGAAAAAGCATCACTATAACATACAACAAAAGCACTGAAATAATCAGTGCTTTTATTATATGAATCATTCAGTTTTAATATTCAACTGTCTCATCTTCCATCAATATTGCAGATGGGACCTTTCCAAGACCTGGCATTGTCATAACAGAGCCTGTCAGAGGAATGATAAAATTTGCTCCAGCTGATAAATTCACAGATCTCACAGTGACTGTGAAATCCTTTGGAACTCCAAGAACTTTTGGATTATCTGATAGAGAGTTTGGTGTCTTTGCAATGCAGACATAGGAATCACAGAATCCCATATCTTCATACATCTTTATCTGCTCATTTGCTCTGTCTTTATACACAACATCTTTTGCACCATATATATTTTTAGCTATTGTAGATATCTTCTCTTTGATAGGAGATCTCAAATCATAAAGAGGTCTGTAATTGCCCTCATCAGAATTCACCATATCAACAACTTTATGAGCTAGATCTACAGTACCCTCTCCACCTTTCAAGAAACCATCTAAGAAAGATACAGTGTATCCCTCTTTTTCACACCACTGAGTCAGTGCATCAATTTCACTCTGTGTATCAAATTCAAAGTGGTTGATGGCAACTACTATTGGTATGTTGAATTTCTTTACATTCTCGATATGAGCTTTGAGATTATCAACCCCACACATAAGGGCCTCTACATTTTCTTTTTCAAGATCTTCGTAAGCAACGCCTCCATGCATCTTCAGGGCTTTGACTGTTGCAACAACAACTGCACCTGATGGTTTGAAGTTACCATCTCTGCATGCAATATCTAAGAACTTCTCAGCTCCTAAATCTGCTCCAAATCCCGCTTCTGTTATTGTTATAGGTGCCAATTTCATTGCAAGCTTGGTAGCTATGATTGAATTGCATCCATGAGCAATGTTTGCAAATGGTCCACCATGCACCAACACAGGATTGTGTTCCATTGTCTGAACCAAATTTGGTTTCAATGCTTCTTTCATAAGCTTCATAACAGCATTTGATACTTTCAAATCAGCTACAGTTATAGGCTTGTTATCATAAGTGTAAGCCACAATTATTTTCTTGATTCTCTCATGGAAGTCTTTTGAATCTCTAGCAAGACATAATATTGCCATCATCTCTGATGCAACAGTGATAACAAAGTGGTCTTTTCTTTCAATACCGTTGTATTTTCCAATACCTACTGTGATGTTTCTAAGAACTCTGTCATTCATATCAATTGCTCTTGTCCAAACGACATGCTCAGGATCTATGTTCAATTCATTACCCTGATAGATAGAATTATCTAATACTGCTGCTATCAAGTTTATTGAGGAGGTCAATGCATGAAGATCACCTGTAAAATGAAGATTGATCTCATCTTTGGGACCAATTGAAGCCAAACCACCACCAGTAGCCCCACCTTTAAGTCCAAATACAGGTCCAAGTGAAGGTTCTCTCAAGCACAGCATTGCTTTCTGATTTATCTTACCCATTCCTTCAGCTAGAGCGATGGCTGTTGTGGTCTTGCCCTCTCCTGCTTTTGTCGGAGTGATGGATGTAACAAGTACAAGCTTACCATCTTTTTTTTCAGCGAATTCTTTGTTGATAGCTGGGTCTATTTTAGCTTTATATCGACCATAAGGTTCAATAAAATCCTCTTCAATACCTGCACTCTTTGCAATCTCTCCAATCGGTAAAAGATCCATGAAGCACCTCCTTAAAGGCTATAAAATATCTAGGGTTGTAATATAACATATCTTATTAATAATATTCAAAGGGATTTATTAAAATTTAATGTTTTTTGCAACAATTACTAGCTCAAAATATTTAAATCTGTTGCATAGTAACCAGATAGTATAAATATATCTTATTTTTGCAACAAAAATACATCAGAAATACAATATTTACACTATATCAATTTGGCACATCTTCATTGCTTCAATTGCTCTATAATGACTTTCAGGAACAACTCCAGCACATAATTTTTCTTCAACGAGAATTGGAATTTCTGGGAAATTTGCTTTCATCAACATGGCATTTGATATAACACAGATGTCAGTACAGAGTCCAACTAGAGTGATGCTCTCAATATGCTCTCTTTTAGATAGAGTTCTCATATATTCTTCAAGTTCTGTACTTCCAAATGTTGGTTTGTTGAATGGTTTTTCTTCAACATAGGAAAGTAATTTTTGAGAAATTTGCCAGCCTTCTGTACCTTCAATACAATGAGGAACAGGAAGGTGCTTTCCTTCTTGTGTTTCCATATAATCTGGTTGATGAGTATCACGTGTAAAAAGGACCTTGCCATCAAAGTCTTTCACTCTCTCAACCACACCATCAACAATTTTTTCTGCTTCAGGAGTTCCTAGAGCACCATCAATAAAATCATTTTGCATATCTATGACCAATAGAACATTCATCTTCTCTCACTCCAATTCTTAGATTTTTCAATAACATATGTATATAAAATACCCATCATGAGACAAAATGTCTATAAAAAAAGAAGATACACGACTATTTTGCATGCTCTTCTTCTTAAATATGGTATCAACTCTCTAAATGATGAATATCATCATTTGAATCTATTGTAATAAACAAATGAATCCAGACTTACATTTGGACTTGGTTTACAAGGAGTCTTTGGCTCTCCAATTGGTAAGACTGCTCTTATTATTTTGTCCTTTGGAACATTCAATATTTTTCTCAATGCTTTATTTATTTTTGGCATCTTT
>Ga0172377_10009121_pt1 | contig 10173 bp, 5 predicted proteins | sample Pumphouse3metaG_FD_119749 | JGI IMG/M metagenome (GOLD analysis project Ga0172377, IMG submission 119749) | Leachate microbial communities from a municipal landfill in Southern Ontario, Canada - Pumphouse #3 metaG | ecosystem: Engineered > Solid waste > Landfill > Unclassified | place: Canada... | reverse complement strand
TCCGACGATTAAACCGGAAATAGCTAAAGCGAATAAGACAATGACAAGTATCAGGTAATAATTCTCCATCTATTCTGGTTAAGTTTTAGACAGGCAAAAATAAAACCAAATTATGAGAAGTACATTAATATTTGTAAAAAAATTAATAACTTAATTTTAAACATTCCTAAATATGTTTAAATCTTATCCTGCAACTTTTTCTGAGGAAAGAAATGTCGTTGCGATTTATACAGATTTATATAATTAATAAGAAAGTTTTTTGTCTCCGTAATCGTATTAAAGAAAAGTAAAGCATTTCTTGTATTTACTTCTTTTTTCTTAATTCTTTTAATTTGATTTTTTTCCATAACAGCCAGGTAATTAGAAAGATCATTTTTTAATTGTATCAGTCTCACAACTTTTTCTGATTCTCCGTTTTTAAGAACTTCGAGAGATGAATTAAAAAATGCGGTTATCTGTTTTAAAAATTCACTTAACTCCTGCTTTTGTGACAAAACAAAAGGTTTATGATTATTTTCAATATGTTCGTACATTGGCTGTATAAGATAATCCAGAGAGTTACTGATTCCACGCAGGCAGTTAACAAGTACCACATAATAATGTCCTGTGTTATCAGAAGAATCCTGCTGTCTTAGAGTTTGTATTATATCAGGAAGTTTATTCTTCATCTTTTTAGACTTCGCATTATAGATATTCTTTTTTTTCTGAACATCTTTCATCAGACTTCTGTTTTCTTCAAGAAAACCATTTATCCCCATTGTATAAATCTGATTTATAATCAAAAGAGAATCTGTTATCTGTTTTTTTATTTTTTTTATTACTTCTTCATTATCGTCTGTTTCCAGAACTTTTTCATCTTCTTCTGCTTTTTTATCACTATTTTTTTTATTGAAGAAGGATTGTGTTCTAAGAATTAAGAAAGCAGCTAAGGCTACAAAAACAAATATCATAAAAGTGCCGCATAACGAGATAATTGTAGCAATTACAGAAGCTATAACAAAAGCAGAAAGAGCTGTCATAAACCAGCCGCCAATAACGGCAAATACTCCTGATATACGGTAAACGGCACTTTCTCTTCCCCATGCTCTGTCTGATAGGGACGTTCCCATAGCTACCATAAAAGTAACATAGGTGGTAGAAAGAGGCAGTTTATAAGAAGTTCCGATAGATATTAAAATTCCGGAAATAATAAGATTAATTGATGCCCTGATAGTATCGAAAGCCGGTCTGTCCTTTGATTTATCAGAAGGAGACTGCTCGGGCTGATAAAAACGTGAATCCAGAAACTTTATCAGTTTTGACGGGATTATTTTGTTAACACCTTTACTTATTGTTAGGGAATTACGAACCAGAGCCCTTGAAAATGCAGAAGAAACAAAACGTTCATCATTACCTTCATTATTCTGACGTGACAGATCTACAGTAGTGGCAATAACATTTTTAGCTTTCTTTGATGTAATAAGAGTTACTATCATTACAATTCCTGAGGCAATTAATATTAAAGTTGGGGCAGGCATTTTCCCTTGAAGCATAGTCATTGTAAAAGAATCCGGATTTATAGCACCTTCGGCAATCCATGCTTTAAATGATTGAAATCCGGCAACAGGAACACCTACAAAATTTACAAGGTCATTACCGGCAAATGCCATAGCAAGACCAAAAGTTCCTGCAAGTACAATGATTTTGGGAATATTTATGCTAAAAAACCAGGATAACAGCTGAAGAATAATAGTCCATCCTAAAAAGCTAATTAAAAGGATTTTCCCAATATTATTCATAATATAATCAATTGTTTCTGCTGAAATAAAAGGAACTCCTTTTATACCTTTGATTATCATGAAATAAGTTATGGCTGAAATACACAGACCACCGAAAACAGTACCGAAATATTTTAAAGTTTTATTGAGTCTGAAAGAAAAGACGATTCTTGTAATATATTGGATTATTGCACCAACTATAAAAGCTACTACTACGGATACCAGGATTCCGGATATAATAGCCAGTGCTTTTTCACTGTTAATATATTGAGAAAGAGTACCTGCAGCCTCACCTCCCTGATGAATTTTAATTAAAGAAACACCTACAGCCGATCCCAGTAATTCGAAAACCAGGGAAACTGTAGTTGAAGTTGGCAGTCCTAATGTGTTAAATAAATCCAGTAGAATTACATCCGTAATCATTACCGAAAGAAAAATTATCATTATCTCAGAGAAGGCAAACATCTCCGGATGGAATATTCCCTTTCTGGCTACTTCCATCATTCCGCTTGAAAAAGTAGCTCCTACCAGTATGCCAATACTTGCCACTATATAAATTATCTTTAAAGGGGCTACTTTAGATCCTATAGCCGAATTTAAAAAATTTACGGCATCGTTGCTTACTCCGACTATTAAATCGGAAAATGCCAGGACAAATAATATAATAACAAGTATTAGATAATAATTTTCCATTTTCTTTTAACTTTCTTATTTATTTTGACCCAAAGTAAGTGGGTAGATATTACATTTGTGTTACAATGATGGTACAATGATATTACTTTTGTTTATTCGCTACAGCTTTAAGTTATAGGATAATTTGGAGTTATTTCTCCACATTAACAGTTGTTTTATAATTACTAATATATGGATTTCTTTTCAATTATTGTTTTTAATATCCTTAAATCCGCAAGGGTTTTCGTAACTAAAAGTCTAAATGGCTATTAGTGTTGATGTAGCGCATCAAAAAGCAACGGAAACATAGCCAAGTTATGGTGAGTAGGTTTTTGATAGCATTCTCAACAATGATAGGCAGTTAGACTTTGTAATAGAAATACTCTTGCGTATTTAAGGAATATATAGTATAACTGTATTATAATGAGTGAAAAAACTTTAATTTTTATTCTCTCTTACTATATATCCTGTTTGCACAAGATCCTTAAAAAATAAAGGATACGATTTGGTAACTACTTCAGGGGAATCGATAATTATATTTTGGTACATGGCGACGGGAGCCAGAGATAAAGCCATCCGGTGATCGTTGTATGTTGAAAAGCAGGGGAGATAATCCTTTTTTAAAGTTAGTGAACCATCCCAGCTGAGTTCACCCTGCGTGGGTTCTGTGATTTTTGCGCCTAATTTTGCAAGCTCCGTTTGAAGAGCAAAAATACGGTCGGTTTCTTTTATTTTCAATGTTTTAAGACCGGTAAAATGAAAGGGGATATTTTTTAAAACACAAAGCACAACCATAGTCTGAGCAAGATCAGGATTTTCTGTAAAATTAAGTTTAAGATTTTTGGGCACTAAAGAATTAGTTTTCTCAAGAATAACATCATCTCCTTTGAACTCACTTTTTATATTGAAAGATTTAAACCATGAAGTAAGAATACTATCTCCCTGAAGACTTTCTGAATGCAGATTTTTAAGAATGATACTACCACTGTCAGAAAGTGCTAACATCTCATACCAATAAGAAGCAGCGGTCCAGTCGGATTCTACAAAAAATCGTTCGGAATTATAACTTTGTTCATCTACGTGAATTTCTGATTTTTTCCATGACAGGGAAATACCCGACTGCTGCATAAGTTTTAAAGTCAGTTCTATATAAGAACGGGAAATAACATTACCTGTAAGATGCAAAGTCAGCCCACCTTTAAGTATTGGGGCAATCATGAGTAAAGCAGAAATATACTGGCTGCTTACACCACCGTTTAACTCTATTTTCCCTCCTTTTAGATTCTTCCCTTTAATTTTAAGAGGAGGAAATCCCTCATTACCTACATATTCAATTTCAGCTCCCAAACTTATGAGTGCATCAACCAGAATTTTTATAGGACGCTGTTTCATTCTCTCAGAACCTGTGATAATTTTTTCCCCAGGCATTATGGAAAAATAAGCAGTGAGAAATCGCATGGCAGTACCGGCATGACCAATATCAATTATCTGGTTTTTCCCAGACAGGGCCTTTTTCATAACTATAGTATCATCACTATCTGAAAGATTTTCAATTGTCTGATTATAATCGCTTAAAGCATGCATAATCAGTAGCCTGTTGGAAATGCTTTTTGATGACGGGAGATTAATAGTTCCGTTTAGCGTTTTGTCTTGTTTTGAAAGAAGATACTTCATAATTACCATCTTATAGATTTCTGTAATAATTAAGTGATTCCATAATTTCCGGCTTCGAACAAACCTGATTAATTACTACTTCACCTGGCTTAGAAATTAGTGTAAAATTAATAAGGTTATTTTCATTTTTTTTATCATGCGTCATTAATCTGTAAAGAGGCTCTTCATCCTTAGCTGAAATCTCAAATTTCCCGTATTTTTTAATTATCCATCCGGTAATATCCTCCAGTGTTTTTCTGTCAAATCCTGTTTTTTTACCCGATAGATAAAGTTCTGCTATTATGCCGTAAATAACGGCATAGCCGTGTAAAATGGGGTTTCCCTTATGGAGAGCAAAACTTTCAAAAGCATGACCTGCAGTATGTCCAAAATTAAGAGCCTTACGGATATTCTTTTCCGTAGGATCCCTTTTTACAAACCATTCTTTTATATCAACTGATTCTTTTATAATTTCCTGAAAATAAGTAAGATCCTTTTTATTCATGTCATAATCGAGAAGCTTTTTAAGATGCAGGGGACTTTTGATCAATCCGTGTTTAATCATCTCTGCAAAACCCGAAAGAAAATTTTTATCATCCAGCGTCTTGAGAAAGTCCGTATCAATTATAACATTACAGGGATTATTAAATACTCCTATTTCGTTTTTTAGTCCGTTGAAGTTTATTCCGGTTTTCCCTCCAACAGAGGCATCTACCTGAGCGAGAAGGGTAGTGGGGATATTTATAAAAGATATTCCCCGTTTAAAGGTTGAAGCTGAAAATCCTCCTAAATCAGTTAACAGTCCTCCGCCTAAATTAATCAGTAAAGACTTTCTGTCAGCACCGTTTTTTGACAAAAATTCCCAGACTTTTGTTACCGACTCAGTAGATTTATTATTTTCGCCGCCTGGAAGGACTACATGACGTATGCCCTTATTGTCAAGTAGTGGCTGTATTAGAGGAAGACAAAGCTTTTCTGGCGTTTTTTCAGTGAGCAAAAATGTTTTTCCTTCAGGGAAAGAATTAATAATTTTTTCCAGCTCTTCTGTAATTTGTCTTGAAAAGATGATACTGTTTTGTGGTTTTATATCTGTTGCTGTCATATTATTAAATATTATATTACAACCTAAAATCCGTAAGGAATTTAAGTACAAATATAAGATTTAAAAAATTAAAGTATAAAGGGAAAAGTGAGACGATTTGTCATTAGCTGCTTTATCATTGATATTTATGAAAATTAACAAATCTGCTTTAGAAAAGTGAATATTTTTCTAACAGTCTGAAATAGTAGTTTTTTATAATCGTTCAACTATTGACATCATCTCTTTTATTTTATATTTTTAATTAAATGAAAGATACAGAAACTCTTAGATACCAAATTGCATTTTCTCTGATGCCGGGCATGAAATGTTCTGTTGCAACGGAGTTGTTTGCACGTTATAACAGCATTGATTCAATTTTTAGAGATCCTGATATTTTAAAAAAGATTGCCGGAAAAAGGGAAGGACTTTCAGTTAAGGATGTATTGAAAAGGGCTGATAAGGAGATAGAATTTATGAAAGTGAATAAGGTTCGTGCTTATTATTATTTTAATGATGATTATCCGGTTCGATTAAAACAATGTGAAGACGCTCCTTTAATTTTGTATGGTAAGGGAAATTTACATCTGGATGGAGAAAGGATGGTTGCGGTTGTTGGTATGCGGAAATCAACGGAATATGGTCGCCGTTTTTGTGATTGTCTGATTTCGGACATGGCAGATAGTGGTGGATATACAGTTGTTAGCGGACTGGCTTATGGTATTGATGTAGTCTCACATACAGCCTGTCTTAAATATCATGTACCAACCATTGGTGTTCTTGGTCACGGACTGGATAATATGTATCCCTCTATTCATCGTTCTGTTGCTGAAAGGATGCAGAAAAATGGTGGTCTGGTTTGTGATTATACAAGTGATTCGAATATAGAGAGGCGAAATTTTGTGGCAAGGAACAGGATTATTGCAGGTTTGTCTGATGCAACTGTTGTTGTTCAGTCTGCTAAAAAGGGAGGGTCTCTTATTACTGCTGGTCTCGCAAATTCTTATAACAGGGATGTGTTTGCAGTGCCGGGAAGATTTAATGATTCATGTTCTGAGGGATGTAATCTTTTAATACGTGACAATAAGGCTGCATTGATTGAAGATTTGAAAGATTTGGAACGTTTTATGTCATGGGAGAGAAAAGATGTCCCGAAAGATGCGATTCAGAAGGATCTTTTCATCACTTTTACACCTGAAGAGGAAAAGCTTCACCAGGTATTATTCAATAAGAATTTGTATATTGATCAAATCTGTGTTTTGACGGGATTGCCTGTTAACCTGGTGTCTGCTCTTTTGCTGGATTTGGAGTTTAAGGGGGTGGTAATTAGTCTGCCCGGAAAAGTATATCAATGGAATGAATTAAGACAATGAGTACATTTGAAGAATTACATATTAACAAGTCTTTTCTGAAAGCTTTAAAGGAAGCGGGTATTGTTGAGCCTACACCTATTCAGGAAAAATCTATACCAAGAATCCGTTCGGGAAATGATGTTTTGGGGATTGCCCAGACTGGTACAGGGAAAACGGAGGCTTATCTGCTGCCGCTTTTAACGAAACTGGTTAAGGCAGAAGGGACTGATCCCAGAGCTTTGATTTTGGTGCCTACAAGAGAGTTATCTATTCAGGTAGGTGAACGTATAAAACGACTTACACTTTATAATAATATTCGTCATGTCGCTGTGTATGGCGGAACGGGATGGACCAGGCAGGCTGCTTTAATTGAGCCGGGTATTGATATTCTGGTGGCGACTCCCGGAATGTTGCTGGATTTATATAGTCGTGGATTTTTAGTTCTAAAAAAAATAAAAACTCTGGTGATTGATGAAGTGGACCGTATGCTTGATATGGGTTTCGTCCCTCAGATCAGGAGGATTACGGGATTGCTACAATCCAAGAGGCAGAATCTGTTTTTCTCGGCTACTTTAACAGAGAGGGTTGATAATATGAGTAAAGAGTTTCTGGCTTTGCCTGACAGGGTGGAGGTTGCTCTTTCAGCTACTACCCCAGAGGAGGTTGAACAATATTTTTATAAGGTTCCTAATACAAGGACTAAATTGAATTTACTTGCTTTTTTGCTAAGGGATGAGGAGTCGTTTGACCGTGTCATTATTTTTGTTCGTACAAAGGAGAATGCTGAACAGATTTTTAAGGTTATAAGTCGTAAGACAGAGGGTGATAAGCGTGTTATTCATTCTAATAAAGGACAGAGTACCAGGATAAATGCTATTCGTGATTTTAAGGAAGGTAAGGTTCGCATTATTGTAACTACTGATGTTTGTGCACGCGGACTGGATATTCCTCTTGTTTCGCATGTTATTAATTTCAATCCTCCGGTGGAGTATGAGAATTATGTCCATCGTATTGGACGAACGGCAAGAGCTCACCATAAAGGGATTGCAATTACTTTTGCAGATCCCTCTGAGGAATATTCTCTGCGTAAGATTGCTGAGATTATACGAATGGATATTACAGAGAAGGATTTTCCGGCTGAGGTAGAGGTGGTTCCTTCTTCACATAAAGAAAGTGAGACTCAGCTTAGAACTATTGATCATCAGCGCTGTATGGAGAATCCTGAATTTCGTGGTGCTTTTCAGAAGAAAAAAAAGATTAGACGCGCTAATGCTGCCTTTTCTGCAAAAAAGAAGAGAAGCGTAAAGCGAATACACAAAAAAATAAAAAAAAATAAAAAATAATAAAGAGAAAGAATTAATATCCAGGTCATTGGCCAAATCATCATTGCTTTTGTCTGTATCAAACTGAATATAAGAAGTCCAAGCTTTGAAGTTTGAACTAATTTATTGACAATATTTTAGTATATATAAAAAAACAGACCTTAAAATAAGGTCTGTTTTTTTATGCCTATGACCGGCAATAAATATTGTTTGTTCCCGAATTCTAATAGAATTTTGATCTAAGATCTTCTATTTCTGCTTTATCTTTTAATGTTTCATAAGCGAAATAGTTGGTACGGTATGCTAGAGATTGTGTAAGCTTTGCGACTTCCATTTCCTCTGTATCGACATTCGTATTTTCTTTTTCAGAAATAACCTTTGCAAGAAATACCCCTGTTAAACCTTTAATAGGAGCAGAGATTTTATTTGTTCCAAGGCTAACAACTGTTCCTGTCACTGCCGGTTCTATTCCGTAGGAGGCAGTGTAAGAGTTAAAGGTTATGTTGTTGGCATCCTTTACCTCAGTGTTTAATTTTTTTGCTATTGCTTCAAGGTCGTTACCGGTAGTGGCCTCTTTCATTTTAGCGGCGATAATCTTAGCCTTGTTGTCTTTATTTACTTCCATAACAATGCGTTGTCTTACTGATTCCAGTGGTGCTATTCCGTTTTCTCTGACTGCGGATAAAATTCCGATAACAAAGTTATCTCCGAATTCAAAAATTGTGGATCCTTCTTTATTTTTAATCACTGTTTTATTGTTAGCTGTATATGCTGCCCGTATAAGTAAACGTGATTTATCAAGTCCTGTTATCTGCTCATCATTTTCTTTAACACTGGCTATCTTTTTGTCCAGATTGTCTTTTTTAACGTTTTCCTTAAACTGATTTTCTGTTTCTGTTTTACTTGCAAACTTACTTGCCTGTGCATAAACGGTCTGGTATGTTTTATCACTTGGCTCTATGTTACGGATGAGTTTTGCAAGTTTAACCTGTTTTTCTTCTTTGCCTTTTTTCATTAACTCTATTACATGAACTCCGTATTTAGAGGTAACGGTATATATTTCCCCTACTTTTCCGGTGAAACAGACATTTTCAAATTCTTTGATCATCTGATTTTTTTTGAACCATCCAAGGTCTCCTCCTTTTGCTACTGATCCTTTGTCTTCGGAATATTTTTTTGCCAATGTATCAAAATTATCTCCTTTTTCGATTCTGTTTTTCAGGCTGTCTGCAATTTCAGTAGCTCTTTCCTGACTTCCGTACGTTTCGGGACGAATGAGGATATGACGTGCCTGAACTGAATCAGGAAGATTTGCAATATCATCAATTTTTACCAGTTGATATTGTCCATCTTTTTTATATGGCCCGTATACGTCTCCGACTTTTCCGTTAAAGGCAAAGTTTGCAAGTTCTGAACTTAGTTCGTCTTTTTTATTAAAGGTGTCATCAAAATTAACGTCTGAATTAAGATTTACAAATTCTTTATTGCTTTTGCATGATGTGAAATCACTCTTGATTTCATCTATCCATTTTTTTGTGGCAAGGTCATCTTCCTGAGAGGCTACTACAGGAAATACTACATATTGAATTTCTCTCAGTGCAGTTTCTTTATAGTCTGACTGATGTTGTTTGTAATATGTGTTGATCTCTGATTCGCTGGCTGTAACAGCACTATCGGGAATTGTGTTGTATTCCTGTTTTACATATTGAATGTTTACAGTTTTGCTGTTGCTTCCCAGAGAATATTTTGCCTGCTGTTTTGTGATAAACAGACCTTTACTTACAAGGTCGATATATTTTGTGTACAAACGATCTTTTGTAATTTGATCCTCCAGATATAACCAGTATGTTTTTTGTTCGCTTGAGGCGGAATTAGAATCTATAGCTTTCAGGAAGTTTAAAACTGCTGATTTGTTAAACTGTCCTGTCTGTTGATTCGTGAAAAGCTGACGAACAATAGGATGAATGTTGTTTCCCTGAACCATATCAAAGAGCTCTTCTGGGGAGACGGCTATCCCTTCATCTTCGTAAATCGGAGTCATAATGTTTTCTCTGATTATTTCCTGCCATACCTGCTCACGAATTTGTGACCATACATGATCAGTTATCTGCGTATTTCCACTGTTCATTTTGTAAACGTCAGCGGTTTGTTCGACTTTTTGCTGAAAGTCATTATAATTAACAGAATTTCCATCAATTTCTCCGACATTCATTTTCGAAGATTGTAAGATAGAGCTTCCGGCACGAAGTAAATCACCTAATATAAAAGCAAGTAATGCTAATCCGATGATAATTGCAACAAGAACTCCTGCCCGGTTTCGTATGTTTTGAAGAGTAGCC
>Ga0172377_10009120_pt1 | contig 10174 bp, 3 predicted proteins | sample Pumphouse3metaG_FD_119749 | JGI IMG/M metagenome (GOLD analysis project Ga0172377, IMG submission 119749) | Leachate microbial communities from a municipal landfill in Southern Ontario, Canada - Pumphouse #3 metaG | ecosystem: Engineered > Solid waste > Landfill > Unclassified | place: Canada... | reverse complement strand
CTACAAAGGCATTTTGCTTTTACCGGTAATCGAAGATCCTGGTATGTAAAGGTCCTGGTATGCAAAGGTCCTCCTTTGCATAAAGCGGCACCAGTTTTTCCTCTATTTCCAGTATTATTAATGCGTTATAACTTCTTGCATTAAATATTATGTTTTAGCAAGCCTCTACGAGGCTTGTGCAGATGAGGACATCTGCACACCAATAAAATTGCATAAAGCGGTACCAGTTTTTATCTATTCCCAGTATTATTAATGCGGTATAACTGCTTGCAATTAATATTATATTTTAGAAAGCCTTTGCACTCAACTTTAACCAAAGTGCAGGATGTTCTCCTACTCCAGCCTTGTTTCTGTAAATCACCAACAGCCGCTTGTCTCTGCTGGGGACTTACCATTTTTTTGAGAGAAGCTCCTTCATCGCTTCAATCTCAAGGTCTCGTTCCGCCACCATCTTTTTCAAACGGCGGTTCTCTATCTCCAAATCATGCTTGAGCTTAGCATCACTTGGTGACATGCCACCATATTTGTTCTTCCAGTTATAAAAGGTGTTCCGACTTATGCCATACTTACGACATATTGCCTTAACCTCTGCTCCTGAATCAGCTTCATTTAGGATCTGGTGAATCTAGGTGTAGGTAAATTTGCTACGCATTGTTTTCTCCATATCTTGTTAAGTTTTTTCTGAACAACAAATTCTCCCGTCAAGCTCCTGCTGTAAAGCGGGAAATTTTTGATCAGAAAAAACAGCATTACATTCCAATGTGTCATCCTTCCAATGGTGTAAATTTTGGGGATAAGGTCAACTCTTACCCTTGTAATCTAATCTTTTGCTTATATTATGATTTCAGTACTTGTCCTACACTCCCAATGAAATGGCGGGAATGGGGTATTCGCTCCGGAGACATCTACTGGGTTCATCTCTGATTCTTATTCGATCTGATCGTCTTTGATCCAGTGTGCGAGTGCTTTGATGTATTCCCGGGCATCATTCAGGCTGTTGAATTTGTATCCAGAGCCATGAGGTTATCCATCACTTCCAAAGCATCGTTTAGGGGGTAGACTTTATCCTGTGCAGCCAGAGCCCGACAAATGTCACTGGTACGGTCATCCAGGATCACCACGAGCTTGTAGTACTTGGCTTCGGCTTTTTTGTAACCCTGCAGTCTTCCAAACTCACATATTCTCAAGGCAGTATGCTCTGCCAGCCCCTGTCATTAGTGTGAGGACTTCTCTGCGATATAGTTTCTTACGGAAAGCAACTGGGTAGAACTCGTGGAGAATGCTCTTATGGAATCGCTCATATAACCCATTGGATTGTGGACTTTGTGCTCTGGTTTTAGCGTGGTCTATATCTTCAAAAGTCAGATATAGTTCAAATTCGTGATGTTACCGATTGCCAGATATCAGGGTAGCGGCTTCAACAATATGGTTTGAGTTTATCCAATACGATGAGGACAAGAGTATCGTGCAGATCAATGATGATAAGCACTTCAAAGGCATCAGTCCCGGATTATGGAACTATCAACTTGGCGGATATCAGGTGCTGCAGAAATACCTCAAAGACTGAAAGGGCAAGAGACTTGCTAATCCCATCCATTATTGCCGGATGATTACTGCTTTAGCACTAAAAATCGAACTTCAGGCTTGGAAAAATTAAATCATCGGTAGTGTTATAAAATAGAAAAGCCCGGGTTGTCCCGGGCTTCATATGGTGTTAAATGATACTATTTGAGCATCATTATCTTTTTGACTTTTGAGGTATTGCCCACTTCAATCCGAATAAAATACAAACCAGAGCTTACTGAACGGTTCCTATTATCCCTACCGTCCCAAACTACTTTATGAAATCCTCTGGTCATGCTTTCGTTTATCAGCTCTTTGACCAGTTGACCTCGAATATTGTATACTGATAATCTAACCACTCCCTCTTCCGGCAGAGAGAATGCAATAGTGGTCGTGGGATTGAAGGGATTAGGATAATTTGTAACATCTAATTGTGTTGGTACTGGCACATTGAGTATTGTTGTGTTATCAGATATTCTCATTATTTCACTCCAGATCCGATCGACTGTTAGATTAGCTTCTTTCAGAGAAGATACTTGGATTCCATTCGCATGATATGGAACACTTGTATGCGTACCCTTGCCTTGATCGTTATAATACATGTCCTGCAGAGTATAGGCGATATCAAGCAAGCATAGCAATGAATCTAGTTCTGTGTTTGAAGTTTCCAAGAGTTCTTCATATCCTTGGATAGCCTGTAGGTACAGCATATCGAATCGATCAAGCATGATGCTCTTAACTTGTGCACTTGCTACTAGTAAACTGTCATTGCATGATTGAGCATATACGCTGTATATGTTCCTTAACTCGATAAGTGAATTCGGCGATTCCGAATACAGCGAATTCAGCCGTCCCAAGCTTTGTAAGGCATACAAACTATCTGGCTCGGTTAGTACGATAGAGGTGTAAAGCTGTTTTGCTGTATCTAACTCACCAGATTCTTCAGCTTGAAGTGCTTGTTTGAAAAGGTTATCATCTAAATGAGGGAAGAAAGTATTTGGTTCCATACTAAACGGCTCAAAAACAACATCCCACCAGGGGGGGTATATTGAATCTCTGATCTGATGAGCATTAGTTGTGCCCCAGTAGTTGTTTCTTGCGAGCATTTTCTCTATTCTACTAGATATTGTAGAAACATTGTAGTACAGTGAGTATCCCAAACCATCTGCATTAATGTCATTTCTTGCATCATCGATGATCGGATAGGAGTCACTTTCGAGAGTTATCTCTGGTCTGGTAGAGGTCGTATTTTCTGAGAAGCTGATGTTGTTGCCTTTGATAATTGGTTCAGACCCCCTTAACAGGTACAAACCACCTCTGGTGTTTGCATGGATATCGTTTTGTGCTATCTTGGTATTGCTATTATAGAGTACAATACCTATTTCGTTTTGGGTGACTTCGTTACCATCGATATATCCCATATTACTGGAGGAATAATTGTTGGAGATCATAATGCCATAGTTATTTAATTTGATCAAATTTCCAACAACAGTGAAGGGGGTTGAAGTTTCAATGGACAATCCTTGCCCACAATTTCTGATTTCGTTCTCATTAATTGTAGCTGCCCCCCTAATCTGTATGCCAATTGTAGCATTGTCTATGGTTGCTTGACTACAAACCAAATCTCCATCACGATATGTTGTAATACCTTTCCATTGTTGGTCAGAATTTCCTAAAGTAATTGATTTTAAAGTGCCACCGTCAATTATAAGAGATCCATGATTATAAATCCCATAATCTCCTGCGAAAGAAATTTGGCTATTTGGCAGAATAGTTAGTGATCGCGCAACAGTCACATTTCCTTCAATATTGATTTGCCCATTGAATGCTATACTGGCAGTCAATATAGTTTCTGGGACATTGCCTTTGGCTATTACTAAGCCATCACAAATCAAACCATCATTCTCAAGCATATCCCAAGTATAATTGACATAGAAATACTGATCATCATAAGCAAGACTTTGGATCACATTGGTAATACAGCCGCGAGAAATCGGTTCATCCGTAACAATCACCGCAGTTTCGTCCCAATAACTTGGGTACAAAAGTTTAGCTGAGAAATTTTCAGGGCTAATTCCGTTTCTGATTATTTTGAACCTTGGATACTGTGACTGAGCACTGTTAATGGTCATTAGGAGTTGGTTATTATACCACTCAGATATATATTCTTCAATGTCGCTCGCATAACCGTGAAATAGTTCAATTTCACCGAAACCCGGTATATTGTAATCTCTTATCGTTAACTCATTGCCATTATTAATTATCATACTTTTTATATTGGAAAAATCGTTATTAGCTCTAATGTAGAATAAATCTGCATCAGTAGTGAATCTTAAGCCGTTTATCATTGACTGACTTTGATTACTAACACCAGTGTATATTTGGTTATTCGGATCAATGTTGGCGTAGGCCAAATATACATTTGAAGATTCGACAATCGATGTTATGGGGTTTGTTCCGCTTGTTGATGGAATTAGTAATGTCAAGAAACTGCATCCTGTTGAGCTTCCGGTATCTACTCGAATTCGGGAGTGTGCTCGAGAAACGATATTCGAAGCGCTAATTAGTATATTCTGATCACCTGTTGGCAAGCCGTTCGGGAAAAGAGTGTCATCAATGGCGTTGCCATCTTTTAACCCATCTATTCGCTTGGTACTAGATGTTGCTAATGCCCCCATTGTTCCATACAACCTTGAAGACCCCATCCTTGCAGAAAATACTCCGGTTGTGGGATTGTAAGCCATTACCGCACTGGGGTTAAAATGTAGCTGGTTGCGATAAGTATAGCTTTGCTCATCTAAAGAAGCTATTTTGTCATAAACGAGAATACCATCATTGCCAAATGTATAGAAATTCCGATACAATCTTGCATCTATGATGTTAACAGGGGAAGTATAGCTATGGTGTCCTGCGTTGTTTGGAGTAAGATCATTATAATCAATCCTCACTTGTAAATGTCGGATATCCTTATTGGTAAACAGATACTCTCGCCAACATTTATCTACTAGGTTTTCATCACCTGTGTAAAGAGCCCAAAGTGAACCAGATAAAGGTCTTTTTAGTTTTAGGTCTATAGGATCAGGCGGTAAGGGGTATGTAGAATATTGCTGATTAACATGAGAACTTTCGTTTTCTTCATCTGGATCAACGACCAACATGTTCTTAGAATAAATTGATCTACACCAGCGTAATGTTCTCCACCAACCACCCATGGCATCACTAAAACAAGCTCGATATCCTGGATCAATAATAAACTGCTTATTATCATAGTATACACGATAATGCCCTTTTTCCTGGCTTGGATGAAAATTCTCCTCTTCATATGAATTTTCATGATTAACATGAAGCCACAATCTGTTCTTATAATCTTGAGTTTCGTAGTTTTGCCCCATTTGTAGTGGTGGTGACAAATGAGTATACTCCTGATTTGAATATATACCGCTCAAGCTTGAGATTGGTTGGTAATCATCAGTGGTTATAGGGCAACTTGGATTGTATGCATACACTACTGGGAAATTGATATCATAATGTAAGAGCTTTGTGGAAGGCCAATAATTAATATCTGAATAATGTGCCTTCTTTCTGTATAGAAACCACTTAATTTTATTTTTACCAGTTTGATCATTAGTATTTTGGTAATAGTACTCAGCCAGTCCCCTGTCTATACCTGGTATATACCACCATCCGTCCTCTATCGGTACAGTAGCATATTCCGGAGTCAGATTATCTACAATGCTATTCATCCATTTCGCTACATATTGATTATCCCACAAATTGGTGTCTGTTAAACGATTAAGAGCGGTAAAGAAAATTTGTGGTGGACCTTCAAAAGCTTGGCTGGCATAGTCATAGCCATTAACGTGCGCACCACTTTTCTTTACAATATAGCTCAGTACTCCATAAAAATCCTCTTGAATGGGTTCAGTAGTTAGCATGTTAATCACCCACTCAAGTATTTCATCGTGGTCGGGACGATAACCCAATACCAATCTACTGTAACCCAAAGCACAAAGGGTTTCCAAAGGTCTAGCTCCAAGAATATTAACCTTATCATGACCATCAGTCCAGTCAATAAGACCATTTGCATTAGAATTTGCCCAAAAAGGCGAATAAAACGTGCTCCATGGAGTCATGCCAATCAAGTCAGGACGCTTCAAATAATTATATAGGTAACCTGATAATATCTCGATGTTTTCACTAGCGGCATCTTTCTGATGCTGAGTCATCTCACAATAAAGCATGTCGTAAATGAACGAAACAAAAGTTAGCCCATTACTTGCGTAATACACTCGATTGTAGTTGTCAAGATTTGAGGAGACGAAACCCAGACCAGGATCTGTTCTAAAGGGTAATCTATCACAATATGAGTAGTTATTATCTGTGTTATAAATCAATTGGACAATCGAGCCTGGATTTTCTCCATCTACAGGTTGATCTGGACTAGTCATAGTTTGAGGTTTTATGTATATATATTTGCTACTAGTTGTGTCATTACAGATACCATTTATCAAGTCCTGCACCGTTTGTAGTTGATTTGTATTAAGAGTGTGATATTTAATAGCTAAATATATGGCATCTCTGGCAAAATTTGCTAAATCTTGATTAAAGTATATTAACTTTTCCTCTGAGCTTTCTTGTAGGTCACCTTCTGGATCATTACGATTTGAACTAATGTAGGATCCGATTAGAGGATCTACGTATTCGTATGGAAAGTTCAAGTTTTGTCTGATCTGTTGCATTAGTAGGGAATCGATAGAAATGGTTTCGTCGATAATGGGAAACAAAGTAGTAGCAATCGAAGCTACTAGAATGAGCACAATAATCTTTTTCATTATTCCTCCTATTTAATATATGAAATCAAGTGGGTTTCAATAGTTTTGGAGTCCTCAACCAATTTGACAATGTATAACCCGGAAGGAATATCCTTTGGTACCCAGGTTACAGCTTTATCGTTGAGATCAATGGACTCTACCTGTTGACCCTTTATATTGTAAATTGTAAATTTACTTGGGTGTAATAATCGTTTATTAGTGCTTAAAGTAATCTTTTGGGAAAAGGGATTTGGATATGCCGATATACAGCGAATAGGAGGAGTTTGCTCGGTTTCATCATCAATCCCTACAAAATTACCATTTGAATCAATTCTGACCAGTGCAAGCTGTCTGGGTTGATAGCCAACTGTTGCGCAATAAAGTAAATCTCCATTTCCGAGCTCTATCAAGGGATGATTTCCAATTCCGACGCTCTCATTTTGGAGAGCGTTACTGCTCCATAACAGATTGAAATCATTATCAAATTTGAATATCTCCCCACTGGGTGTGGATACAGCTATGATGATGCAGTTATCCGATGTTTTAATAACGCTAAATGGTTCACCCAATCCATACAGGTTACTGTCAAGTAAAGGATAGGTAGGTATGACTAAAATTGGGTCTCCGGGTTCTTCATTTTCAAAATCAATACCAAAATCATAAACACGCAATTCTGCAGTGTTGATGTTTATTGACCAGTATGCAAATCCATAAAACCTGTTATTAACTTCTACAAAATTATCAACTCCAGTAATTTGAAGTTGCTTTGTCCAAATTGTGTCTCCCATTGAAGATATCTTCATCACTTTAAAGTGAGGGCTATACCACCACATATTAACATACGAACCGTCACTTAGTTTCCTTATGCGTACATGCTCATGAGCAATTAATGGCTTATACCATAAGTTAGTGAGATCAAAAGAGAACTTTGATACATTATAAATTGGATATCCTGATACGACAATAAATCCATTATTATCTTCGATTAAATCCCAGACATTTTCTAAAATCCCATTATCAATAAATAACTGAACAGCACCAACGTACTGCAAGTCATTATCCAATCTGTGGATTTTATGCTCAAACATGTCCAGAGCGAGGTAACCGCCTAATCCATCCTTCACAATTCTGGAATAATATCCTACATCTATGCCCCCTTCAAATTGAGGTCCAAACATCGTACTCTGATAAAAACCATTACGTGTATAGAACATCATCGGTGACTGAGGACAAACCCATACGGGGGGAGGAGAGTGATAGGTAGCCAAGGCTTGCAATACAAAATTCCCGTCATAATTTTCAAACACATTGGCAGCATATATTCCGCTGATCGGAAATGAATACCAAAAAGGGTGAGTTTCATAGGTTGGGCTGTAATAGCGCACAAAAGTGCTGTCAATCTGTGCAAACAAGTTTACTGATACCAGCATACACATTATCAACAAAGGAATTAGCTTCATAAATCCTCCAACTAATTTGTTCAGAGATTTAAACTCCATTCGCCTTCGTAATTTACAAATCTTTGTAAAGTATCTTCCTGCTGGTAACTTGGTTTTCACTGAGCGAATATTGTTAGCTCCAGATTCCAAGTACGCACCTGTAAGGAATGGCTGTGCACTGCAGATAGTGCAAAGTAACACAATGCACATTGTCAAATATGTTTTTGTCATCTTTCCTCCTATTTGATGACGCTAAATTTGGTAATAGCGGTTTGTTTACCGTAAGTAACCTTACAGAGATAGATCCCGGTGCTTAGTGAGGGCGTATTCACTAAGTATTTTCCATCTCCGGAGTAGTGGTCATAAATTTCCTTGTAAACTGATTGCCCTTTGATATTGAAGATTTCTATACTTACTGCTTCAGTCCCGTTCGTGACTGAGCCTTTGATATTGACGCTGAGTGCTTGATCGGCTCTAGTAATAGGGTTGGGGCTAACCCAAATCCTAAGCTGGTCTCCAATTCCCGGAAGTACTTGATCATCATTGGCCTCGGTTGTGTCCTCAAGCTGGTTATTACCTCCATATACCCATACATATCCATTGAAGTTACCGCTCGGCCAGGGATCGTATTCGTGTGAAGCGGCTATGGCAATGTCGTCATAACCATCATCATTAAAATCTCCGGTTACCAGACTATAACCGAAGTTCTCATAAGCAGAATTGTATTTTATCAGATCGGAAGTCCCGTTAACCTGTTGTTTGCCAAGCCAGACTGCAAAGCCGCGGTAACCGTAATGCGCTCCAACCGCGTCTTCATAGCCGTCGTTATTGAAGTCACCGTGTTCCAGAGAGCGTTGGAATTCTCCGCCATACCAGGGTGGATCCATATCAAAATCAGGCACAGCGTAGTTGATGTTAGGTCCACCCAGCCAGGCATGCATCCCCTCATCCGTAATGTATCCCATAAAGTCGTCATAGCCATCGGCATTCATATCTCCCAACGGTTTGCTGCCCCTTGATACTCCATACTGGCAATAAATAAGCGTGATTGGATTATCGGTATTTCCGGCAGCGTTGCCATAGTATAGCCGGATCAGATTGTGGGTGGGATTGGTTGGTGGGGTGGCAAATGCCGTTGTAAAATCAGCGTAGCCATCGTTGTTGATGTCACCAATGCCATGGATTGAACATGAGTAAGAATAGCTTGCTTCCCCATTAGAAACAACTTGTTCTGTGAATGATCCTCCCCAGATAATTGATAGTCTATTCAGATAAGAAGGAGAATGCAGGTAATAGAAGCCCATATCTTCGAAACCGTCTCCATTTACATCACCTAAGGGCAATATCCTAAAAAAAATGTATACATTCCCATACAAATTTAGCACATAATCGGGATTATCCAAATTTGTTGTTCCTCCATAGAAAAAGAGCAATTTCTCATAGCTCTCATTCCAGGATATGTGGTCTTCTATGTGCATACATAGATCATCAAAGCCATCACCATTGATATCACCAATTTTGAAGACACCTTCAATTTGTCTGCCAACCCTCGTACTATCGTAAGTGCCTTCATAAGTTAATGCTGGAGATGTGTTAGTGTTGAATCCAGTTGTTCCCTCATATATGTAGAGTTTTCCACGTCCTCTATCTATTGTTCCTGGGTATACATATCCGTAATTTGGAGAGCATACTGCAAGATCGTCAATGCCATCATGATTAAAATCAAGGGAAACCATGGAGAATCCAAAAGCTGAATCGTGGTGCTCTCCTTGGAAGGCAGCAATGACGGGCATATCGTTTATTGCGTACAAGGCATTTAATAACATAAGCAATGGGATCAAAATAGTTGCACATCGTAGCTTACTCATAGTTCCTCCATAGATTATTGTAAAGGTAAATGAAAAGGATTACATACCGCCTGGTTAAATAAGAACAATGTACGGACACACATCCCTGCTGTGATTCCTGAACAACGAATGGGCGGAATAAAAACTTTCTCTCTAACATTTATTCCTCTAATAAAGTGTTTTTAACTAATAATAATTTATCTTCAAGTACACTCTTCGTAGGATTCAATCCTATCTCCATACTATGCTCTAATCATTCCAAAACCTACAAACTTATTTTAATTCTTACATTATTCTTGTCAAGAACTTTTTTTATTTTTTTTCTCATCCTAACCCATCCTGATTTGTCAGCAAACTAAAGCAAGTATGACTTTAAAATAGCTAAAGAAAATTTTCAAGTCCTTAATCAGATGAAACTGCAACAGGTGTGGGAAGAAAAAATTCTTGACGAACTAAGCAATTCAAATCGGATAAGTTATATGAATAAATTGAAATCCTTTTTAGTTGAATATTT
>Ga0172377_10009118_pt1 | contig 10174 bp, 7 predicted proteins | sample Pumphouse3metaG_FD_119749 | JGI IMG/M metagenome (GOLD analysis project Ga0172377, IMG submission 119749) | Leachate microbial communities from a municipal landfill in Southern Ontario, Canada - Pumphouse #3 metaG | ecosystem: Engineered > Solid waste > Landfill > Unclassified | place: Canada... | reverse complement strand
GGCTGCCACCCCTGACCGACTTCCGGCGCAGACTTGCGTTGTTTCGTCTTCACCAGCACCACATAGTCGTTGGGAATGAAGCGTACGTCCAGTTTGTTGGCTTTCAAGTGTTTCTCCTGTGAAATAACACTACTAAGAAACAGATGGCGAGTCAATCGAATTCAGAGAACCCTGTTTGGGAAACAATAAAATTTTCAAAAGGTCTTGATTTACCTTTGAAAATGGTGTTAGATACTTCTGCATAGGCCAAAGTAGCTCAGTGGTAGAGCAGCTCACTCGTAATGAGCAGGTCAAGAGTTCGACTCCCTTCTTTGGCTTGAATCAGGTGGCGGAAACGCCGCCTTTTTTTATGGCGGATGACGATCACCTTTTTGGTCTGCAAAGGGATAAAAAAGCCCCACCCTTATGAGGATGGGGCTTCAACATCGCACGGGATTGTCGTCTATTTCGATTTCTTCCGCGTTTCGTTGATCGCTGCCTGCGCCGCCGCAAGACGAGCGATAGGCACGCGGAACGGAGAACAGGAAACATAATCCAATCCGACACGCTGGCAGAAGTCGATCGTCTTCGGATCCCCGCCGTGCTCGCCGCAGATGCCAAGAATAATATCCTTGTTGACGCCACGGCCAAGATCGACAGCGGTTCTCACCATCTTGCCGACGCCGCCTTCGTCTATCGTGGCGAACGGATCGTATTCATAAAATTGCTTGTCTTCGTCGTGGACATAGTGTCCAAGGAACGACGCGGCATCATCACGACTGAACCCGCAGGTCATCTGAGTGAGGTCGTTCGTCCCGAAACTGAAGAACTGGGCGCCGGCCTTGGCAATCTCGTCCGCAGTGATTGCGGCACGGGGCACCTCGATCATCGTACCCATCAGGTATTCGACATGGCTGCCCGTTCCGTTGAATATCTCGTCGATCACTTCCTTTGCCTTGTTCTTGCAATACAAGAATTCCTTGTAGTTGCCGATAAGCGGGAACATGATCTCGGGTTTCACCTTGATGCCCTTGCGCTGCACATTGATGGCGGCTTCGATGATGGCCCTCACCTGCATCTGGAGAATCTCCGGATAGATGATGCCGAGCCGACATCCGCGGAAACCGAGCATCGGGTTGAATTCGTGCAACGCCGCCGTCTTCTGGGCAACCTCTTCGACGCTGATGCCCATCTGGAGCGCCAGCTCATGACGGCTCGTATGGTCGTTCGGCAGGAACTCATGAAGCGGCGGATCAAGCAGACGGATCGTGAACGGAAGCCCGTCCAACTCGGTGAACATCGCCTCGAAATCACCGCGTTGCATCGGAAGCAGTTCATCAAGGGCCTTCTTCCGTTCCACCATATTGTTGGCAAGGATCATCTTGCGCACGCTCATGATCCGGTTTCCACCAAAGAACATATGCTCCGTGCGGCAGAGTCCGATTCCCTCTGCGCCGAGCAATTTGGCATGACGCGTATCCTTGGGCGTATCGGCATTGGTGAACACCTGCATCGTTTTCAATTCCTCGACATATCCCATGAACTTCTTGTAGTTTTGGTAGACAAGCGATTCGCTCTCGCGCATCTGCCCGTCAAGGACTTGGACGATTTCACTTGGCTTTACGGGGATTTTCGTTGCGAAAACCGCACCGGTAAACCCATCGATCGACATATAATCGCCTTCCTTAACCGTAACGCCGTTCACCTCAAGATATTTTTTCGGCTCGTTGACGAGAATCTCGCTCGCGCCGGAAACGCACGGGCACCCCATGCCGCGCGCCACAACTGCGGCATGACTGGTCATGCCGCCCCGACAGGTGATGACTCCTTTGGAAACCGCCATGCCCCCGATATCCTCAGGACTCGTTTCCGTCCTGACGAGAATGACATCCTTCCCTGTAGCCGCCACTTCTTCCGCCTTCGCGGCGGTGAAATACACTTGCCCGCACGCTCCTCCCGGAGAAGCGTTAAGCCCATGGGTGATCTCTTTCAGCGAGAGGTCGCGGATGATCTTCTGGTCGAGGATCGGAGCAAACAACTTGGAGAATTCGGACGCAGGCACACGAGAGACGGCGGTTTCCTTGGAAATGAGCCCTTCCTCAACCATCTCGACCTGGCTACGGAGCCAGCTGAAAACGGTACGCTTCCCGCCTCGGGTCTGCAACATGTACAGTTTTCCTTCCTGAACGGTGAACTCAAGATCCTGCATGTCATGATAGTGATTCTCAAGTTTGGAACGGATAGAGACAAGTTCGTCGTACACCTTCGGATTGATCGCCTTAAGCGTTTCGATCGGTTTCGGAGTACGGATACCCGCCACCACGTCCTCGCCCTGAGCGTTCATCAGGAACTCGCCGTAGAAACGGTTTTCCCCTGTGGACGGATCACGAGTGAAAGCCACACCGGTACCGCTGGTGTCCCCCATGTTTCCGAAAACCATTGATTGCACGTTGACGGCAGTCCCGAGCAGTCCGCGAATATCATACATCTGGCGATATTTGATCGCCCGCTCGTTGTTCCAACTGCGGAATACGGCATTGATCGCCTTGAACAACTGGTCGATAGGATCGACGGGGAAATCCTCGCCCGTATAACGATGATAAATCCGCTTGTACCGGGCGATCACTTCTTGGAGATTGGTACTGTCAAGCTCGATGTCGAAGCTCTTGTGATTCTCCTCCTTCACGTCCTGCAACGCACTTTCAAACTCACTGTGGGGAACACCCATGACGACGTCTCCGAACATCTGGATGAATCTTCGGTAGCTGTCCCACACGAAGCGTTCGTTGTTCGTCTTCGCGATCATTCCCTTTATCGTATCAGGGTTGAGTCCGAGATTGAGGATCGTATCCATCATGCCGGGCATCGATTGCGCCGCTCCGCTCCGTACGGAGACGAGCAACGGATCATTCTTGTCACCAAACTTCTTGCCCATGACGGATTCGAGTTTTTTCAAGCTCCGCATGATCTCTTCGCGAAGCCCGTCAGGATAACCGCCCTTATGGTCGTTGTAGAACTGGCAGACTTCGGCGCTGATGGTGAACCCCGGAGGGACGGGAAGCCCAATGCTCGTCATCTCGGCAAGGTTCGCACCTTTTCCGCCGAGGATATCCCGCATTTGCGCCGTACCGTCCGCCTTCCCGTTTCCGAAGAAGTACACGTACTGTGTTTTTTCCGACATGAATTGTTCCTTCCTTATGACGATTTCATAAACTCAGTTTTCAAACATCTTTTGATAGAGTTGAATCGTAACCGCACTTGCCAGCGGTGTCAATGCGAATACGTATGTTTCGTGGTTTTTTCGGTTATCCAACTCTCTGTAAAGTATAAGGTTAATGGAACATTGTTCCGAATTTCGAAAAAAAAGGAGCGATGTTGTGCACCATCGCTCCCTGTATTGCACATCATCGTTACCGCAAGTCAGCCGTCTTGATCCAATCCTGGTCGGTATACGTACGGTTCTCACCGCACATCGACCAGATAAAGATGTAGTTCGTCGTTCCGCAGCCGGCGTGGATGGACCACGACGGATTGATCACGGCTTCCTCGTTATGCATGACAATGTGTCGGGTCTGCTGAGGTTCTCCCATAAAGTGGAACACCACTTGGTCGGAAGGAATGCTAAAATAAAAATAGACTTCCATTCTCCGTTCATGCGTATGCGCGGGCATCGTGTTCCATACGGAACCGGGTTCAAGCGCCGTCATGCCCATCGACAACTGGCACGTATCCAGCACGTCAGGATGAATGTACTGGTTGATCGTCCTGGCGTTGCTCTCCTCGAGTGACCCAAGTTTCTTGTGGATGGCATCCTTGTAAGGGATCAGCTTCGTCGGATAATGGCAGTGGGCGGGACAACTGTTCATATAGAATTTCGCGGGTGTTTTTCCATTCTCGCTGAAGAAGGCGACTTCTTTCGCTCCTTGCCCGATATACATGCCATCATATTGGGCCAGTCCGTATTCCTTGCCGTCCACAACGACTTTCCCCGGACCTCCGATGTTGATCATCCCGAGTTCCCTGCGTTCCAGAAAGGAATTGACTCCGAAATCCTTCATGGGATCGATGTTCTTGGTAAGCGAGACCTTCCCCGAAACCGGCATGCATCCAAGCGTCACGATTCTGTCGACATGGGAATAGACGGCGCTCACGTCATCCGCTTCGAATATATTCTGAATGAGAAATTCCTTACGGATCTCCTCGGTGTTCATCCGGGAGAACGGCTCCTTTCCTGTCGAATAACGAATATCCATTACTTATCTCCTAATGAAATTATGTTTCAATCTTGGATTTTAACCGATCGTCCTCAATTTGTGAACCCATCATGGACGGAAAAACGAAAGGCCGGCGTTATGCCGGCCTTTCAATCAATCTCTAGGGATAATCCACGTTACGCCGTGTAGCTTTCAAGCATCCTGCTCCGCGCGGGATTCTGCAGTTTCTCCAACGCTTTCTTTTCTATCTGGCGAATCCGCTCCTTCGTAAGGCTGTACAGTTCGCCAATCTCCTTCAGACTCATCGGAGAACGTCCGTTCAAACCAAAGCGCAATTCAACGACATCCCGCTCCTTGTCAGTAAGGGTCCCGAGCACCGTCTTGATGTCTTCCTTCAAGCTGGTCTCCATCAACCGGTCCTCAGGAGAAGGGGAATCATCCTCGACAAAATCGCCGAACGTCGATTGGGATCCCTTATCCCCGTTGGTCATCGGACTGTCCAGACTGACCATTTCCCGAGAGATGGCAAGCAAGTTCTTGACAAGATCGGGCTCCAGACCGGTCAGTTTGCCGATTTCCTGGCTGTTCGCTTCCCTTCCATTCTCATGCATCAGCGTTTTCTGCGCCTTTTTGATCTGCATCAGTTCGTTGGTCCTGTTCAGCGGGAGGCGTACCGCCCTGCTCTTCTCGCACAATGCCTTGACGATCGACTGACGAATCCACCATACGGCGTAACTGATGAAATGGTAGCCCATATCCGGTTCGAATTTCTCCACAGCGGTCATCAATCCGATATTGCCTTCGTCGATCAGATCATTCAGGGGAATCCCCTGATTCTGGTATTTTTTCGCTACATTAACCACGAAGCGAAGATTCGCTTCTATCAATTTCTTGCGTGCGATTTCATCGCCTTTCTTGGCACGGACAGCGAGATTGTATTCTTCCTCTTGGGTGAGAAGGGGGATCCTGTTGATTTCCTTGAGGTACATGGAAAGAAGTCCGGATTCCTCGTAACTGTCATTGCTCAATTCGCTGTCCAACATTGCGTCACTCATCGTGGTGCCTCCGTACAACCTTACAAGCAAGAGGCGTGCCAAGTTTGTGAAATTCAATCAATTCAATACAATATAAATAATTATAAAAAAGATAAATAAAATATCACCTCAACGGCACGGGACAAAGAGACACACCGATGTTCCGACGTTCAAGAAAATGTATCAAAATGACCCATCTCAAGGGAAAAGTCTCCCCTTCGGGTTCATTTTGACCCATATTCAGCACATCCATGGAAACGGAAGCTCCAATGAAGCGAACCATTGCCGGAGATCGCCCTTGAAAGGGATCTCACTCTGCCGCAAATCATCCATCAGAGACTGGTATTCGTCCTTCAGCCAATCGTGGACCATGTCTCCTTCGCACAAGGAACAGCACACCTGTTTTTTCCCCAACAGATAGATGATGAACTCAAGCCGGAAAAAATCCAGCCAATTCTTGTCTTCGCAACGACTTTCCTCACTTCTGAGCAGAAACGCGTCGACATAGCACTGCAGGGACTGGTAAATGTTTTTCTCGCGTGCATAGGCGACGGCCCTGCGGTACATGTAGTTCCCTACTTCCCGGTCCGGCATCACCATCAGCTGATTTTCGCTTTCCGTTCCTGATTCCATCTTGCTTTTCCTCACCTGCAATATACTCACGGAACGAAACCAACGGCAAGTGTTTTCACAGTGCGAACTATTTGCGCACCTCCACATGATTTCTGTTGCCCTTTCCCTCTCGTTTGAGTATATTACGTAAGATGTCCGAAAGGACCGTATAACAACACACAACGTTTGGAGGAACAAACATGACTATTAGACCGTTGGCTGACAGAGTGCTCGTGAAGAGCGAAGAGGTTCAGGCGAAGACTGCGAGTGGCATCTACATCCCTGAGACCGCTCAGGAAAAGACCCAGATCGGGAGAGTTGTCGCCGTGGGAGAAGGGACTGACAAAATCAAGATGGCCGTAAAAGTGGGAGACCGCATCATTCATGACAAGTTCGCCGGTGTCTCCGTAAAGGATGGCAACGAGGATTATCTCATCATGAAGATGGATGATATTCTGGCAGTGATCGGCTAGTCGTCGCCTGTGGGGCGCAACATACGGGAGCGTTTGATCGCATCCCGTTTTTTTTTGCTTCTCTCAACCTCCAAACAGGAAATCTTCGATTTTTCCGCACAACCCCGAGGTCATGGAATCGGGATGGTAGCATTGCGGCAGGGCGCGAAGCATCGTTACCCCATATCCTTTCGACATCAGGCGTCCATCAAGGATCAACACGATTCCGCGATCATCCTTGTTTCGCAAAAGCCGGCCGAACCCCTGTTTGAGTCTCATCGTCGCGGACGGGATCCCTAGTTGGGCGAAACCGCTCCCGCCTTGCGCATCAAGTGCGTCACACCGTGCCTTGAACACGGGATCAGAAGGGACTTGGAACGGGAGCTTGACGATGACGACCATCCTGAGAGTCTGGCCAGGCGCGTCCACGCCTTCCCAAAAACTGCTTGTGGCAAGCAATGAACTGTCGTTTTCAGAAATGAATCGGGAAAGCAACGTATATCGGTCCGCCTCCCCCTGACAGTACATCGTCATGTGGTTCGCCGCCATTCTGTCTTCGATGCGGCCCTTCACTTGTTTCATCATGGCGTAACTGGTAAACAACACCAAAGCTCCGCCCTCCGAGGAACGGATGCATTGGTAGACGGTCTCCGCAACATACGCCACGTACGGTTCCTGATCCTGCTTTGGTGCGGGAAACACCGCATCGATCGGAGTGAGAAGCAACAAACGGCGTTTGAAATCAAACGGAGAAGGAAACACTCCACTAAGGAACGGACGCTCGTTGTCGTATGGCAATCCGACCCGCCCACCCCAGAAGGAAAAATCATTCCCGATGCACAACGTCGCCGAAGTACAGACGACGGTGGACAGTTTTTTGAAGATTGCTTCGACAAGAAGCGATGAAATGTCCAGCGGCGTGATCAACACCTGTACCCTGCGGGCCCTGTTCCTTCCCGTTTCCGTATTGAACCAATGGATGTCATCGTTCCACCCCGCAAAATTACAGAAGGAGGAAAGCACCTCGCCCATTGCCTGGATACGTGTCGCCCGCACCCTCAGTTCCGTGATCTTCGTCGACAACTCATCAGGGGCGTCGTTGTGCTCGATGAGCGTGTTGATCTTGCTCGCCATTCTGCCGCTCGTGGCGGCGACGGCCGACGAAGCCTCCGTGAAACCCGAAAGCTTCTGCTCGTATTCTCTCTTAACGAGAAGAGGCTGGTAATCCGTCTTGGCGAACAGAGCAAGCAGCAATTGGTCAAGCGTGTCCACCTGCCCCGAAAGGAGTGCAATATCGTCATGGATCGCGTCGACAAGTTTCACGTCCTCGGCATACGGACTCATCGATTCGAGCAGAGAAGGCGACGAACCGCTTTTACGTTCAATGATTCCCATTTGCCGGTGCATTTCCTTCGGGTCGTACGTCCTGGTGAAGTATTCCGTCGCGTTGCCCTCGATGTTGTGCGCTTCGTCGATGACCAGATGATCGAATCCGGGAAGCACTCCGTCCGAGGAAAAGTCCGTTTGGTTTTCCAATCTGTTCGCGGCGTCGCTGAAGAGTAAATGGTGATTGCTGACAACGATCCTCGCTTCCTTGCATCTCAGTTTCGCCTTGGTATGAAAACATTCGGTGAAATACGGACACGTATGCCCCGGACAAAGATCGCCGTCGCTGTTGATGTCCTGCCACAAATCGCCCGGCATCACGTAGGGATAATCGCTTTTCAGGCCAGTGTCCGTCTCCCTTGCCCATTGATCGATACGGTACAGGTCATTCGTCGGATCGGTCGCGAGCAACGCCGACTCATTTTTCTTCTGGAGAAACCGTCTGATGCACAGGTAGTTCGACCGACCGACGGCAAGTGCGACTTTGCAACTTCTGCCCAACAGCCGAAACAGCATCGGGATGTCTTTTTCGTACAACTGGCGCTGCAGATTGATCGTACTGGTGGCGATGACGGTTCGCTCGTCGGGGTTTTCCATGGCATTGTACAACGCAGGTACCAGATACGCAAACGATTTGCCGATACCGGTTCCCGCCTCGACGGCAAGGACCGCATGCCGTTCGTACGCCTCCCGGACGAGCTCGGCCATCTTCAGTTGCCCTTCGCGGTACTCGTATCCGGAAAAACCTTTGGAAAGCACGCCGCCTTCGTCAAAAATGGAATAGATATCATTGATCGTCATCGTTGTCTTCGATCTGATATTCCTGCAGTTTCCTGTGGAGTGTCTTGCGTCCGATGCCGAGCACCTGAGCCGCCTTCGTCTTGTTCCCTCCGCACTTTTCCAGCGTGGAGATGATCAACCGTTTCTCACCTTCGGCGAGCGTTATGCCGACGTCCATGTTGACGGTAGAGGCCGCCTCCGCATTGGTGACAGCCGGAGGAAGATCGCATACATCGATCATCGAGGAACGGCAGATGGCCGCCGATCCCATGATGCAGTTCTGCAACTCACGGATGTTTCCCGGCCAGTCATAACTGTACAGGGCGTGTTTCGCCTTTTCCGTAAAGCCCTCGACATTCCGTTCGTTCTCCTTGTTGAATTTGTCCAGAAAGCTTGCCATCAAGAGCGGAATGTCCTCTTTCCGTTCCCGAAGCGGCGGAACGTTGATTTCGACGCCCTTGATGCGGTAGTACAGATCCTCACGGAACGAACCGTCCTTGATCGCTTCCTCGAGGTTCCTGTTGGTGGCGCTGATGATCCGTACGTCCACCGTAATGGTCTTATTCCCCCCCAGCCGTTCGAACTGCTTTTCCTGAAGGATGCGGAGAAGCTTGACCTGAGTCGGTTTCGAGATCTCGCCGATCTCGTCGAGGAACAGCGTTCCGCCGTTTGACTCCTCGAACCGACCCTTGCGCTGGTCGACCGCACCGGTGAAGGCTCCTCTTTCATGTCCGAAGAGCGCGTCCTCCAGCAACGTATCAGGAAGAGACGCGCAGTGGAGTTTGACAAATGGTTTCCCGTGCCGTTTGGAAAACTCCTCGATGGCGTCAGCGGCTAGTTCCTTGCCCACCCCGCTCTCGCCGGTGATCAGCACGGGGATGACGGTCGGCGCGATCTGGGCGACGGTGTCCATCAGATGGATCATCTTCTGGCTCTTGCCGATGATCACCTTGTCATATTTGTCGCGGGCCTTATAGTCGTCCAGCTCCTGCTTCAGCTCGTCGTGTTCCGCCTGAAGGTCCCGATTCTTCAAAGCCTTTCCCACGACTAACGTCAGACGGTCCAGATCCACGGGTTTGGTGAAGAAGTCGATCGCCCCGTCTCGCATGGCGATGACGGCTGTCTCGATGGTCCCGTGCCCTGTGAGGATGATCACCGGAAGTTGCGGATATGCGCCGTGGATACGTTTGAGCAGTTCCTCGCCTCCCATCCCGTCCATTCGCAGATCGGTGATCACCAGATCGACATCCTCCTTGTTGACCAACGTCCACGCCTTCTCGGCGTTCTCCGCCAAGAGCGTCGCGTACCCCTCTCCTTCCATGGCGAGCGCAAGTCCCTCCCGGATGTTTTTCTCGTCATCGCAGACCAAAATGGTGCGTTTCATTCCTTCACCTCAAATCCGGCATCCGGCAAGGACACCTCGTTTTTTTTAGGAAGAGACATCCTCTGGCTCGCGGGAACGGGGAAGACCAACGTAAAGCAGGTCCCCACCCCTTGCTTGCTTTCCACGCGTACATCACCATGGTGCTCCTTCATTACTTTATAGACGACAGTCAGGCCGAGTCCCGTCCCGCTGCTCTTGGTGGTGAAGTACGGCTCAAAAATCTTCGAAAGGTTCTCCGTCGGAATTCCACATCCGTTGTCGGTCACCTTGCACAGCAGATCGTCGCCGTCAAGTTCCAGCGTTATGACGATTTTGCCGCCGCTTTTCATCGCG
>Ga0172377_10009116_pt1 | contig 10176 bp, 4 predicted proteins | sample Pumphouse3metaG_FD_119749 | JGI IMG/M metagenome (GOLD analysis project Ga0172377, IMG submission 119749) | Leachate microbial communities from a municipal landfill in Southern Ontario, Canada - Pumphouse #3 metaG | ecosystem: Engineered > Solid waste > Landfill > Unclassified | place: Canada... | reverse complement strand
CTTTTAGGGCAATGGATATGTCCCTGTGCCTTCCAAGATAGTTGAAAGTCGTGTCTTTGGCTTGGTATTCGCCGTTACGGTCGCTGAACCTGAATTCGGGAGCTGAGGAATGCAAGTCTATATGGGTGTATACGGTAGCATTGCCGAAAGAATCTGTCTTTCCGCAATCCGTCCATGTCTCACCGTCTTTTTCCTGCCGTGTGAATATGCTTATGTTCCCGATCGGCTTTTTCGTGCTTGCGGATACTATGTTGAAATCCAGTTGGGAGTCGTATTCGCTCTCAAGATCGCCAGGCCCTGTGCCGTAACAGGCCTGGAATATGAATAATGCAGTAGTCAGGGTGCATCCTTTCAGCAGGTTATGTAGCCATTTCATCAGCGATAGTGTTTAATTTGACATTATCATAGATGATGGAAATCCTGAAATCGTTGCATCTTCTTATGAAGTTTTGCGATCAGGCCATTCTGGGCATGTCATTGCATCCTGTTGAACCCTTCGTAGCGGACGGCCCAATTGCCGTCATCGGGGAAACCGGGCGCTTCCCCCTGGGAGCCGTCCCAGCCTTCGCACATCATCGCCACTGCGGCCAGCAAAGCACCGTTTGCGGGCAAATAGGGGTATGGCCAGGTTTGGGCGAAGCCGTGGGCGTCGAAATTGAATCTTTTGGCTTCTTCAAGAAGCAGGTCTACAGCTTTCTCCCTTTCTCCGAGGCGTGCGGCGGCCATTGCCATCATGGGATAATCCCATCCCCATGATTTGTCGAAATTCCATACTTGCATGACTTTGTCGAATGTGCGCCTGAAGGTCTTCTTGTCCACTCCGTAACCAGGCATCCATCCATATAGTCCGGTAAGCGAAGGATGTTCGTAGTTGTATTTGGTCCACATGTCGCGGATTCCCTCGTAAGTGACGTATAGCCCGTCTTGTTGCGGAATGGGTGACAAATGCCTTAAGACATCTTTCCACTTTCTTACCCGGCTTGCGGAAAGTCCCAGCCTGTCGGCCCATTTCAAGGCGGTCGTCAGTCCGTAGCGGAAATATTCGAGTTCGAAACTGGGGTTCAATGTAACATAGGGGTCTGTACTTTCGGACAGGACCGATACGGGTGGAGCAATGATGTATCTATTGGTTTTCTTGTCCCAGAATACGTAATCCGCCATATAGTCCGCCGTCGCGAGCACTACGTCTTTCCATTTATCAAGGACTGCAGGTGAAGGATCCGCCCTGTATTCCTCTTCGGCGAAATAGATCGGATGCGGCTGCTGCCATATCAGCAAAGCGTGGGTGGAACCCGGCCATTCCCTGTTTATGTTTCCTGTGCATTTGGGCCAGCGTGCCCCGCTACGGCCTTCCGATTGCGCCCGCCTTCTTGCTTCCGGGAGGAAATCCCCGTATGTGCCCAGGCAGCGTCCAAAGCAATCCATCTTGTTCCAAAGCCCGAAGTGGGCAATATGCCACCATGTCATTTCGAAATGGAATCGTCCATACCAGCTGTTGCTGACCAGTCCCGATTCCTGAGGCGGGTATAGTCCGAAATCGTTAAGCCGGAGAACATATTGTGACAAAACGATTCGCCTCTCAAGTTCTTTCCATCGAGGGTCTTTGCTTCCACTGAGATCTACCGCGGCTCCCTCATTCCAATATGCTTTCCAGCTTTCCGCACTTGACTTTTCCACTTCATCGGCACTGAAAAGGCCTTTTCCCGAATCCAGATATCCGTAGTCGGTATTGCCGACCAGGCCCGGAATGAAGCGGCAGGTGAACTCGAAACTGTCGGAAGCACCAGGTTCCAGGACATATTTGTGCTTGTCGGGGGATTCTCTTCCGAATTCGGCTTTTCCGCTCCAATGGAGCGATATGTCGTAGCTTGTACTGTCAAGAGTATGGTTCAACAATGCTCCTGAAGGGTTCAGTTCCAGTATGGAAGTCGTATGCCTCGATGGTAAGCCGTAGTCGCCAACCGTCACGGCGAATGCTTTCATGTCGGCATAAGGGAAATCCAGAAAGACTTTCAGCCTGCCTTCTTTTATAAGGTCCGATTTGACTTTTACGGCTATGATGTCCTTGTCAGGATGGCAAGATGTTTCCACGCTTACGGTTTTGCCGTCAAATGTGAAGTCGCTATATGCTATCCCGGTCCACAAGTCGACTCGTTGCCGGGTCTGTGTCAGATCTTTTTCCGTGACGGCGGCAGTCCCGTCCTTATGAAGGAACTCGAATCCTATCCGGCCGAGATTGAACCTGTGCGGGTTTTTCGTAAGCCAGTCGGATATCTCCGGTTCCGATGGGTCTGCAAGCATCATTGGGATTTTCCTGCCGAAGGATTCGACCAACGGGGCGGAGTAGTCGCTTACCTTTTTCCCTGATGGAAGGGGCTCGGAATGCCAGGCCCAGTCGCTGAGAGTGTTGAAAGGGGTGAAACTCTGCAAGCCCGTGATATCCATACAGAATGCGAAAACCCCGTTTCCCACCTGAGCCGGACTTTTGGGCAATGTGCGGGTGGTCTCGATGTCGTTTCTGGAAACGACTTCGTGTCTGTCTATGCCTTGTGCAAAAGCGCCGTTGACGGCAAGAAGAGTGAAGATCAAAGTCTGGAATATTCTCATTTTTGTCAATAACTAATTCTTATCCTAGTCAGGTCATTTTTGCCTATGTCATTGAGTCTCAGCCGGATTTTATTGTCCTTGCCGAAAGTCCAGTCCCTGGTCTCACGGTTCCCGATGGTAATCTCCGATGGCTGTTTTTCAGACCATATCTCAAGTTCGTAAGTGTGTCTGGATGGCATTCCCTTGAATGTGCCGCGTATCGGGTTGATTGTGAATTCCACCACCCCGTCTTTCCGGCTGCACTCGAATTTTGTGGCGGCCACCGATCCTTTTTCATAATCGTAACTTTCACCGTCATCTTCGTACAACGTGTATTCCGAGTCGCCGTAAGGATATACTTTCAGGATTATTGTGTCCAATGGCGAAGTTCCGATGTATTGCACATCGTGTTGGCAAGGTATGATCGCCCCTTCACGTATGAACAGGAGGCCGGCTCTGTTGTCCGGATACTTCAGGGAGAATTTCTTGCCGGGACTTGTTATTTTTTCACCTGTCCAGGCATCGGTCCAGATGCCCTTTGGAAGGTATATCTCATTGCTGAAAATCCCAACGCACAAATTTTGTCCGAACATGTATTGGTGTACCATATCGTCTACATTGCGGTCGTCAGGGAACATCAGCGGCATCGACCGCACTATGGGCATTCCAGTCAAGGCGCCTTCCAATGCCGCCGAATATATGTACGGGATGAGCGAATAACGGAATTTAACATAATCCCTGTAGATGTCCTGTTCCTTTTCGCTGAAATAGAAAGGCTGCATCATCGAGAACCAGCTATTGATCTGCACCCAGGGGAGGAATGATCCGAAATGCAGGCTTTGCATTTCCTGATCCTTGTCGACCGACATCACATCGCAGGATGTGTTCATGAAACCGCTCATTCCGAGATTGAGCTGATCGAAAAGTGCGGTCATCCCTCCGCCGTTGTCTCCGCTGGTTGCCGCACCCCAATGCTGAGTTCCCGACCATCCTGCCGTGTAATGGTGCCATGTGCGTTTTCCTGTATGGTTGCGTGCCATTTCTTCAATCTGCTTGGGAAGAAGCACTTGGTTCAGGTTGTGCATTTCCTTGTCCGTACGGCCGTTGTAGTATTTGAAAAACGTATGTTCATCGATTGTCCTGGCCGGATCCAGCTTGAAGCCTTCCACTCCCATGTCTAGGAAATTGGCAAGGTGGTCCATCCAATGTTCCTTGCCTGATTGGGGCAATCCTTTCCTTGCCGCAATTTCATCTTCCTCCGTGATGCTGAGGTCGTATTCCTCGCATAGCCAAAGTCCCAGATGGAAACCCATGCCGCGCAGCCTGCCGATGAAAAGCTTGTCATAAGTTTTCTTCGGATATTTGTCCGCCATCCAGTAAGGTTCGGGTGAAAATGCCTTGTAATTCCATTTTTTCTGTGTGGAGAAATCATAACGCTTTTCCATCCATTGCGGTTCAAGCCAAAGCACGTCGCAAGGTACCTTCGTCTGGCGGAAAAGGACAGCGTCGTTGAGGATGTTGAACTGGTCTTCCATCATGTTTGGCCCGAAACATAGGCCGTAGGCCCATTTAGGCAATATATAGTTCCTGCCTGTTATCTGGGTGTATTCATCTATTATGTCCGGCATCGAGTTCCCAAGCATAAGGTAGAAATCGGCTTCGTCGCAAGTGTTGTAAATGTTGAAGATGTCTTTGTCGTGATTCCCTATGTCGAAGAAATTCTTCCTTGTGGCATTGTTGAATATCCCCCAGCCTCTTGAGCTCATTACGAAAGGCATGGGTATCTCGGTGTGCTGGTATGTGGTCCACATACGGAGCATCTCGCCCCTGTGCTGTATATGTTCACGGCTTGTGCTCCCGCCTCCGTAGAAGCGTTCGCCTTTTTCAAGACGTATGCTTATGATGCTGCTTTTGCCAGGATCTCCGCTTTCAGCCTTGTCCTTTTCGGAAATGGTACCATTGTCATCACCGATGATTCCGCCGTTGCTTTGCACGTGCAGGCCGGCATATTTCTCATTTATCAGCTCTGCCAAGGTTCCGCAAAGCGGATCTTCCGATGTCAGGAACCTGAGATCCCGGATCATAAGATTTCCCTTGGCGTCTTTTGCCGAAATCTTTCCTGTCGCCTTGTCGATGGTTATTTCGTATTTGTCGGTTGCAAGGCTCCATACCTTGTCTCCTGCAGTCTTTTGCTTTGTTTCTTTCCAATCGGTTTTGACGATGCCGTATCTTTCCATCAACGATTCGGAGAATTCCTGCCTGGGAGCGACCCTGATGCGGAAAATGCCGTCAGTGCAGGCTTCCACTCCGACTGTAAGGCCGTTTTTCAGATGTATGATGTGCGTGGTGTTAGAATATGCGGACAAGCCCGAAATCAGGCATAACGCGGTTATCAGTAATTTTCTCATATCATTTGTAATTTCTTTTTGCGGGTTTGTCGGACATTATGAAATGAAGATGCGCCCCGTCCCTTATGTCTTCGTAACGTATCTCCGGTTTTTCCAACCTGCGGCCATCCAGATAAGCCGCTTTGACATAAATCGCTTTCTTGCTCCAATTCTTGGTAGTCATCACCAATGTGCCGCCTCCGGAGAGATGTACTTTCAGCCCGGGGACGCAAGGTGAGCCAAGGGAATAAATGTTGCTGCCGGGGCATGCAGGATAAAAACCGAGGCAATTGAATATATACCAGGCTGACATTTGGCCGCAGTCGTCGTTGCCGCTTAAGGAATTGGGCAGGTTGCCATAAAAATGTTCAGCGACATGACGCACCCATCTCTGGCACTCCCAAGGTTTGCCCAATTTGTTGTAGATATAGATTATATGGTGGCATGGTTCGTTCCCGTGCCAATATCCTCCAATCCTTCCCCAGATGTCGTGAGCTCCAGGGATGTCATCGCTCATCTGTATGGAAAACAGGCTGTCGAGGCGGGAAGCAAGGACTTTCCCGCCAACTGTCCTGATGTAACCTTCCATATCCTGGGGTACCATCCAAGTGTATTGCAATGTGAACCCTTCCGTTATGTCTCCCCACCCGTTTACTGAATTCGGGCCTTGGTAGGCGATTGTGGCGAATGGGGTCCGCCAATTGCCTTTCGAGTCGCGCCCCCTCATATAACCTGTTTCAGGATCGATGAGATTGCGGTAATTCTGCGACCTGCGGATGAAGAATTCATAGTCGTCCTTGTGGCCCAGCAGTTTGGCCGCCTGTGCTATGCACCAATCGTCATAAGCGTATTCCAATGTCTTGGAAACGGATTCCTTTTCCTTGTCGAAAGGTACATATCCCAATTCGGTGTATTCCGGGATGCAGTCGTAATGTGGATTGGTTGCCGTGGCTTTCATAGCCTGGAACGCCCTTTCGTAATCGAAGCCTTTCACACCCTTCATCATCATATCCGCAAGAACGGATACGGCGTGGTAGCCGATCATGCACCAAGTCTCCCCGCCGTAGAAGGACCATATCGGCAGCATGTGTTCCGTGCTCTTGTCGTAATGTGCAAGCATCGAATTCGCAATGTCGGCCTGAAGAGGCTGATTCACAAGATTGAGCAGTGGATGGAAGGCCCTGTATGTGTCCCAGAGCGAGAATGTGGTCATATTCGTGAAGCCTTCCGCCTTGGCTATGTTTTTGTCCAAACCCCTATACCTTCCGTCCGAGTCCTCGAAAACAAAAGGATCCAGGGCCGTATGGTAGACACTTGTATAGAAAGTCTGGCGAAGTGATTCGTCATCCGAATCCAGGACATATTTCCCAAGTTCTTTTTCCCATGATGTCTCGGCTTCATTCTTTACTTGTGCGAATGTTTTCCCGTCAAGTTCCCGGATGTTCCCCAAGGCACCGTCAGTGCTTACCGATGAAATGGCAGTCTTGACGCATATCTGTTCGTCTGAAGTCGTCCTGAACCTTATGCATACTTTCAATTTCCGGCCCCAGGCTTCAAGGCTGCTGCGAAACCGTTTGGTGTTGTATGTCACGGGCTTTCCATCCTGAAGAATGGTGAAGTCCCTTATCGGGGACGAAAATCTGGCGACGAAAAAGACTTCCCTTTCCGGGCTCCAGCCATTGACCAGTTTGCTGCCGGCAATCGTGTACTCGTCCAACAGCCTGACATTCGCCCATACGCAACTCTGGCGCAGGGTATGGTCGAGGTCCACCATTATGAAGGCGTTGTCGGATTCCGGGTATGTGAATCGGAATATTCCGCTGCGGAGACCGGCCGTCATTTCGGCCTTCACGCCATAGTCGGTCAGGTCCACCGCATAATATCCTGGTGAAGCCCATTCCTTTTCGTGTGTGAATGCGGAGGCGTGCATTTCATCACCAGTGCCGGGAAGGAACAGGAAATCTCCAAGGTCCGGGATCCCCGTTCCGCTGAGATGGGTCAGGCTGAACCCCATTATCGACGGCTTTGCATATTTGTATCCTGAAGCGCAATCATAGTCGCTGTCGTCGGTATCCGGACTTATCTGTATTCCACCGAACGGTATCTGCGCTCCCGGATAGACATTTCCGAAACCGTCAGTACCGATGAACGGATTGACATCGTCGACTAGCCGATGCTGTGCCGGCAGCGCCAGGGCCATAAACAAGGCTGATGTCAATGAAATTGCCCTTATGAAATCATTTCGTAGCATAATTCCCATTTTCGTCTGTAAGTGAATAAGGTTTGTCGGATGTCCGTAGGCCTCGGCGTTTTGCAGGCTTGGCACTCATTTCGAATTCAAGCGTTCCGCCTTGGAGGATCTCACTGTGTGTTATATACAATTTGCCGTAAGGCTTTCCGTTCAGCAGGACTTCTTTCACGTACCTGTTCTTGTCGCTTGCCCCGGGAGCCTTTATCTCAAAAGTCCTTCCGTTGGGCAGGTTTATCTTTGCATAAGGAAGATATGGCGCGCCCAATACGTATTGGTCTGTTCCGGGGCATACGGGATAAAACCCGAGAACGCTGAAAATGTACCAGGCGGACATCTGGCCGCAATCGTCGTTTCCGCCCAGGCCGCGGATTTCGGGACGGTACATCCTGTTCAGCACTTCCCTTAGCCAGTATTGGGTTTTCCAAGGTTGCGATGTCCATGAATATAAGTATATTATATGGTGGCTTGGTTCGTTTCCGTGTACGTAACCGCCAATCAGGCAGTCTTTTGTTATGTCTTCGTTGTCGGCATAGCAATATTCGGGGAGATCCATTCCGAAAAGTTCGTCCAGCCTCGAGATGAATTCTTTGTCTCCTCCCATCAGTTTCATAAGTCCGAACACGTCCTGGGGCGCATGGAACGAGTAGTTGAGCGAATTCCCTTCAATGAAGCCTTCGCCGACCGTTTGTTTGACATCGAATTCTTTCTTGAAGCTTCCGTCGGAATATTTCGGCCGCGCGAAACCGGATTCCGGATCGAATATGTTCCTGTAATATGATGCCCTTGGAAGATATCTCTTTGTCATTTCGGCATCTCCGCAGATCGATGCGGCATGCCAGATCGCCCAGTCGTCATAAGAATATTCCAAGGTGTTGCTCGCTGCTGTGGAAATCTTGTCAAAGGGTACGTATCCGAGTTTCACGTATTCCCCCAAGCCGCCGTACCAGCTTATGTTGGATGTGGAAACCATTGCTTCCAATACTTCTTTTTTGTCAATGTCAATCCCTTTGGCAATCGCATCGGCAAGGACGGATACTGCGTGGTATCCAGTCATGCACCAGGTTTCGTTGCCCATCAGGCTCCATACCGGCAGCATCTTTTCGGCGCTTTGTTCATAATGCCGGAGCATGGAGATGGCCATGTCCTTTTCCCTTTCCGGCTTGAGCAGCGTCAGCAGGGGATGTTCGGCCCTGTATGTGTCCCATAATGAAAATACCGTATAATTCGTGAATCCGTCGCTTTTGTGCACGCTGTGGTCCAATCCCCTGTAGGAACCGTCCTCATCCATATATGTGGACGGATTGATCATGGTATGGTATAGTGATGTGTAAAACATCTTTTTCTGTTCTTCGCTGCCTGTCACTTCTATTTCGTCGAGTTCTTTCTCCCAGGCTTCGGCCGCTTCCGAAGCTATGGTCCCGAATGATTTTCCGACCGCTTCCGACTTGAGGTTCCCGATGGCATTCTCGGTACTTGATGCGGACAGGGCTACCTTGATCACCAGTTCCGGATTTTTTGAAGTGTTGAATTTCATCCAGGCGACAACTTTGCGCCCGGCCATTTCCGGGAAGTTCCGGTATTGCGGGAATTTCGCCCAACCGCCTTTGTATGCCGGTTTTTCCAAATCCGCATATCCGTATTCGGCAATAGGCTGGGACAAGGATATCGCAAAATAAGTATAATTCGTACGTGCCCATCCGTCCGTTATCCTGTATCCCGTGAGCAAAGTGTCATTCATGACACGCATTTCGGCCCAAAGGGTTTTCCCGTCATAATTGTATATGCCGTGGTTCAGGTCTACGACTATATGGCCGTCTTTCCCTTCAGGAAAACAGTATCTGTGCACGCCGACTCTTTTTGTGGCTGTGAGTTGGGCTTTGATTCCATAGTCGTCGAGAAGGACTTCGTAATATCCGGCTGAAGCCTTTTCCGTTTCGTGCGAAAATCTTGAACGGTACCCAGTTTCCGGTTTGTCCGAAGTTCCCGGATTGAGTCTGATTTTTCCAGTGCCCGGCATTATCAGAATGTCCCCGAGGTCGGAATGCCCGGTGCCGCTGAGATGTGTGTGGCTGAAACCGACAATCGTATGGTCCGAATACCTGTATCCGGAACAATAATCATAGACCCCGGGTTGATATTTTCCTTTGACATTGTAAGGGATGGTATCGGTGTCGGGGCTCAGTTGGACCGCTCCGAAAGGGACGCATGCCCCGGGGAAAGTATGCCCCATCCCATCAGTTCCGATAAATGGATCGACATATCCGCTGTGCTGTTTCATTTGTCCAAAGGTGGATATGCACAAGCCAAGCATGAGAAAACAATTTAAGAACCTAATATTCATAAAATTATTATTAAATAATTATTTTTTGCTTTGAACTTAATTTTTTTTATCTATATTTGTGCACGTACACAAAGACACGTAAAGATAATGTAAAAATCGTTAATCGTCAGCATTCTTAAAACAATTTGCTTTGATATGTGTCGGATTTTTGGTGAAATGCCATAGATGACTTTGATATTAAGAAACAATATACCTATTTTTATTAATAATTCTAACATGTCTATCAGAAAGATCGTATCAACTTTCTTCTTCATCTTGCTGCCTGTTACTGCGGCATTTGCGCAATCCAAGACTGTGAAGGGTGTAGTATATGAAGAAGAGACAGGTGAAACCATGGCAGGTGCCACCGTTTCCATTGTCGGATCCACACGAGGTGTCATTACTGGTCCTGACGGTGCTTTCGAATTTCCTGGCGTAAAGCCGACCGATCAATTGCAATTCGATTTCTTCGGCAAGGAATCCCAGACAATAAAAGTCGGGACGACTACCAATTTCATCGTAAAGCTCAAGAATTCCAAGAATGAACTGGATGAAACAACAATTGTCGCTTTTGGCAAACAGAAAAAAGAAAGTGTGATCGGCTCCATTACCACGATTGACGTACAGACCCT
>Ga0172377_10009115_pt1 | contig 10177 bp, 7 predicted proteins | sample Pumphouse3metaG_FD_119749 | JGI IMG/M metagenome (GOLD analysis project Ga0172377, IMG submission 119749) | Leachate microbial communities from a municipal landfill in Southern Ontario, Canada - Pumphouse #3 metaG | ecosystem: Engineered > Solid waste > Landfill > Unclassified | place: Canada... | reverse complement strand
GTATTTTTTCTTTCTTTTTGACACTACAAAAATACAAACACAAGAGACTTGCACAAAGAAAAACACACATTTTGCAGAGAAATAATGTATAGTAATTACGATTTGATAGTTTTATAGTCAAATAAATTTTAAACAGTAACTATAATCAACAAAAATAAAACGATATGACGTAACAATAGCAGAAGCAGAAGCCAAATATTATAGAGCAAAAAGACACATTTTTCAACATAACAATACTATTATGATAATAAAAACACAAAAACAGCTACATATTGATTAAAATAAAATTCAAGCGAGCATAAAAAACGACTTGGTATAGTTCAACATATCTAGTGCGGGCTATTCCCAATCCAACCAACCACCTCAGAGGAGATGATCTATTGACTTTAGCTGCGGAGGTGTGAGCCAAATCTCTTGTAACGCAGGCAAAAGCGCAAACTTTTTTTCCTGCCAAGAGATAACGCCAACGGCATTTCATCAGAATCGGCACAAGTTATTTTTGACGGTTACCAAACGAGGCATCATGGAAATGCTCAACAACATATCGCCAAACAAACAATTAATTTGTTTTTTCTATAAATTAGCAAACATTAGAAAACAATCATGTAAGAGAATTGTATCCTAACAGCCAACAAAGCACTATGTTGTTATTTCAGAACTAAAAACATACTATCATGAGTAACTTTTTCTTTCTAATTCCCTTGGCTTCCGTCCTCGCATTGGGATTCGCATACTTCTTCTTCAGAAAGATGATGAGAGAGGATGAAGGGACAGCCAGAATGAAGCAGATTGCGCTATACGTAAGGGAGGGAGCCATGGCCTACCTCAAACAGCAGTATAAAATCGTAGGAATAGTATTTGCCATACTAGCCGTTCTTTTTGCCGTCATGGCCGTCTTCGGGCTTCAGAACGGATGGGTACCATTCGCATTCCTTACAGGAGGATTTTTTTCTGGGCTTGCCGGCTTCTTCGGAATGAAGACCGCCACCTACGCTTCCGCAAGAACAGCCAACGCCGCACAGAAGTCGCTGGACAAGGGTCTGCAGGTTGCATTCCGCTCTGGTGCCGTAATGGGACTTACGGTAGTGGGACTGGCTCTGCTCGACATATCCCTATGGTATCTGATTCTTGACTATTTCGTACCCGAATCAGGCAGCAAGCTGACATTCATCACCACCACCATGCTGACCTTCGGAATGGGAGCCTCCACGCAGGCACTCTTCGCCCGTGTGGGCGGAGGTATCTACACGAAAGCGGCCGACGTGGGTGCCGACCTTGTAGGTAAGGTAGAAGCCGGCATACCGGAAGATGACCCGAGAAACCCCGCCACCATCGCCGACAACGTGGGCGACAATGTAGGTGACGTGGCCGGCATGGGAGCCGACCTCTACGAATCTTACGCCGGTTCGATTCTAGCCACAGCAGCACTAGGCGCAGCAGCCTTCGCATCTTCTTCCGAGATGCAGATAAAGGCCATATTCGCTCCGATGCTCATAGCCGCCTTCGGCGTCCTACTCTCCATATTCGGAATATTTTTGGTCAAGACAAAAGAGGGTGCGCAGATGAAAGACCTGCTCCGTTCTCTCAGCAGAGGCGTCAACACGAGCTCATTCCTCATCGCCATCGCCACATTCGTCATCCTATATTATATAGGTATAGAAAACTGGGTAGGCATATCCTTCTCCGTTGTCTGCGGACTTGCCGCCGGAATCATCATCGGGCAAGCCACCGAATACTACACCTCACACTCCTACCGCCCAACGCAAAAAGTAGCCGAGAGTTCGGAAACAGGACCGGCCACCGTCATCATCTCCGGACTTGGACTCGGAATGCTCTCAACCGCCATTCCTGTAATCACCATCGGCATCGCCATCATCATGGCCTATCTATGCGCCATCGGGTTCGACACCCAGAATTTCTTGTCGGCCGCAAACCTTAGCCGTGGACTATACGGCATCGGCATCGCCGCCGTAGGTATGCTATCCACATTGGGCATCACCCTCGCAACAGACGCCTACGGCCCTATCGCCGACAACGCCGGCGGAAATGCCGAGATGAGCGGACTGGACAAGGAGGTGCGCAACCGCACGGACGCTCTCGACGCACTCGGCAACACGACGGCAGCTACAGGAAAAGGGTTTGCCATAGGTTCGGCAGCCCTCACCGCATTAGCTCTATTGGCATCCTACGTGGAAGAGATAAAGATTGCGCTGATACGCATCGGTACAGACTCCATAACCATCGGAGACGAGGTGATTTCCACCGCATCGGCTTCGCTCGTCGACTTCATGAACTACTATCAAGTAAACCTGATGAACCCAAAGGTGCTGGTGGGCATCTTCATCGGAGCCATGATGGCATTCTTGTTTTGCGGACTGACGATGAACGCCGTTGGACGCGCCGCCCAAAGGATGGTGACAGAGGTGCGCCGCCAATTTCGCGAAATAAAGGGGATATTGGAAGGCGAAGCCACTCCAGACTATGCGCGTTGCGTAGAGATATCGACCAAGGGAGCCCAGAAGGAGATGCTGCTTCCTTCCATTCTAGCCATCGTAATCCCTATCTGCATAGGGGTCATCTTCGGCGTTGCAGGAGTGCTGGGCCTACTCATCGGCGGGCTCTCCTGTGGATTCGTTCTGGCTGTCTTCATGGCTAACGCCGGAGGTGCCTGGGACAACGCAAAGAAATACGTGGAAGACGGCCATTGCGGAGGGAAAGGATCCAGCAACCACAAAGCCTGCGTAGTAGGCGACACGGTCGGAGACCCGTTTAAAGACACGTCAGGCCCGTCGCTGAACATTCTAATCAAACTGATGAGCATGGTCTCCATCGTCATGGCAGGACTCACAGTAGCCTACCACCTGATGTGACGGGAAGAATATTGGCTTTCGGGAAAAAAGCACAAGAACGGTTAAAAAATCGGGAGTCATTTTTTCATCCGATCCCGAATTTCTTCTTATTTTTGCAAAAGGAATTATAAATTTGTCACAAAGGCAAAAGACATCGGTCAATGATTAATTTTAAGAAAAATAATATTCAAATCAAATAGCAAGAAACCAATATAAGTTCGGGCTTATATTGGTTTTTTTTCATAACAGAGAAGCCATCCATCATTGACTCCTCATATAAAAGAGACAAAAATCATGAGTGTAAAAAGTTTAGTTTCGATCTCAGATTATTCAAAAGAAAAAATTCTTCAGATTTTGGAGAAAGCGTCCGCTTTCGAAAAGAATCCCAACCAGAAGATTTTGGATGGAAAAGTTGTTGCCACCCTATTCTTTGAACCGTCCACAAGGACAAGATTAAGTTTTGAGACCGCAGTAAATAGGTTAGGAGGTCGTGTCATCGGGTTTGCGGACGCATCAACAACCAGCGGCACCAAAGGTGAGACATTGAAAGACACCATTAAAATGGTGAGCAACTACGTAGACCTCATCGTTATGCGCAACCCCATCGAAGGAGCCGCAAGATACGCATCCGAGGTGGCCAGCGTGCCAGTTGTCAACGCCGGAGACGGAGCCAACCAACATCCAACACAGACCATGCTGGACCTATATTCCATCCAAAAGACGCAAGGCAAGCTCGACAACCTGAAAATATGCATGGTTGGCGACCTTAAATATGGAAGAACCGTACACTCGCTACTGATGGCGATGTCGCACTTCAACCCCACCTTCTCCTTCATCGCACCAGACGAGCTGAAGATGCCCGACGAGTATAAGATGTTCTGCAAGAAGAACGGCATCAGATATGAGGAGCACAGCGAACTGAGCGAAAACAACATCGCCGACGCCGACATCCTCTATATGACCCGCGTACAGAAGGAACGCTTCACCGACCTCTTCGAATATGAAAAGGTGAAGAATATATACATCTTGAAAAACAGCCTGCTCGAACACACAAAAGCTAACATGAAGATTCTCCATCCATTGCCCCGCGTAAACGAGATAGAGCAAGAGGTGGACGAAAACGAGAAAGCTTACTACTTCGAGCAAGCCAGAAACGGCGTATTTGCAAGACAAGCCGTCATCTGCGACCTTCTAGGTCTATAAAAAGCAGAAAAAAAATTCCTTAGCATCCGTCATTAAAAGAAAAACAATGGAAAAAGACATAAAAGATAAAAAAGAGCTAAAGGTAGCCGCTCTCAGAAACGGCACCGTCATAGACCACATCCCATCAGACAAGCTGTTCAAAGTTATTTCCATACTGAAATTGAGCAACTGTAAATGCCAAATGACTTTCGGATTCAATCTAGAAAGCCACAAACTAGGAAAGAAGGGCATAATTAAAGTGGCCGACAAATTTTTAAAGCAAGACGAAGTCAACAAAGTGGCGGTTCTTGCTCCAAACGCCAAAATCAATATAATCAAAGACTACGAGGTGGCGGAAAAGAAGACGCTCGAACTTCCTGACGAGATAAACGGCTCCATCAAGTGCATCAATCCAAAGTGCATCACCAACAACGAACCCATGCAATCCAAATTTGTGACAATAGACAAGGAAAAAGGTCTCTTCAAATGCTACTACTGCGAAAGAGTGGTAAAGAGCGAAGATCTCATCATCGAATAAAACATAGGAAACAGAAACAACGCGCGGAGTACATCCATCAAAGACAGGTGAACTACGCGCGTTTGTTCCTGTTCTGTCCAAGAACAAAGAGAAAGAAATGAAACACACCTTCAAGCCAGGGACAATGATTTATCCCGTACCGGCGGCCATGGTCAGCTGCGGATGCACAGAAGATGAATATAACATACTGACGGTGAGTTGGGTGGGCACCATCTGCACCAATCCGCCCATGTGTTACATCTCCGTACGTCCGGAACGACACTCCTACGACATCATAAAACGCAACGGCGCATTCGTCATCAACCTCACCAACGAAGCGTTGGCACATGCCACAGACTGGTGCGGTGTGCGGTCAGGAAAGGACTACAACAAATTCAAAGAGATGGGACTAACACCGGCGAAAACAGACGTCATAGACTCCGTTCTGATAGAGGAAGCTCCACTTTCCATCGAATGCAAGGTAAAGGAAGTCATTCCGTTGGGTTCCCATCATATGTTCATAGCCGAAGTGGTGAACGTATTGGCAGACGACCAGTTTATGGATCAGGAGACAGGAACATTCAAGTTGGAGGCAGCCAAATTAATTGCATATAACCACGGAGGTTACTACAAGATAGGCGAACAAATAGGCAAATTCGGCTGGAGTGTACAGAAAAAGAAAAGGAGGAAATGAAACCCATTTTCTCCCCCATAACCAGACAATACCATTATCAATCCTAAGCAGACCTAAGTTTTTCATAAGCCTTTCCTATATAAAGAGAGATGTCTGAAGCCATCAGACTTTCCTGAGAGCCATCAGCTGCCGCCAAATCGCCCGCCAGACCATGAAGATAGACACCCAACAACGCTGCCGCCTCCGGCTCGTACTTCTGAGCCAACAACGACAATATCATCCCCGTCAGAGTATCACCGCTACCCGCCGTAGCCATGCCCGGATTGCCCGTGGAATTAAAGAAACAACGTCCGTCGGGCATCGATATGCTCGTATTTGCCCCCTTCAGAACTATGACTATCTTATGCTTAACAGACAGAATCATCTGTTTCTCCAACCTATCGTATCCAGAAGTGGAGACTCCGGCCAACCGGTCAAACTCCTTCGGATGAGGAGTGATGATTGTGTTTTCAGGCAATCGGCACAACCAACCTGCATCGGCTATTATATTCAGAGCATCCGCATCCACTACCAGCGGCACATACACACTATCCAGCAAGGCACCCAAAGCCATCCTACTCTCCTCCTTTTTTCCCAAGGCAGGACCTACACCCACCGCATTATATCGGGACAAATCACTTGTTTCTGAAAAACAAGAGCCGTCAGCATCCAACTCCAGCATAGCCTCCGGCACCGAAGTCTGCAGCACATCACAACAACGGCCGGGCACATGAACGGACAATAGTCCGCAACCAGTGCGAAGACAAGCCCTCGAAGCCAATACCGCAGCACCAACCATGCCATAAGAGCCAGCGATCAAAAGTGCATGGCCAAAAGTACCCTTATGTGAAAACTTGGGGCGCATCCGCAAAAAAGGCCGCACCAATGCACCGTCCAGCCATTCATAATCCGTCGGCAATGACGAAATGCCCTGCGGATGGAGCCGGATGTCAAGCCATCGCACACATCCCACGAACTTAGCGTTTTCAGGCAAAAGGAATGCCAACTTAGGAAATTGGAAAGTAAACGTATAGTCAGCCCGTACAACAGCCTCCAAATCATTCTGTCTATTATCCTCCCCAAACAAACCGGACGGGATATCGATAGAGAAGATGGTGGCACCACTGCCATTCATTCTTCGTACCACATCCTTATAAAATCCTGCCAAACTTCTATTCAGACCCGACCCAAATAGGCCATCAATCACATAATCGGCACCTGCCACATTAAAAACATCCGGATTGGACTCACCCACCAAAGTGACTTGCACCGAACGTTTCTCCAAATTCCGTCTGGCCTGCAAGCAATCGTCCGAAAACTTATTCTTTGCAGAGACCAAAAAGACAGACAAAGGAATACCCATCATAGACAGATAGCCTGCCACCACGAGGGCATCCCCTCCATTATTTCCAGATCCGGCAACCACGCACACGCGCCTGCCCCGTTCCATCAACGGTAGCACAGCGTCGCAGAACGCCCGCGAAGCCCGTTCCATCAAAGCAAAAGACGATATAGGCTCATGCTTTATCGTATAAGCATCCAACTCTTTTATCTGGGAAGTCTTGAATATCTTCATATTTTCTCTTATTCTTATTCGGCAACCACTTCCCTTTTTCAACAACAAGCCATCCGAAATGCAGTTAAAAGGGAAATACAATTGTCATATTTCAAACAAAACCATTACGTACCTGCCGAGACAGGAAAAAAAGGCAGCCGGATCCATACCATCAAAAGATAGCATGGGCCACATCTATTTCCGTTCCTTATCCACGGGAACAAGATTCTTGTCCTTCTTATTAAACAGACCATGGAAAAACGCCTTCGGCTTTTTAAGGAAGCTCCATGTATCATCCTCCTCTTCATCCTCCACCTCTTCCTTGCCGTCAGCCTTTCTCGCCAGATAATTCTTGGCAGGCCCCTTTATCTTCACGTCAGGCTTCAAATCATCATGCTGCTTCTCCGTAATATATTGATGGTCTAGCATACGTTTGCCAACCAAGCGGTAATGACCTTCCAAGAAAGGCTTTAGATGATTGTCCGCATCAAAAAACCACATGAACTTCTTAGGACGAGGAATAATACTCGACAGATAAATAGCCTCTTCCGGCGTCAATTTGGAAACATCCTTATCGAAATAAAACCTGGACGCCTCGTTGGCCCCATAGATTCCAGGTCCCCACTCTATTATGTTCAGATACACCTCATACATACGCTCCTTTGTTGCGATACGGTTGTTCTCGATGAGCCAAACAATCAGAGCCTCCTCCAGTTTTCTGGTCAACGTCTTGTCTCTGCTAAGAAAAAGATTTTTCACCAACTGCATGGATATGGTACTACCACCACGGGCAAACCTACCCTCCTTTAGGTTTTTGACAAAGGAAGAGGTAAGCGCACTTTCCAAGAAACCGGCATGAGTATAAAAAGAGCCGTCTTCGGAATACATCACCGCCGCCTGCAGATAAGGTGAAATTTGGTCTAAAGTACGGTAATTCTCATAATCCTCTCCAACCAAGAAGGACTTGACCAGTTTACCATCCTCATAAGCGTTATAGACAAACGGTCCATTCATTCTTGCAAAGTTTGTCTTTCCGTACTTCAAAATTTTAAATCCGTTCTTCTTCATGGAAGAATGGAAACGAAGGCTGTCTATCTGAGACATATCGACATCAAAGAAAAGATGATAGGACAGATTTCCGGAAGTCTCTATACCCTCCAGATTTTTAAACAAGCCATCCGGCAAAGAGGAGAAGAGATCCTGAGCGGGAAATTCATCCTTGTTTATAATCAACCGCACCTTCCAATCGGGATTTCGGCAAACCTTCATATATGGCGAGAAGCAGAAACCATTGATGCGCACCACCGACGAACTGTCCAACTCAAACTCTTCCGGATAGACATTCACCACATAATCAACACCACCCTCATCCAAAACCACCGTCGTGTCAGAGAGTCTGACGTTGGACATCGTCAACCTGTTGAAAAAAGTCTTGCCCTGTAGCACCAGCCTATCCTGCCTATCCTCCTTCAGCAGAAAATCGAGCCGCAATGTATCGAACTGCACGTCGGTATCATGTCTGTATTTCATATAAGGAATTCTCAATTTGGCACCATTCAGTGCATAGACACAACTGCTCCACGTTCGGTCCGAGTTGGAGAACGAACCATCCAAAACAAAATGCTGCTTCTCTCCATTCTCGCTCACCAACACCTGGGAGCAGAACTTATGGTCATTTATATTCAGCTCCGGCAAATAGATGGAAGAACGGAAACTGTCACGAACCAAATTCACGTTCATCTCATCGATAGATATTTTATCAGGCATAAAACGGAAGAAAGTAGAAAAAATCTTCGACAGTTTACCCACATATCCATTTTTGAAGGCAATTCCGGACTCCATACGCTTATTGCAGGAATGAAGCAAGAAATCGAAATTACGACGGCCATCCAGATCCACCACATTCATCTCCACATCCCCCAACTTCAGGTTAGAAATCTGCACATCCCCTTTCAGTAAACGCCAGAGGTTAAAGCTAAAGTCCAAACTCCCGACATGAGCAAACGTCTCCCCCTGTTTGGGAATCACATACAAGTCCTTGAACTGCACACGAGTTAAACCAACAAGATTAAGACCCGAATATCTCACACGCACATCACGGTCCATCTCCACCTTGTCTATCTCAGAGCGCACCATATTATTCAATATACGATTACGCTGCCAGTACAGAAGGCAGAAAGAGATCAAAAGCACAAATACGAATATCGCCGAAAACATCAAAAACTTCTTTTTCATCTATCTTTCTTTTAGCTTTAAGGGGAAAAACATTCCGTTCGGAATACGAACCATAGCAACTTTCTAATACTAATCCGTAAAAAACGCACAAGCACAAATTTAAAAAATTTAAGGAACATTGTCCAAAGGATAAAGCCACAAATTTCATCAGGACACGAGAATATTCATATATTCCTTCCTCACAAATACATCTGTCAGAAACGGAGAAACAAATATTTTTAGCGTATATTTGTACCTTGAATTAAAGACACCCAAAATAGAATGATTTCTGTTGACAAACTTTCCGTTGAATTTGGAGGATTCACGTTACTGAACGACATCTCTTTTGTCGTGAACCAACGTGATAAGATAGCTCTCGTCGGCAAAAACGGAGCCGGCAAATCAACTATGCTGAAAATCTTTGCAGGCATACAAGTACCGACCAGAGGCGGCATCAGCATACCCAAGGACGTGACCGTTGGATACCTGCCTCAGCACATGATCCACAACGACGGAGTGACCGTGATGCAGGAAGCGGAGAAGGCTTTCCATCTACTATTTCAACTACAGGAAGACATCAACAGGATGGGCGAAGAGATGGCAACTCGAACAGACTACGAATCAGAGAGCTACCACAACCTCATCGACCAGCTGACGCACGCCAACGAGCAGCTCAACATGATGGGCATCAACAGCTATCAGGGCGACATAGAGAAGACGCTCATAGGCCTTGGCTTCGAACGCAACGACTTCGACCGGCAGACGAGCGAATTCAGCGGAGGATGGAGAATGAGGATTGAGCTGGCAAAAATCCTGCTTCAAAGACCGGACATTCTACTTTTGGACGAGCCTACCAACCACCTCGACATCGAGTCCATCCAGTGGCTGGAAAATTTCCTATCCACCAGCGGAAACGCCGTCATACTGGTGTCGCACGACAGGGCTTTCATTGACGCCGTAACCAACCGAACCATAGAAATATCGCTCGGCAAGATATACGACTACAGAGTATCCTACTCCAAATACGTAGAACTGCGGAAAGAAAGAAGAGAACAGCAGATGCGGGCCTACGAGAACCAACAGAAACAGATACAGGACACGGAAGACTTCATCGAAAGATTCAGATACAAAGCCACAAAGGCCATCCAAGTACAGTCTAGGATAAAACAGCTGGAAAAGATAGACCG
>Ga0172377_10009112_pt1 | contig 10180 bp, 8 predicted proteins | sample Pumphouse3metaG_FD_119749 | JGI IMG/M metagenome (GOLD analysis project Ga0172377, IMG submission 119749) | Leachate microbial communities from a municipal landfill in Southern Ontario, Canada - Pumphouse #3 metaG | ecosystem: Engineered > Solid waste > Landfill > Unclassified | place: Canada... | reverse complement strand
GCTATGAAGTTCATCATGCCTATCCGTCGAAGCATCCCGGAGAAGACGGTATTTAATATTTTGGGACCGTTGACCAATCCGGTAGGACTCTCCAAACTTTTGTTGGGTGTTTTTGATGAGGTTTTCGTCTCGAAGATGGTCGAAGCGGCACAAATGGGCGGAGTGAAGTCGGCAATTGTCGTCAGTTCGCGGGAGAAGATGGATGAAATCAGTATCAGTGATATTACGTATGCCGCACAACTCAAAGACGATCGTATCGATTATTTCGAGATTGACCCCGAACGTTACGGTATACGAAAAGCTCCTTTTGAAGCTATTCTAGGCGGTGATGTCGAAAAAAATGCAAAAATTTTTCGGGATGTACTGTATAACCGGGCGACTGATCCCCAAAGAGATATGGTGCTGATCAACGCGGCATATGCGCTGATAGCAGACGGGATGGCTTCGGATGTTCAAGAGGCTTTGGAAATCGCCCGCGAAGCGATTTTTAGCGGAAAGGCCGCACGAAAACTCGACCAAATCGTTTCGGTATCTTCCAAGTTATGATGAAACTTTCGCTCGATCAAGTGTCGCAAGTGTGTGCAATGATAGCCCAAGAACTTCCTGATGGCGGTATCGTTGTTCTGCAGGGGGATTTAGCGAGCGGTAAAACGACCTTTACACAGGCTTTTGCCACTTTTTTGGGAATAAAAGAGGGAGTGACCTCACCTACGTTTTCGTTGCAGCAGCATTATGGAGATAAACTGTTTCACTACGATTTATATAATTACGGGTTTGAGAAATTTCTCTCCTTAGGGATGCTCGAAGAGCTGGAACGTCCGGGATATCATTTGATTGAGTGGGGAGATGAGATGCTGATAGAATGGCTCAAGCGAATCGGAATGGAATTTAGAATACTCAAAATTACGAAATGCGATACAAATTTGCGATGTTACGAGGTGCAGTGTGCATGAGTTGAAAATCGATCATCTGGTTAAGACGATCAAAAAACACGAGATCGTCCGCGGGATCAGTATGGAACTTCATACGGGAGAGGTTGTCGGGCTTTTAGGGCCGAACGGTGCCGGGAAAACGACGACATTTTATATGATCTGCGGATTGATCGAAGCGACAAGCGGTAAGGTCTTTATCGACGGAGTAGATGTCTCGAATCAGCCGCTTCATCAGCGTTCGCGGCTGGGAATCGGCTATCTGCCTCAAGAAGCGTCTATTTTTAAAGACTTAACAGTCGAAGAAAATCTCGTGATTGCGGCACAGGCGGGGAAATTGGATCAAGAGACGGCACAGCAACGAATCGAAGAGCTGTTGGAAATGTTTAATATTGAACCGATCCGAAATCGTCGGGGGATCAATCTTAGCGGCGGGGAGCGCAGACGCGCGGAAATCGCCCGCGCTTTAGTCAATAAACCCCGATTTTTGCTTTTGGACGAACCGTTTGCCGGAGTCGATCCGATAGCGGTCATGGACATTCAAAGCGTTATTTCTCAATTGGTCGAGTACGGTATCGGCGTCTTAATCACCGATCATAACGTTCGGGAGACATTGGCGGTATGCGATCGCGCGTATGTAATCAAGAGCGGTGAACTCCTCGCTTCCGGAACGAGCGACGAGATCGCACACAACCCAGATGTGCGCCAACACTATCTCGGTGAATCGTTCAAGTTCTAACCTCTATGCTACGGGTTAAAACATCGGTCGAACTTAAAAATAAGCTTTCCAACACCCTACGCAATTGGCTGCCGATTCTTCAATCGAGCCTAAGCGATCTGGGAGAAGCGATGGTTCCGTTCGTAGAGGGCAATCCTCTCATCGATGTTAAATCGGGGTATGAAGAGTCGTTTGAAGCCCGAATCCCCAAAAAAATCCAATTCGGCTACGTTCAAAACTCTCACAGCGAAGCGATTGAAGCACTGACAATCCAGGTGAAGAGCCTTTATGATATTTTGCAAGAACAGATCGATTCTTCTTTGTTTCCGACCCCCCTTTCTCAAATGATCGCCACGTACGTTATCGAGAATCTTGATGAGGGGGGGTATTACGAAGGGGATACAAAGAAATTTTGTATTGAACACGGTATCTCAGAGGAGCAGTTTGAAAAAGTACGGCTCCGTTTTATCCATGTCGAACCGGTCGGGATCGGAGCTGTGAACGTTTCCGAATCGTTTTTGTTTCAGCTGGATTCCGCATCTATCAGCGACGAAGGATATTCGCTGGCGTGTAAAATGATTAATGATCTTGATGCGTTGGGATCGTATCGCAAAGAGAATGCATTTGAAGAGGCCATGAAAGTCATCGGCAGCTTTAAAAATCCCCCGGCTATCGATTATTTGGAAGATTCGACGCAGATTGTCCCTGATTTGATGATCTATAACGATGAACAAGAGGGGATCGAGGTAAGGCTGAACGATCAGTATTATCCGAGCGTTACGATCGACAATGGGTATAAAGTCGATCATCCGTTTGTCCGTGAAAAACTCAAAGAGGCTAAAAGTCTCGTCGATGCATTAGAAATGCGCAAAGCCACTTTATACAAAGTCGGTTTGATGATCGTCGAATACCAGTACGATTTTTTTCTCGGAGGTGCGATCAAACCTCTCACCCTCAAGACGTTGGCGGATGAATTCGGACATAACCCTTCGACGATCTCACGGGCTATTGCCAACAAATACATTGCGTGTGATCGAGGCATTTATCCGATGAAAGATTTTTTTACGACGGCCATCGATGAAGACGTCTCGAATGCCGCGATCAAAGAGTATGTCAGCGAACTGGTGCGTAACGAATCGCATAAAAAACCGCTGAGCGATATGAAACTGCTCGAACTGATCCAGGAGAAGTTCAAAATTACGATGGTTCGACGTACCATTGCAAAATACCGTAAACAGCTCAATATTGCGGGATCGAGCGAGCGCAAGCAACTGTATCTTTTAGGACGTTCTTGAACACCATCCAAGAATATCTGGATTCGCAGGTTGCGGCTCGTAACTGCGATAGCGAATTGTGTGCCGAACGCCCGGATCCTCTTATGATTGCCCGTCTTTACCGCGATCCCCATCATGCCCTTACCTGTGCTCTTTTTGCCTATGGAAATGTGAAGGCGATTATCGCTTTTATCGCCTCTTTGGATATCGGCTTACAAAAACTTTCCGAAGACGAACTACGATTTCAGGTGAAAAACAAATATTATCGATTTCAAAAAAATGAAGACGTAGTGCAATGGTTTCTAACCCTCCAAAAACTAATCGCGATGGGCGGTGCGGAGAGGGTATTTATGCGGGGATATCGCACAGGCGGAGTGATCGAAGGACTTTCTGCACTGATTGATACTTTGTATACGCTGAATCCGTATCGTTCGCAAGGATACGAGTTTTTGATCGGCAAGCCGATCCAATCGGTAGCGAAAGCGTCTGCCATGAAACGGTGGATGATGTATTTGAGATGGATGGTTCGCAAAGATGAATTGGATATGGGCCTCTGGAAGGGGATAAACCCCTCAGATTTGATTATGCCTCTCGATACCCATACCTTTAATGTTTCGCGTCGTCTTGGATTGTTGGGACGTAAACAATGCGATTTAAAAGCGGCGATGGAACTGACCGAAACGCTTCGGCAGTTCGATCCGCTTGATCCTTTGAAGTATGATTTTGCACTGTATCGGATCGGGCAGGAAAAAATACTTTAATAGGCCATCGGTGCGGGTTTTCCGGTATAGTAGCCCTGTGCATGGGTGATTCCGATGGTTTTAATGTGTTTAAGGATTTCCTCGGATTCGACGTATTCGGCAACGGTTTGTGCCCCTAATTTGGAAGCAAAATCGGCGATCGATTCGACGACGATCGCATGTTTCGGATCGTGAGCAATATTACGGATTAACGAGCCGTCGATTTTGATATAGTCGACATTGAGTTTGAGAATATTTTCCAGACTGGAGTAACCCGTTCCAAAATCGTCTACGGCAATTTTTGCTCCGAGATGTTTCATCCGTTGTGTAAAGCTTAGCACGGCGTCAAAATTTTCAATCCCTTCCGATTCCAAAATTTCAAAGACGATGTGGTGCGCCGTATCGGTCGAAACAATGGTTTCTTCTATAAAACGGACCGTTGCCGAATCCAAAATATCGCGGATAGAGAGGTTGATTGAAAATTCTTCGCTCCGATTTTTGAACGTTTCGCACGCTTGTGCAATCACCGTTTTGGTAATTTGCGGATACAGGCGGGTCCGTTGAGCCGTTTTCAAAAAATCGAGAGGAGGGATGATATTAGCCTTTTCGTCGATCATCCGGACCAGTGTCTCGTATTTTTCGATCCGTCCGGTTTGCATAGAGATGATCGGTTGATAATAGCAAATAATTCGACCGGCATTCAGTGCTTTGTGGATAGTCGACGTGAGTGCGATGTTGGCTTGATATTGCTCTTCTACCATATTATGGCTGTTATAAAATGCGAAATGGCGGCTATTCTCTTTTGCCTGATGCAAAGCGATATCCGCGTGGGCAAGCGAAAGATTGGGACCTGCATCGATACCGATCGTTACATTGAGTGAAACGCTCTCTTCCGCAACGTTGAACGGATGATCGATCAGGCGATGTATCAGGTGCATGCATAAGGTTTCGAGTTCTTGATCGGTTTGTTTGGTTTCAATCAAAAGGGCAAATTCGTCTCCGCTTAAGCGATAGGGATTGAGCCCGAGCGTTTCGAGCCAATGCCCCATTTGCCGCAGCAGATCGTCTCCGATTTTAATGCCGAAAAAATCATTGATCTCTCTAAAATTGTGCATATTCAAGATAATCAATGCGCTGTATGGGGTACGATCCATATCGTATTGAAGACGATGACGGTTGGGAAGACCCGTCAAAACGTCTTTGAAACTTTGAGAGATCAACTCTTTCGTTTTCTCTTCGACCTTGGTCTCTAAAATTTCATTCACTTCACGCAGTTCATCGGTTGCGTATTCGACCTCTTCACGTAAAAGATCGGCGGTTTGGCGGAGCCTGTTACGGTACATGAGTAAAAACGGCAAAGCTCCGATAAACATGACCAGCGACATGGCGATCGACTTAAAAGCAGCGGCATTGGAGAGCTTTTGAATCGACCCGACTTCGATGTCGGCACCGACGATATAGCGTTTTCCGGAAGGTGTCGTATGCGGGACGAAAACACTTCGAAACTTACCCCATTGATCGGCTCTCTCTTTCATATCCCAAACGATTTTGTTCGTTTTTAAAGCACGTTCCATTTCTGTATTCGGAGTATAGACATCAAAAAAACGGGTGAGATTCTTCCCCGTAGAGAGTTCGCTGTTCCGGGCACTGCTGAAGATAAAACGAAGTTTTCCCTGCGGATCTAAAACCAATGTATAGATATATTCTACCCCTTCTGCATGGGCGAGAGCCGTAAGGGTCTTGATCGTATCGGCATCTTCGATTTCGCTCGGAGGTGATGCAAGTACCTTTTCATGATAGCCGTCTCCGACGATCAATGAGGCTGCTTCGACGGAGCGTTCCAGTGAATTATTGATGGTTTGGTTGATCTGCTTTTGTTCACGGTCGAAATAGAGATAACCCAGAACTATGAGTGTCGCGAGAAAAAAGAAAAAAGCTAAAAAAAACTTTTTTGCATCAAGCTGCATTCCTGCTCCTAATAAGTTAAACGTGGCGGTAGGGAGAAGTGTATCATAGATTCATCAAAAAAAACATTGTCACACGCATTAATTCCCATTTTCAAGCTGTAGTCTCAAATGTGGTACAATCTCGTCCATATTCAGCCAAAAAAGCAGATAAATGAAAAAAATTTTAATCGTGAGTGACGGTGCGATCGGGAAACACTATATCGAACGTGTGATCGGCACTTACACCAGTGAAAATCTTTATTATGTCGTTCATACTGAAGAGAACCGCTTTGAGGGGTATAATCCCGCACGGTATAAATTTTTTCAATTCGATCCGACCAGTTTTTACAAAATTTCCAATCTACTGAAAATGGATTTCTGGCAGGTCGTATTGGTGATGGAAAATCAGATCGATCTTGATCAAACGATCAAAAATATCCGGATGTATAAGCCCTCTATCCGCATCATTGCATTGGATATTTGGAATTCCGTGAGTCCCGAAGACGACATTGAATGGGTTAATATGCAGGAATTAATTGCGGCGAATCTGATCGATTATTTGCCGAATATTCCCGTTTTGGCCAAAAATATCGGTTTGGGATCGGGAGAGATTATGGAGGTTTTGGTTCCGTTCGGAAGTTCCTTCGTATATCGCCATATCGGTTCGATTGAGCAGAAAAACTGGAAAATCGCCGCTATCTATCGCAATCGGCAGCTCATTATCCCTTCGGATAATAAGATGATACAGCCTAATGACACCTTGGTTTTAGTGGGTGAGCCCTCGGTACTTCGTTCTATCTACCGTGCGATCAAACGTGAGCTCGGACAATTCCCCGCACCGTTCGGTAGCCGGTTGTATCTTTATATCGATATGGCGATTGAAAAACCTTCATCGATCATGGGGCTTGTCCGTCGCAGTATCAATATCCAAAAAAAGCTTCGTCAGCCGTTGATCATCAAGGTAATCAATCCCGGAAATATCGATGCTTTGCGGATGATAAAAGCTTCGGCGGAAGGGAATGTGACGATTGATATCTGTTACGATATTGAGCCCGATGAGGGGATTATTCTTTCTGATATCAAAAAATACTATATCGGACTGTTTTTGGTTTCACACAAAGCATTTTGCTCCAAAGCGATACGCAAAAAACTGTATGCGGGAAACGTTCCGGTACTCAAATTGGCGGATCGTTCATTTTCATCTATTAAAGAAAGTGTCGTCATCCTCAGTGAAGAAGGGCATATTGAAAATATTTCAACAACTATTTTTGACGTTTCTTCACAATTCGGGTTTAACCTCGAGTTGATCAATTATGTCCACGAAGAGGGGAACCACAAGCAAAAAGCGATCGAACATTTTAATAATCTCTCCGCTATTTTTTCGAAGTCGATTCATGTCTCCGAACAAGAGGTCAATCCGATTCGAAAATTGCGGGAGAGGGAAAATTTTCTCCATATTTTACCGTTCACCGACAAAATGTTTATGGGTCCTTTAGACGTATTTTTCTCTACCGATCCTGAGGTTTTATATCGCAAACTTTCCCGCTTCCATCAGCTTTTTATCCCGACGCAGATATAGTCTGCTGAACGTTTTCACAGATTTTTAAGTCACATTCTTGTATCATATACCCCATTACGTACCAATTCAGAACTATCAGGCTTTTTCATGACTATTTCGATCAATCTAAAACGTATTATCGACGATTCTTATCCCATCCATATCGGGCCGTTGCCGGAGATAAAGGTTGAAGGAAAAGTCGCTGTTTTGACAAACCCGAAGATTGCCGGGCTGCATTTGAAAACCCTGCTTTCGCGATTGAGTGCCAAAGAAGTGTATATCATCACGGTTCCGGACGGTGAACAGTACAAAACCCTTCAGACAATCGAATCGGTTTTGGATCGTATGTTCGATCACAGACTGAACCGAAAATCGCAGTTGATCGCTTTTGGTGGAGGAATCATCGGTGATATGGGCGGTTTTGCGGCCAGCTTGTATAACAGAGGGATCGATTTCATCCAAATTCCGACGACGCTACTCAGTCAGGTCGATGCAAGCGTCGGAGGGAAAACCGGGGTAAACAACCGTTTCGGCAAAAACTTGATCGGTGCGTTTCATCAACCTCGTGCCGTCTATATCGATCCTTCGTTTCTCCATACGCTCCCTTCACGCGAATTCGGCGCAGGGGTGGCGGAGATCGTTAAGATGGCGGTGACGTTCAACACATCGTTTTTTGAGTGGCTGGAAAACAACGATCTTCGGGAAGGTGAGAACCTTCAAATCGCAATCCAAAAAGCGGTTGAAACCAAAGCCGGAGTCGTAGAACAGGACGAAAAAGAGCAGGGGCTGCGCGCTGCGCTCAATTATGGGCATACGTTTGGACATGTTATCGAAAACGAAACAGAGTACACAACTTACTTGCACGGTGAAAGTGTTGCCATCGGTATGGTTATGGCGAATGAACTTGCCTGTGAAGTAGGGTTGATGAGTGCAAACGATGCTCTGCGTGTTCAAAAAGTGTTGGAACGGTACGATCTTCCTCTGAGTTATCCCATCGAAGATGTAGAGAGCTTTTATCAGGCATTTTTTCTGGACAAAAAAAGTGCCGACAGCGCTATTACGTTTATCCTGCCGCGTGGAATCGGTGGGGTAGAGATTACCGACACGGTCGATGCGCAGACGGTGAAAAAAGTGTTGTCGAAATTTGATCGGAGAAATGCGTGAAATTTTACGCCGTACTGCTTGCATTTGTTCTTGCCGTCTCTTTGCACGGCGCACCGAAACCGGAAGATACCCCTCAGGAACAGACGGATGCGCGTGAAAGCGAATTGCGAAGTGTTCAAGAAGAACTCTCTAAAATTCAAAAAGAGCTTGCCCGCGATAACAGTATCTGGATCAAAAGTTATAACTCCTACATGGCATATCAGGAAGCGCGTAAAAGTCTCCGTGACGTCAAATCGCGTATCGATCAGTTGCAAAATCATGCACCGAGTATCGAGCGAAAGCTTGAGACCGAAGCGTTACAGGCAAAAGAAAAAATATTAACCGATCAGGTTGAATTGCTCAAAGCTCAAGGGACTTCCCCGTTTGTCTCATTGCTCAAACCCGACGAAGCGGGAGAACTTCCCGTTATCACCAACCCCTTTGAGATCGTCACCGGACTTTCATACATCAAACGGCTTAACAATCAATACAAAGACTACGTTCTGCGCGAAGAAGAACTTCAAGAACTTATCTCGCTGTTAGAACGTCAAGTCGCCCTTTACAAAGACATTATCCGGCTCAATCCGAATACCGACTATGAAGTAGAACTCGAAGCGACGCTGCTACAGGTTGAGAAATTCAAACTCGCCCTCGATACGTTGATCTCTACAGCCGACGTATATGAAAAACGGATCGAATCGACCGAGGCAAAAATCAACAAAGAGATCAAAGATCAGATTTACAAGCTTTCGAACCTCTTGTTCATTGTCATTGCATTGTTTGTTATCGCATTTTTGTTCAAACGGGTCATTAAACGCTATATTACCGATAACGAGCGGTTTTATACGGCGAATAAAATCGTAACTTTTATCAATGTGACGTTGATTATTCTAATTGTTTTGTTCAGCTATATCGATAACGTCGGTTATCTTGCCACGGTATTGGGATTCGCATCTGCCGGTCTTGCAATCGCAATGCGCGACTGGTTTATGAGTATTTTAGGCTGGCTGGTTATCGTTGTCGGAGGAGCGATTCATGTCGGAGACCGTTTGCGGATCGAAAAAGACGGGATGATCTATCTGGGAGATGTTTTGGATATCTCTTTACAACGTATTACCCTTTTGGAAGACGTCACGTTGACGACCGTGGAGAGAAACCGACGGGGCGGGCGGATCATCTTTGTACCGAATAACTACATTTTTACCTCGATGATCGCCAACTATACGCACGGTTCGCTCAAAACGGTGTGGGACGGTATCGATATCATGATTACGTTTGATTCGAATCATAAAAAAGCGGCTCATCTCACCAAAGAGATATGTCGAAAATACTCCAAAGGTTACACCGACATCACCCGAAAACAGCTTAACAAATTGCGTGATCGCTACAGCCTGAAGAATACGAACGTCGAACCGCGTATTTTTACCTTTATCGAGCCGAACGGAATTAAAGTGAGTAGTTGGTACTTGACCAATGCCTATGCGACATTGACGCTGCGCAGTACGATATCAGCCGAGATAGTCGATGCGTTCAATGCCGAAGAAGATATCACGATCGCCTATCCGACTCAAACGCTATATACCGGGCGGATTCCTCAGAAAACGCCTCCTCCGATGGAAGAGATATGAAGCCGAAAGTCTATTTCAAAACCTTCGGATGCCGTACTAACGTTTTCGATTCGCAGGTGATGATGAGTGCGTTGCACGATTATGAAGTAACCGAAAACGAAGCCGATGCGGATATCGTGATCGTCAACTCCTGTACCGTGACCAACGGAGCCGATGTCAGCGTACGAGGCTACATCAACCAGATCGAAAAACAATCCAAAAAAGTCTTTTTAACCGGATGCGGTGCCCATACGAAAGGGGAAAG
>Ga0172377_10009111_pt1 | contig 10180 bp, 7 predicted proteins | sample Pumphouse3metaG_FD_119749 | JGI IMG/M metagenome (GOLD analysis project Ga0172377, IMG submission 119749) | Leachate microbial communities from a municipal landfill in Southern Ontario, Canada - Pumphouse #3 metaG | ecosystem: Engineered > Solid waste > Landfill > Unclassified | place: Canada... | reverse complement strand
TATTAACAGGAAGTTCTTCTTTGGTAAATAGAAAGGGAGTTGTATGAAAAGAATAATTTATTTGACATTGATATTATTTGTATTGTCTTCTTGTGATAAAGAAAAAAATTATTTACGAGATGGCAATAAAGAATTTAAAGATAAGCAATACTCTGAAGCTGAAACTTATTATAGAAAAGCATTAGCTATTGATAGCACTTATGAAAAAGCTCAATACAATCTTGCAAATTCTACTTATAAGCAAAATAAAGAAGCTCAATATGGAAATGCTATAATGTATTACAACAAAGCTTTGGCAAAAGATTCAATAGCTGATACTAATTTTGTAGCTAATGTTTTATATAATAGAGGAAATGCTAATTTTAAGCTGGCTCTAATGGATTCCGCAGCAAAAAGTGAAAAATATAATGATGGCTTAAAGAAAGCTGTTGATGATTACAAGAAGTCATTAAAGCTAAATATAAAAGATAGTTCAGCAAGATATAACCTCGCTTTAGCTATGCATCTATTAAAACAAAACAAGAATAATAACCAGAACAAGAATAAGCAAAAGCAGGATCAACAAAATCAACAGCAGCAGCAAAACCAAAACCAAAACCAACAGGACAAGAAAAACAATCAAAAGAATAACCAACAAAATCCAAATCAGCAAAAACAAGACAAGAAAGATCAAGGCAATAAAGGACAAGATCAATTAAAAAATCAAAAGCAACAAGACAATAATAGAATGTTGGAAGCTTTGAAAAATAACGAAAAGAATACTTTAGAGCGTTTAAGAAAAGAAAAAGATAATAACGCAAAACAAAACAGGAACGCAAAAGATTGGTAGTTTATATTATGAAAAAGAGTTTATTTTTATTTCTATTATCTTTATTTGGTTTAGTCGGATTAAACCTAAATGCACAAAATATTAATTTTAGTGCAACAGGTCCTTCTATTATTGGTGTAGGAGAACAGTTTAGAATAAGTTTTACAATTAATGCAGATAATGTTTCCAAATTTACACCCCCTTCAATTAGTGGTTTCGATGTATTAGGTGGTCCAAGTACTTCTCGAAGCTCTTCTTATAATAGTATTAATGGTAGGACAACAAGTTCTTCTACAACTACATTTACTTATGTATTAATGGCTAATAGAGAAGGAACATTCACTATTGGTGGAGCAAAAGTAAATACAAATGGAAAAACTTATGCTTCTAATTCTCTAAAAATAAAAGTTCAAAAAAATCCTACTCAAGCCCAACGTTCTCAACAGCAAAGAGGTTATTCACAACAACAAAATAATCAACGTTCTCAGCAACCTCAAGTTACTGTATTAGATAATAAAGCTTTATTTATTAAAGCATATGCCAACAAATCAAAAGCCTTTGTTGGAGAAGAGATAATTATTACATATAAACTTTATACTCTTGTTCCTATATCAGAATATCAAGTAAATAAAATGCCTATAAATAAAGGCTTCTGGATTGAAGAACTTGATATGTCAAAAGACCCAAAAATATCAGAAGAAGTTGTTGATGGAAAACGTTATCAGGTAGCAACTCTTAGAAAGGTTATCGCTTACCCTCAACAAGCTGGTAATTTAACTATTGCTCCTTTAGATATTGATGTAGTAGCTCAAGTTCCAACTCGAGTTCAACGTCGTTCTTCAACAGGAGACCCATTCTTTGATTCTTTCTTTAACGACCCATTCTTTCAATCAATTGGACAAATTGGATATGAAAGAGTGAAGAAAAACTTAAAATCAAATAAAATATCTGTTAATGTAAATGCTCTTCCTGCAACTAATTCTAATTTTTCTGGTGCTGTTGGAAATTTTCAAATCACAGCATCTGCTACTCCTTTAAAATGTAAAACAAATGAAGCTATTACATTAAGGTATACTATTTCTGGCTCTGGTAATTTAAGTCTAATTGATAAGATAAATTTAAAAATCCCTAATGAATTTGAATCTTACGATCCTACTATTGATGACCAGATAAATAAAACACAAGGAGGTTCTACGGGGAAAAGAACTTTTGAATATATACTTATTCCAAGAGTTCAAGGTGAATTCAAAATTCCTAAAGTAGAATTTACCTATTTTGACATTAATAATAAACAGTATAAGACTATTTCTACACAAGATTTTGTTTTAAACATAGCAAAAGGCAAAGATGAACTTAGCGGTCTTGCTCAACAAATGAGTGAAAGAGAAAAATACATGAAACGAGATATTGAATTTATCTCTACAAAACCTACAAATTTAATTTCCTCAAATGATTTAATATATCATAAGCCTCTATTATCAATCCTTTTTATTCTCCTTCCTATTTTAACCATAGCATTTATATTTTATGAAAAGAAAAAGAAGAAAAAAAATAGTGATATAACTTATGTTAAGTATAAGAAAGCTACAAAAATTGCCTTAAAGCGTTTAAAGAAAGCAAAACAATACTTACAAAATCAACAAAAAGATGAATTTTATACAGAAGTAGCACAAGCTACTTGGAATTACTTATCTGATAGATTTAAGATAGAAAAAATGGAATTGAGCTTTGATAATGTAAAAGATATATTAAATCAAAAACAGCTTAAGGAGGAAACTATTAATAGTTTAATTTTGCTATTGAATAATTGTGAATATGTTCGTTTTTCTCAAGGAGAAGAATTATCTAAAATGGATAATCTTTATGAACAGGCAATTAATACATTATCAGATATTGAATCTCAAATAAAATAATAGATAGCCATGAAAAAGTGTATATATATAATTATAATGTTATTTATTAGTTTGGGGTTAAATGCTCAAACACAAAATAAATTATTTGAAGAAGGTAATAAGCAATTTAAGAATAAAGAATATGAATTGGCATTAAAAAGCTACTTGTCTATTGAAAAACAAAACATATTCTCTGCAGAGCTATATTATAATATAGGAAATACATATTTTCGTTTAAATGATTATACAAACTCCATATTGTATTATGAAAGAGGGTTAAGACTTAATCCAAATGATGAAGATTTAAATATCAATTTAAAAGTTGCCAAAGCAAGATTAAAAAGTGATATATATATAGTTCCTAATTTCTTCTTAGTAAGATGGTGGAATAATATCACAAACCTTTTTACACCTTCTTGGTGGACAATAGTTTCTATTACATTATTATTAATTACATGTATATTATTTATATTCTATTACTTCTCTTTTGAAAAGAAGATCATATTATTTTATTCCTTATTATTATCTCTTTTACTTTTTATAATGTCTTGCTTTGCTGGATACACAAGGCAATCTCAATTAAGCTCAAAAAATCAAGCCATAGTATTTGGAGAACAAACTGTTGGAAAAGATTCTCCAGACAAGAATTCTTCCGATAAAATGAAAATATTAAAAGGACAAAAAATAAAAATAGTGGATAAGGAAGATAAGTGGATAAGAGTTAAAACAGAAGACGGAAAAGAAGCTTGGATAGAAAATCAAGACGTTGTAATAATATAATAAATGTATCATTATCTTTTATATTAAAGACAAACAGACGTATAATAATTAGTAAAACCTCTTTCAATGAATGATAAAATAGAACATAAAGGCACAATAACAGAAATAACAAATAATAAAATTGTTGTAAGAATTATATCTTCATCAATGTGTTCATCATGTCACGCAAGAGGAGTCTGCGGCAGTCTTGACTCTAAAGAAAAAAATATTGAAGTAAAGACGACCTACAATTCAAGATATAGAATAGGAGACGAAGTAACTGTATGTTTAGAACAAAAAATGGGATACAAAGCTGTATTGATAGGATTCTTCCTGCCATTTATTGTATTATTCATAACAGCATTCCTTTTCAATAAATTTATATTTACAACAAATGAAGTCTTAACTGCTTTATCTTCGTTATTAGCTGTAGCCATATATTATTTCATTATCTATAGACTAAGAAATAAAATAGATAAAGAGTTCTATTTCCAAATCAAATAATGGAAAATAAAGATAATATTAATTAGGAAAATAGACTTTTCATTTCATTTTCAAACAAAAAAATAACAAAATTAGCTTTGTATTTATTTTATTTGTACTTTTGCTCATTAAAGTTGCAAATAATTTATAAGTAATAAAACAATAGATTTATGAAAAACAGAAAGTTACTATTAGGATTAGTGATTTTACTCCTTTCTTGTATTGGATTAAATTCAGCTAATGCTCAAAAAAATGATGAATGGATTTCTCTTGGACCTAATAATGTTAGTGGTCGTTCAAGAGCAATCATTTTCGACCGTTTCAATAACAATATCATGTATTCTGGTGGTGTTGCTGGTGGTTTATTCATTAGTGTAAACGATGGGAAAAACTGGCAAGAAATTCAATTGGGTGATGGTCAACAAAACCTTGCTATTACTGCTATTGCTCAAGACAATAACGGTGTTATTTATGTTGGAACTGGTGAAGGAAATTACAAAACAACTGGTTTTGGTATTAACAATGGGAAAATAGGAATGTTAGGTGGTGGAGTTTATAAATCAACTACTTTAAATTCTTCTAACAAAAACTGGGCAGCTAATTTAGCCGATGATAATGCTAAATATGCTTGGGCTACTTCTAATATACAATTTGAATTACTTGATTTTACTAAACCTGCTTCTGCTTACAACTACGGTGACGGAAAAGCTTTTGTAAATAAAATAGCAGTTAATAGAACTAATAATGATGTTTATGTTGCTACTGATGCTGGTTTAATGTTAATTAATGCTGATGCTACAGATTGGACTACTATTAGTATAATACCAACAACAGCAACCGTTGGTGATATTGCTATTAATAGCAATGGAGTAGTTGCTGTTTATTATACTGATAGCGAAGGTAAAATAGCTATTTCTAATGATAACCTAACAACAGATACTGTTATTTTTAGTAAAACAAACCTTGAAACTTTAGATACAAGTACTACTTCTATTAATCGTATTAGATTAGCTTTTGGAACTAAAAATCCTAATAAACTTTATGCTTATACGAATTATTTTAGTGTAAATAGTAATGTTTATTATTATAAAGATATATTAGTTAGAACTAACGATATAAACAATATTGATTGGAGAAGAACAACTCCTTCTACATATAGTAATGGCTCTCCAGAAGCAATGTCAATTGGTGTTGATGATATAGGGGATATAGAATACGTTTACCTTGGTGGAAATACTATAAAAAAAGGTTATAATGCTAATAATGCTGATATTTATTATTGGGAAACTATGAGTCAATATTATAATTCAACTGATAATACAGATGGAATAAGAACATCTACTTCTTTTGTAAGTAGTGGTATTAATGAAATTATTTTCAAAGAAAATCCTACAACAACTTATGATTCTATTTTTATTGCTGTTGCAACTGATGGTGGTATTCATATATATTCTTTTGATTCGACTTTATACACTACTGGCTGGAGAATATCTGCAAAAAATATGATTACAACACAATTTTACAGTGTTGCTGTTACTCCTGATGCATCTGTTGTTGGTGGTACAGAAGCTAATGGTTCTATTTATATTTTAAACTCTGGTAATTTAGGAACAAATAAAGTTGGAGATGTTATCTGGACTGTAAATTCACAAGGTTATAATCCTAATTCTTTTCAATATACAGAAAGTGGTGGTAATGTTGGAGCTTCACAATTCCAACGTATTTTACCTTCTCAAAGAAAATCATTAATCCTTTCAAGACCTTATGGAGAGATTGCTCGTACATACAGCAACGAAGGCGATTATGCAACAATAGATGATGTTACATGGAATTATGGTTCTACTTTATTTAATGATGGTATAATTGAAAACTCAACTTGGGCTCCTTATGAACCAGATGTAACACCTCTATACTTATGGGAATCTATTAATTCTAATTTAATCGATTCAATGGACTTAGCAATTAATGTACATACAGCAGTTAATGGTCAGTATGATCCTGAATGGAGAGAAGGTTCTTATATTTATCCAGGAGATTCTATTTTGGCAAAAAATCCAAATATGGGCTATCCTTTCTGGTATAAAGCTATTGACACTATTCAATTTAATCAAGATACAACACTAAAAATTCACAATCCTGTTCAATCAAGATTATTCTTTGGAACCTCTCAAGGTATGTATGTATGTTCTAATATTAATGACTACATGGCTTCACCTTTAGATGGTGCAGTAACAAAAATATCAATGGTAAAATTCTATGAAACTACTAAATATGCCAACGTACCTACAGAAAAAATACATTGTATAGCTTTAACAAATGATGGAAAAACATTATTCGTTTCAACAGATAAAATTGATGCAGTAACAGACACATCATTCCTTTATAGATTTGATTTATCTCAAACAGATTTTTTTAATTCTTCTTCTGCTATTAGTATAATTCCTCAAACACAACTCTTCACTCGTCAGATTACATCTATTGCAGTTGATAAAAATAATGGAAATAACGTAATGCTAACTTTTGGAACTTATATTAGTGCTAATTCTAATATACAAGTTTCAAGCAATGCTTTAGCAGAACCATTTTCTTCTGCTGTTTTTAAAGAAGTAATAAATACAGATCCAGAAGATTTAAATTTATTACCTAACAACAAACCTGTTTTTTGTGCTTTAATTGAAAGTGTTAGTAATACAAGTACTGTTGCTTATATTGGAGCTGATGATGGAATTTATAAAACAGAAAATTTCTTAGGTACTACTACAGGAAATAAAGTTACTGTAGAATGGACTAAGATGGAAGGAATTCCTAATGTTCCTGTATTCCAACTTACACAACAAACTATGAGATTACCAAAATATGAATGCTACACATTTTCTGGAGATAATTCAACATTTACAACATTTGCAAGAACAGAACTTCCTGGAGCTATTTATGCAGCAACTTATGGAAAAGGTTTATTTGCATTCTTAGGAGAAACTGTAGATGCTGATACAAATGTTGTTAGCATTAAAGATAATATTATTATAAAAAATCCAGAATCTACTTTAAGAGTTTACCCTAATCCAGCCTCAAGTGCAACTACTCTTGATTATACTTTAACTGATGCTTCAAACGTTACACTTCAAGTTTATGATATGAATGGTCGTTTATTAAGTTCATTAAATAAAGGTCGCCAATCTTCAGGACAACATTCTCTTCAAATGAATGTTCAAAATATGAAGAGTGGAGTTTATATGATTCGTATTATAACTAATAAATCAACAAACACTGCAAAACTAATAGTTAGATAAAAAAATAACTGAAAAATAGCTGAAGAGACCTTAGAAATAAGGTCTCTTTTTTTTGTTAATTTAAACTTATTGTATTACTACTTGTCTAAGAATACAAGTATTCTTAATGTACGGTTTAATAATTAACAGATTAATTTATGAAAAACAAATGTTTTATTTCAATCATTACTGTAATGTTATGTTTTATAACATATTCAGCAATGGCTCAAAGTGGTGTTGTCGTCCAATACACCACAAATGAAGAACAAGCTTTTATCTTAAATGATCAAGGAAAAATTTATTTTTCTGGTAGTAATTTAATGATAGACCAATCAAATGGACAAACTCAAACAATAGCGATTTCTGATATTAGGAAATTATATTTCCAAACCAATTTAAGCATAAGTAAAGATATTGCTGTTGATAATAATGTCATTCTTTATCCAAATCCTGCAACAGATCAAATTAAATTATCTAATATTAAAGTTCATACTTTAATATCTGTATATAGCATGGATGGGAAATTATTAATTAATCAGTTTAGTTCTTCGGACAAAAGCATAAATGTTGGCAACCTTCAAAAAGGTTTATACATAGTTAAAGCTAATGACAAAACATTTAAACTTATCAAACAATGAAAAAGATAGCATTAGTTATAATAGCTCTATTAATTAATGGAGTATTATTTGCTCAGCAAGAAAAAATGTTAATTCATCATTCTTCAAATATAGTATATGAAAAAGCTATCTCTTCAATAGATAGTATAAAAATGAATACTTCAACATCTAATGTTCTTATTAACGAAGCTAATAATATTACAACAATACCAATTAGTGGAATTGATAGCATTACTTTCACTAATGACACTACAACTAATCCTGTATCAAATGTGGTATATATAGTTTTTAATGATACAACTTGTAATATTATCAACCCCCTTTCTGCTTTAGGAGTTGCAATAACTGATACTGCAAATATTGTAAATATTGTTACGACAGCAAATATAGAAAATATAGAATATAATATTTCAGGCACAACAACTAACGGATCTATTACCATTAATAGTGATAAGAAATTAATACTTAACCTTGCAGGAGCAAATATTACAAATCCTAATGGAGCTGCAATTTTAGTTTCTTCTAATAAAGACACAGAAGTAATTCTTACAGCAAATACAGAAAATTATCTTAGCGATGGTTCTGGTTCATCAGCCAAAGCTCCTATTCATTGTGCTGGTAATCTAACATTTGATGGTCAAGGCAACCTAAAACTAAATAGTATTAAGAAACATGGTATATCTTCTTCAAAGGCAATTTCAATTTTAAATGGGAATATCGAAGTACTTTATGCATTAAGTGATGGAACACACTCAGAAGGTTTTTCTATGACTAATGGATCATTAAAAATAGACACAACTTTAGGTGATGGTATTGATGCTGGAGCAACAGATATAATAATTGATGGTGGAACTATTAATATTCGTTCAAGTGCTGATGATGTAAAAGGGATAAAAACAGATGCAGTAGTTATAATTAATGGTTCTGACCTTACAATGACTGTTGATGGAGCTCAATCAAAAGGTATTAAAGGAACTTCAAATGTTATAATTAATAATGGTAATATCAACATAACAACATCTGGAATAACCGTTCGTGAAGCATTAGATCTTGGATACGACACAAAATATGCAACTGGAATAACTTCAGATACAAATATTGTTATTAATGGAGGAACAATAACAATGGTAAATACCTCAACAAATAATGGAGGTAAATGTCTTTCAGCTGACGGTTCTGTTTATATTAATGGAGGAACTGTTAATCTTACAACAAATGGAAGTGGTGATACAATAACAAATTCACTTGGAGTAAAAGATTCTTATTCTTCTGCATGTATTAAGGGAGATTACGGAGTATATTTATTAGGTGGAAATATAACTTGTTTAAGTACAGGTTTAGGTGCAAAAGGAATTTCAGCAGATAGCTTAATAATTATTGGTGCAACTGGAGTTGCTGATAGTAATTTAATATTAAATGTTTCTACCACAGGAAATAGATTTTATGTTTCAGGCACAACAGGCACTGGCCCTAATGATAATGCCGATTATTGTAATCCTAAGGCAGTAAAATCAGATGGAAACCTATATGTAAATAGTGGAACAGTTACAATTAATTGTACACAAACAACAGAAGGTGGTGAAGGCCTTGAAAGTAAAGACTCATTATTTATTAATGGTGGCTTAATTGAAATAAACACCTATGATGATTGTGTTAATGCATCAAATCATATTCAAATAAACGGAGGAAAAACTTATGCTTATGCAAGAGGAAATGATGGATTTGATTCAAATGGTACATTCTTAATTACAGGAGGATTTACAATATCTTGCGGAACACGTACACCAGAAGAAGGATTTGATTGCGACCAAAATAATTTTAAAATAACAGGAGGTGTTCTCATTGGAACAGGTGGTTCAACAAGTGATCCAACAGCTTCACTTTGTACTCAACACTCTTTAAAATATTCTAATGCAACAGCAGGAAATTCAATCTGCATTAAAAACAGTTCTAACACAGCAATACTTACTTATACCCTACCTACTTATTATGGCTCTGGAGGAGGACAAGGAGGTGGAAATACAATGTTATTACTATACACAAGTCCAAGCCTAACAGCAGGATCTTATACGCTACAATATGGAGGAACAATAACAGGAGGGACATCTTTCCATAACTACTACGAAGGAGCAACATATACAGGAGGTTCTTCAAAAACATTTACAGTAAGTACCAATATGGTAACATCGGTACAGTAACACATATTCCATTAATTAACTAAGAAGAGGCGATTCCTTTGTAAAATAAAGTAATCGCCTCTTTTATTTATTCAATAACCCCTCTCTCCTATCTACCAATAATAACTTTTCCGCTAAGGGTTTTTCCATTAAGAGTAACATTATAAGTATAAGC
>Ga0172377_10009109_pt1 | contig 10180 bp, 7 predicted proteins | sample Pumphouse3metaG_FD_119749 | JGI IMG/M metagenome (GOLD analysis project Ga0172377, IMG submission 119749) | Leachate microbial communities from a municipal landfill in Southern Ontario, Canada - Pumphouse #3 metaG | ecosystem: Engineered > Solid waste > Landfill > Unclassified | place: Canada... | reverse complement strand
GGGTTTGTTTTGCTATTGATTCGCTTTCAACTCGAGCTGACTCGAGATTTCGAGTCAGCTCGAGTTGAAAGCGAATTAAAAACAAGTTAGAATATAGAGGAAGAGCTGGGGGTGAGCCGTTCTAAAAAACTTGAGATCCAAGCCTTATGTTTTGATCTTATCATGACCTTTCCTGCCAGACTGCATTGCATCTAAAGCCCACTTGTTTTGACCTTAAATCGTCCCTTCCTGCTCCTGCTGTGCCCGTTACGCATATCCTATATCTTGTTTCTTGCCAGCTTGTTTCGCATCTACCTCGGTCGATTTAGGGTTAAAACAAGAACATCACTCACTCGGCTCACTCGGCAGTTTTGCTTGTCATGACAATGCAGATTGTAAAGATTCGTTGGCATGTCAAAGCTGATGGGAAAGCCTGACCTACCAATACCGTGACACTCCTGTTTTAACTCTCAATTTTGGCTGAGAGGATAATATGCAACGAGTTTGCCAGGGAACAAAGAAGGAGAATTGCAGAAGCTATCCAGCCACGCCAAAATTGAAAGTCAAAACAGTGGCGTAGAGAGCCAGATATATTTCGGGATCGGTGATGGCTACACTGATACCGAACATTCATAGATATCAGGCTCATCCCAGAAGCTATCAAGTTAACCCTTTTTAGTTTGCTTGAAATGTAGATATTAACAATAGAACTTGACTAAAAAAGCATAGATAAAAAACATTGTAACAGGTCATATGGCCTTAGATAAATTGCAAGAAGCGAGAACTTAGAATGTTCTCAAATAACCATGAAATTATGGGTTAGAATTTACACCAACCTTTAAGACGTCACTAGATGAAGACATGCTAATGGATCTTCAAGGAAAATGTGAACAATGAATTAGAGTTTATACCAACATTTAAAACTCAACTGGGATGAGGTTATGTATTCTCCGTTTAATCTAAAAATAATCAATGATAATGATGCTCTATTAAAAATATCCATCTATTTGGATCAGCAGATAAACGACATTGATGGTTGGGATCAGACTGTATTTGTGAAGAAACTAAGAGAGCAATCACTTAACAAAGATTGGGTGCCAGATAGCCTGATCGATTACTACCTTATTGATATAAACAGGACCCCAAAGTTAGATAAAGAAGGCATTCAAGCATCGTTTTCAGATATACGGTTGTATAAACGTTTAATTATGGAGGCATTATTGAGATCATATCAAACCTTTACGACATTGACTGATATGATTAAAAAATGCAAAGTGAAAAACAATGTAATTAGGTCAATAATACAAATCTCTCCAACCAGTAGTGTCGATGGATTGGTTGAAGAAATGGAAAAATTGTTCATCGAAGTAAGTTCACAATTCGAATACATCAAGAAATTGCGAACACAAATTCATTCACAACATTACGAGGACAATAGCCAACGTTATACGATGATTGATGGTATCAGGGACAAGATAAACGAACAACTATCGAAGTATAGAATTTCTCAGCGTGTTCTTAATGTCTTTGTGGAAATGATCAATAAACAAGCATCTATAGCTAAGTCATGTCTGACTAAAGCCGAGATGCTCATAGCAGCTAATAATCTAATTGCGGATGATAAACATGGCCTGACGAAGGATTATTACACACTTTTATATATAATGAATAAGCGCTTAAGTAATGATTCAAAATATTCATCTCATGTTCGGCCAGAGATTATAGAGATAATTAAAAGGATTGAACAAATTGAGGACACAACACTCATACAAGCGCATGAGTTGATTAAAATAGCTAGATCAATTGATGTGTACCAAAAAAAAATTGAGTACCTTCAATTAAGGATTTTCCTAACTTATCGGGACCATGTAATTAAGATAGCTTCACAATATTCACAGCACAATTTGGAAATTATGGATATCATACAAGAAGGCAATATCGGACTTCATAAAGCTGTTGCAAATTATAGATACAATTCATATACTCCATTTGACACGTATGCTTGTCGCTATATTAAGACCTCCATTGAAGAGTCATTTGAAGTAAAACAGAACTCATTAGGGTTTGATGTCAAAGACCTCAACGAGGTTAAGAGCGCATTAGAAAGGGCTAAAGCTGCACCCATACCGATAAATGCCTATGATCCTATCGATAATGTTCACATTATGGAATTGACGCCATATGGTCATTGGTACAGTCCAAAACTTAATCCTGTTTCATTGTATTCAAAGGAGGGGTTGTCAGAAATCCATATACCAGTATACAATGCGATGAGATTACCGCAGCCCATTTGGGAAATAAAACAAAAGCATCTACACATACTTGTTGCCAAACTGTTGAAATTACTTAACCCAGCCCAAGCACAAGTGATAAAGCTTCGTTTTGGGTTTTATGATGTAGGGCCAATGACTCTCGAAGAAGTTGGATCAGTTTTACAGCTAAGCAGAGAAAGGATACGGCAAATTGAAATGAATGCCATTGAAAAATTTAACCATCGAGAGCATCAAATTATAATCGATAAATACCTTGATCTAAAGGAATTGATGTATTACGTAAATCTCTATTTATAAATATAGCAACTATGTTTTCTTGTACCAGATGATCTACAGCATTTTTTTATCAAAGTCGGTTGAGGGTGCATCAGTAGTAATCCAATGGACAATAAGTTCCAGCAAACGCTGAATGTCTATGTCAGATGAGTATTTTATAGCACATTCCCATACTATAAGTACTCTCCACTGTCCTTTTTTTAACAATCTCAGATTCTTTTCATCTCTTTCTTTATTCCTTCCCAGCTTTTGCTCCCAATATAAACTATTTGTTTTAGGGATTCTCATGTATTTGCATCCGTGGTTGTGCCAAAAGCAGCCATTAATCATTATAACAGCATTGAACTTAGTAAGTACGATATCAGGTTTTCCCGGAAGCTTGCTGGAGTGCAGCCGGTATCTAAATCCCTTAGAGAAAAGATATTTCCTTACTAACATCTCCGGACGTGTGTTCTTGGATTTTATCTTGCTCATGTTGATGCTGCGTTCAGATTTAGAAAGATTGTCGATTACAATGCTCCACAATACTTATTGGTGTACAATAAAAAATACAGATTCTTCAAGTGTATTCAAGGATATAGTCTTATCAAGTATTTGAAAGCTGTTAGAAACACCAGAAAGTTCAAAGTTTGAGTTTATGACCGGATAGAAGCCTTGTTTAATTGAACCAGGTATTATTGATTGGTTAAGAATCAGTATGTTTTTATCACCATCCAGAATCTGATAAACACCTGCGGATATACTGGTACAACGACCCCCAATAATATTAGACAGGGTATCGACCATTTTTTTTACTCTATCCGTTATCACAATCGCTGAAGTTCTGCTTAACGAGCTTGAGTTTGCCCTTCGATTATATTCATCAATTCTTTCCAATAGGCGTTGAGATTCAATACTGTCCATCTTCAACAGCATTCCCAAGGGATGCAATTTACTAGGGGTTAAAGCTAAATGCTTTCTGCCGTTTATTCGTAACCAACTTACGTAAGGTAGATTAGCAAAAATTGTTTCTGGTTGATTTCTACAGGAACCACATCCCTGCAAAACACTATCTACGTGAATTGCTGGTACTTTTACCAGTGCTTCCCATATTTTTTCCATTTCGCTAAATGGACGAGATCTAATGCCGCCTTTTGCATCTGTTAAGACGATTCTCTTGTCGTTCATAATAACATCTTTGATTATTATGTTTGAACCTGATATAATGCTTTCTATTCGAATTCCAATCATCGATACAATATCATTGAGGACACCTGAAAAATTCATAGTATTACAAAAAAGCCGGAGGGAATTTTAGGATTGTTGTATCTTCATTGGCTTCTTCAATAGCAGCAACGTCATCGAGCCATTCTCTTAAAAACGTTTCAGTATGGTTATCATCTCCACCAGCTTTACAAAATCTTACTTTGTGATCTATATTAATCCAGATTGGATTTCCTTTTTTGTTTCTATTATTAACAGTAAGAGAGTCTTTTAATGATAACCCTGCAGCAAATCTTCTTATGTCTGAAACAAAATCCAACACAATTACTTTTGTTTTACCCTTGCTTATTCTAAGCCCTCTGCCAAGTTGCTGTATAAATATTCTACGGCTGTGCGTTACTCTTTGAAACACCACAATGTTAACGTCAGGAACATCTATACCTTCGTTAAAGATGTCCACCGCACATACGACCTGTGTTTTACCGTCGTGAAAATCGCATAAAATCTTGTTCCTTTCGGAAGATTCCATTGCTTTCCCGTTTGTCAGTTTTGAGTATATTGCCTCAGCTCGACAAAAACCAAGCGCATTGATTCTATCACGCATCATTATTGCGTGATCAATTATTCCACAGAAGACAATCGCCCTAGGGTTTGTCTGTTCTTGCCATATCTTTTTCAATTCTATCACTACTGCATCATCCCAGTTTGAAATAAAGAGTGTGCGGTTTATACCCCTAGGCGATAGTCTATCTCCGTGCAGAGATCGAATTTTACTCCAATCAATATTGTCTGTATACATTCGATAATCAATATTAGCCAGAAATCCTTTTCTTAAGCCACTTACCATATCAATACTCAATAATGGCTTGCCGAATATCCGTTGGAGATCTGTCTCGTCTGCCCTCCATGGAGTTGCAGTAACTCCTATCAATTTTGGGCCCCCTTCTTGACCTGCTCTCAAGTTATCAATAACAGAATTATACATCCCTTCGTTTCCGACATGATGGCATTCATCTATAGCTATAATGTCAAAATTTGGCAAGTCTGCGCCATTGCTAATGTAACTGGCAATTGTGTTAACACATGCAACAACAGAATTTGCTCGAGATAAAGCCATTCTAGTTTGTGGCTCGTATCCATTCCAAACCAAAGTTTCCTCTGAAGATTTCAAATAAGCCCACAAGTTTTTCTCAAGTTGATGTACAAGTGCATTTGTATGAGCAATAATCAATACTCTTTGCTTATCTAATTGTCTCAAACGCCTAATAAACTCAAATAGCACATGCGTTTTGCCTAAACCTGTCGCCATAACAATCAACGCTTTAGAAGCTTTATTATACTCTAATTCATGGAACAACAGCTGAATAGCATTTTCTTGATAGTCTCTCTTTTCAAATACCTTTTGAGGGTCTCCAAATGGGTAAGAATCGGGAATTGATTCAGCTCTCCTTATCAAATCTGCAGCACTCCATAACTGAATTGGTATTCTATTCTGTAACAAGATATTTCTATGTGCTAATGCGTTTTTCAGAAAACCGTTCTTTGATATCACGACTGGGATGTTAGCCTGATAGTACTTCATTGCATTAAGTGTTTGTTCAATTACATCAATACCAATTGGAACTTTCCAGTGTTTTACTTGTATCAACCATCTTTGATTAGCTTTGTGAGCAATTATGTCGGCACCCTTATCGTTAGTTTGGCCTACTAGCCTTACACCCGTAAAGCCTTCATAAATAAGCAACCTGCATACTAATCTCTCAAAAGATTGCCATGACTCATTAATTGTTGCGATATTGAAGAACGACATTAGTTGATATCTTTAAGCAGAATATTTAGGCTTATAACTGTTCGTTTTGTCAATAAAGGATTAGTCAAATTTACTGTGATGTATGATGCACAATCTTCTAGACAGTTCTGATATGTACTTTTTAATGATTCTCTCATCTGATCTAAAGCCGACTCCGGTATGTCAGGAACGGTACTATAAGGAATGCTCCAAATAGCCTTATCAAAGAACCTATAAGGATAGGCCTTGAAAACATTGACTACTGATATTGGGGCTATATATAGTAAGAATTGGCCAGTGTCCTTATACTTTTTCATTAATGCTACATCTATTTGATTTGCAATCATATCATCCAACATCATCTTTTTTTCTATGTCAGAGAGATTATCAAAGATCTCGGCTACAATATCAGTGAATGTGTAAGTCATCTTTTGCTTTATCTCGCTGAACATAGCTTGAATACTCTCTCTTAACTTTTCTGGACTACTCTCCATAGAGTCGGAGTAATATTTTGAAATAATTTGCGCCATCAAATTTGATACGGTATGTGCTTTGTGGTTAGAATGCCCAGATACAGAGCCATTATAAGTGTGTAGATAATGTGCAACCTCGGAAGCTATCAATATCTCTGGCACAATTGAATATGATTTAAGGATGGCGTGCTGCGAATCAATGAATATTTCAATAGATTCTTCAATTGAAGTTGTTAATGGTAATTTGTCTTTCTGGTTTTTAGCCATTATTGGCCTACGCGTATAATAACAGACAATATCTATGGGAGTGCTATGGTTCCCATCTGCAAGTTTGATAGAGCATCCGGCCACACTTAGGTCATCGACCTTATATGAGTTTGCTCTTAAATGCTCTTGTGTAAGAGGATCGGTTGTTCCTATTGGTGAAGAACAAAATCTGCATGTTTCTGCAGTAGCCAAATTATCCAATCCACATACCTGGCATATCCAGGAACGTGATATTTCAGATATCTGTGACTTTCCACAAAAATGACACATTATGGACGAAGAGGTGATTTTCTGTCCACAATACTTACACTCCTTCCCAATCAATACAGCATGACAGACCAAGCATTCTTCTGCTGTTTCAAGATTATCGGCTCCACAACTAGTGCATTCAACTAAAGTATCTTGAGGACGGGTGGTAGCATTTTCAACTAACTTCCACCACTCTGAATCATCGTAGTATCCGGGTTCTTTCTCATTAAACTTTTGTAAATACTCTCTCTCAATTTCCCTACTAATCCTTTTAGGTGAATTTGAGTTATTGTCCCAATACCCCATATATAAGTCTTGTTGGCCACATTTTCTTACCCGTCTATAACCTTGGAAGAGCTTAAATATATATGATTTATTGTCCTCTGCTCCAGGTTGAGTTGGCTGGAGCGAACTTTCTCCACGCAAGAATATCATTGCTCTTTGCCATTCAGCACTGCTTCTTTGGAAATCTTGTTTCATAAAATCAACTGGTATGTGGTCTAAATGAACCTCACCGACTATTCTGCCATACTGGCTGTCAATAGGGTAATCCTTCATGGTATTTCCCATTTCGTCTACAAACTCAAAAAATGCCATTTGTTCTAGCAGCCTGATTGCTCTACCATTTCGGATTAGATCAATTCCATAGTGAGAAATGTCGTCGTATCTTTGTATACCAACCCACCCATGTATTTTTTCCTCAATCGTTCTAGCAGATGATGATCCACAGGCAGGGCATTCGCCATTTAGAACTAATGCAAAACAGTGATTGCATCTTGCTTGATGTCCTACTGTGTGAGAAAATGAATACTTAGCTGGTATCCTTCCGTGCCCCTGTCTATCAACAAATCTAATCTGATCCCATACACAATGTTCAAATGGTTGACATTTTTCATCATCTACAAGTATTCTAACCTTAGCTTCCTTTATTAAAGTAGAGTATCTTCTTCCAAGCTCTTTACGAATCATGGGTCTGCCATAAGAAATTAGCTTGTTAATGAACCCTGCATTACTGTTACCTGGAGCCCACCATCCTGAAACTTCGATAATGGTACCATGTTCAAATCCTGCTGGCTTAGGTATTTCTCTTGGCCTAACTTTATAGCTCGCTTTCTCAGTTATTTCAACAAGATCTACAACTACTTCAATGGCATTTTTATCTTCTAACCTGGCAGTTATTAAAGTTGTCTTTCTACCCAGTTTGCCTGTAGCTATATTCAGTCCTAAACCAAATAATCCAAGCGTGTCGTAAGGGTTATTCGCTGTAAAGCCAGCCCTTAGCGCCATTTCAGCCGATTCTGCAGACATGCCAAACCCATTATCTCGCACTCTAAGACAATTCTCGTTATTTTCAATGTCTCTTTTATTAGGGAGATTGATTAAGATTAGGGGATCCTCTACTGGATGTCCCGAATTTTTAGAAAATGTTATTGAGTCTGCTGAGTTATCTATTAGTTCTGATAGAGCATCAAGTGGTTTTAATGGAGTATGAGTTAATGCTAATAAAACTTTTGGATCTGGTGTTAAATCAAATTCTTTCATTATCCCTCCAGGACATGGTTTGTTTTAAGGAATGTGCAACTGCCTTAGCAAGCATGGCTGGAACACCATTCCCTATAGCTTTGAATTTATGTGTTAGCGGTACTTCCTCTGACATTATATAGCTATCGGGTATAGATTGAATTCGTAAGGCTTCTCGAACTGACAATCTTCTCGGATGACAACAATGAAGATGAACCTCATTGTTTCCATAAGCTGCTGCAGGGCTATATCTATATCGGTGCAATCTCTTAAAACTCTTTTTTGAGACATCCCCTTCTAATACATTTGAAAACATTGTACTTCTTGGCACAAAGTATTCATTGCCATTAGGGATATTTATGAGATTGTCATCGCATATGTATTTATAAACCATAAGCTCGTCTGGAATATTGGGTTTAATTGGTATAGAACCTTTCGGAACAGGTTCTTGATGCCAATTTACATTATCGCGAATATTTTTATACCGATTGTTTTCAGGCCATATATACCAATGGTTATATGCATGATAAGCGATTTCTTTAAGTATATGCTCTTTTGGACTAGAGCAATTGAGAGGAGAATTCTCAAATCTATGGTATAGGTCATCACGGTTTTGCTTTAGCCAAGTTTTCTTTATCCCAACAATAAAAACCCTATTTCTATCTTGAGGCACCCCAAAATTTAGTGCATTCAATATTTTTAGGTCAATTGAGTACAGCTCAGTTAATGGAGAAATTGAATCTGCTAAATACTGCCTATGCTTAAGCGTCCTCACCAATCCAGGAACGTTTTCAAGAATGAAAAATGTAGGTTGAAGCTCTTTTATCTTCTCTAAATATACTTTCAACAGTTTTCCATTATTACCCAAGCCTCCAAGATTCTTTCCTGCTACAGAAAAATCTGGACAGGGCGGGCCCCCTATTATGCCGAATATGTCAGGTTTAGGGTTATTGCCAAAGGCTTCCAATTGTATTTGTTGGGTGCTTAACCTCAATATTGAGTTTGTATTTTGAATTTTACATTTTTTGCCTTTGTAACCCATAGATTTCATGCCATACTCGAATAATGTGACAAAAGGCATATGATATTCGTTGTGCCAAACAATGTCAAACCCACTTTCCAAAAAACCTATGTCCAAGAAGCCGGCTCCAGTAAAAAAAGATAGCAGTTTGATATTCATGATTCTAAAGGTCTAAATAAACAAATATCAATTTGATGCATAGCGTTCATCGTCCAAAGACTCTGTGTATCTTGTATAGTACAAGGCACATAAAACATAGGGCATTTTAGCAGTTCGAAATTTTCTCATATCTTCAATTTATTATATACACATATCTGTCAACCTAAAAATCGTTACAGGCATCCCCCCATTTTTTCCCTGCCTCCTTACTCTTCCATTATTACTTTGAAGTGCTGTGATCGCTTATACCGCAATCTATAAATGTGTTCTGTGTTACATGAGCTTCTGATGGGTAACGTCTAGTGATGTCTCAAAGGTTGGTGTAAATGTTGGCTCATAGTCCTTATACCTATCCTATACCCTTTTACTCGATAACTTAGCTTGCAATATACAAAATGATAAGCCAAAATTTATGCTTTGAGTCAGATATTCTTGGGAAAATGATAATTTGTCCACTGGGAGTCCATATATAAGTAAGTAGGGGGTGATGAAATTCCAGGCAATTTGATCTGGGTATCTGTGGGTTTTCCTGTCACATTTTATCGGTGCCGAATTGGATAAAGCAGGCGTGGTTCTATCTGAAAGGGCATGCCTACAGCATTCTTTGGGGTATGGGGTTGTTCGGGGATTCTATCTGAATTGTCGTCCTTACAACAATCGTTTGGGAAGGTAGCAGGCGTCATTTTTTTACGTGCGATAAATATACCGGTGATTTCGTCGCTACCATCCAGGGATTTTACGATGAGCAATTCATCTGTGGAATCAGGCAAGCAAGACGAGCTATTCTCTGGCAGGTGCATAAGCGAGAGAGCCGAAGGAGTATCATGCAGCTTTGTTCATCAATTGTCATGTTTGCAGGCCAGTTCTCCGAGGCTGAGATACCGATTCTATCTCGTAATGTGGATATTGCCGGATAAAGGTTTCTGCCTTCTGAAATGGCGTCCTTCGGCACTCAAGCTATTGTGTAGCT
>Ga0172377_10009107_pt1 | contig 10180 bp, 1 predicted proteins | sample Pumphouse3metaG_FD_119749 | JGI IMG/M metagenome (GOLD analysis project Ga0172377, IMG submission 119749) | Leachate microbial communities from a municipal landfill in Southern Ontario, Canada - Pumphouse #3 metaG | ecosystem: Engineered > Solid waste > Landfill > Unclassified | place: Canada... | reverse complement strand
GGGAAGGTCTCTGTACGCGATGCCTAGTTCGAGCGGCATTTTGTGCCAAAAGATGCCTATGTGCATCTGTGAGTAGTTGGATTGATGTTGGAGTAGTAGCGTAGCTGTCAGCGCATCTTCGAGCCCACGTTGCCAGTTCCTGTCGTACACGTATCGAAATCCTCCTAACGCACTTATTTTGATGGGGGTTTTCGATTCGTTGCCAACAAAAGAGACGTCAGTCTGAGTGAGATGATGTAGGGCTGCTCCGACCCAAAAGTCGTTATTGTAGACTAAGGCCGATATGGCGGCGTCTATTTTCAGCCCGCCGGTCTGATCTAATCTCTCAATTTCATTTTTATCCAAGATACTACCATCAACTGCTATTTGGTCTGCAAAAACCAAATTGTCCGTTTTTATCGATTTGTAATAGGCCGAAAGTTCGATTCCGGGTCTGAAATATAGTCCCCTTGAAAGTTCAATTCTGTAATTGTATTGCGGTTTGAACTCCAAGGTGGAGAAAATTCCGGCTTGATTGTCGTAGGAGAGCAATACACCCAGACTACTGCTTTGTCTGCGGAAAAAGTAGTCGCAACCGAAAATCACGGAGTTGTATCCTCCTGAGAGTCCTGGCCATTGGTTGCGGTAGGTAAGAAATGATTTGCCTCCGTTTGACATTCCGGCGAAGGAGGGTGCTAAGTATAGCGAACTGGAGTATGGTTGAGACAAGGTCATGTCTTGAGCCTCTGCGTTGTTGGATAAGCTTACTCCTAATATAGCCAAGACGGCTGTGATTATATATTTTGTTGTGTTCATCTTTTTTCCTATTTAAAAGTTCAACTTCGCTATTTTTATTACCTCCCTGCTTTTATCTGATTAATGATATTTCGCCGGTCATGGTAAATCCTTTTCCGTCGGCATAACTACCAACGGCCTTATACATGTAAATGCCTTGTGGAGCTAGATCCCCGTCTATGTATCCGTCCCATCCAATCATAAGGTCTTTGCTTTGGTATACCAATGCTCCCCATCTGTTGAAAATCTGCAAGGTGTACTCCTTGTTCGTGTCCACGCCCTTCCATATAGGGTAGAATACTTTTGTGCTGCGGTAGTCTACGTCGGCTATGTCGAGCGTGTATTCACCTCCATTGGCGTGGTCTATGTCTGGAATAAATGCGTTAGGATATACGATGAACATATTGGCTACATAAACGCTAACGATCGAATCGCTTGTGCATCCGTGTATGTCGACCACCGTGAGTTTGACGTTGTATAAACCTTGTTCTGTATACACGTGGGTCGGATTCATCTCGATGGAAGAACCTCCGTCTCCGAAGTCCCATTTGTAGGCTAATCCGTCGATGGTTTGGTTGATGAACCTTACCTCTGCGCTAGGTAGGAATATGGTGTCTTTTAGTGATTTGAATTCTGCCCGTGCTGCGTCGATAACCTCAATCTGTATGGTTGCGCTGTCAGTCTTGTTCTCGCCTACGGCAAGCAGTTTCACTTCGTAAAGGCCACCTTTCCCAAATACGTGGGGCGTAGGGACAGCATCGGTTATGATAGGTGTGCTGTCTCCAAAATTCCAAAAGAACTTGGCATCTCCGATCGTCTTGTTGCTGAATGTGACTTGTAGAGGAGAACATCCTTTTATCATGTCTGAACTGAGTCCGGCTATCGGTTCCTCCACGTAGTTGATGTCTACCTCGTCGTAGGCTGTACATCCTTTGTATGTGGTGGTCCATCTAAGTACGTTCTGCCCGGGGGTCAGATTTCTGATGTAGCTGTTGTGCGCTTTCTTATCTTCAAGCATCCCCTCTCCGCTGATGATAGACCATGCCCCGTCTACTTCGGCAATGTTGAACTTGGCGCTTAGTATCATACTGTCTTTCGTCACGATGGTGTCGGCCCCGGCATAGGCATATTGGGACGGGCTGTTAGATTGCACGATGATGATGGTGTCTTTTGAACAGTTTTCGTTGTAGACTCTCCATCTGTAAGTGCTTGTGGTCATACTGATGCCGGATATGAATGCCTCTGTAGCTCCAGTCTGTTCTATAGCTCCGTTACCTCCTACTTGAGTCCACTCTCCGGTACCGACGGCTGGTTCTTTGGCTTTTATCGTGAGAGTATCGGAACAAGTAACAAGTTTATAGAATTCCGGTTGTGTCATGTCGACATTGACATTATTGATGATGGTGGAGTCTATGTCCGTACATTTTCCGTTGCTTACGGTCCAATAGAATTTATTGCTTCCGTAGCCGAGGTCTGTAATCGTCGTGTTTGGATTATGAGGTTCCGCAATGATGCCGCGACCTTCCGCCAGTTTCCATGTTCCTACGTTTGGAGACGGATCTCTACCTTCCATCTTGATGCTGTTTTCGCAGGCGGTGTAAAGGGTAGGTCCCGCTTCCGAACTTGGAGTGCTCAATATCTTGATGTTGGTATATATGGTGTCGCTGTAGTGACATTGATTTTTTCCATAGACCTTGATGCTGCCAGGTTGTGCGTCCCAATTAAGTCCTGCGATGATGGCTGGTGTGCTATCTCCGAAGGTGATGTTAAAACCGGCAGGAAGCTCCCAAATGTAAGTGTCCGCATTCTCTATGATGCTTGTGGATATCTTGATTGGTTCTGAATTTTTACAGACCTCTGCGTCTGCATAGATGGATCCTGCTCTTCCTACAACCTTCGGTACTCTTACGAAGATGGAGGCATATTCTCCTATTCCGCAATCGTTTTTCCCTTGTACTGTGATGAGTCCGGACTCCGCATTTTCGGAGAAGGCCAGCATGACAACATTCGATCCTGTGCCTCCCGCAAAAGAGACACCGTCAGGTAATGTCCAGTAATAACTAGTCGCATTGGCGATGACTGGGGTAGAGTAGAGTAGAGTAGAGCCTTTGCACGCTGTGGTCGATCCGATTACGGAAACCGCATCTCCGGGCAGTTTGCCTACCTCTACGTTGAGCCTTTTGTCTATATCCTTCTTACAGCCGAAACCGGAAGAGACGCTGTAAAATTGGTAGGCTGAATTCTCGCTTATATACTCTTTTATATAACTTGTTTGTTCTGTAAACACTGCTGTCTTTGTTTGGTCTCCTTGATAATAGGATAGAGTCCAAGGTGCTTCGCCGGCGAATTCGACCTTGATGGCCGACTCTTCGTTTTGACATACGTAGGATGGTGCAGTGACGTTGACGGTTGGGTATCCGTGTACGTTGGTACTGAAATTGATATGTACGTCTTTCTTGCAATACTCATTCTCTACGGATGTAATCTCGTAGGTGAGCGGGCCCTCCTTGCTAGGTTTTATCTTGAACTTGTATTGTGCGGAGGTGATGTTGTTGATGCGTTTAGTGCTTTCTCCGTCTTTATATTCGATGTTCCAAGTCGAACCTTGTTGTAAATATATTTCCACTTCGACACTATCGTTCAGACATACGTTTGCTGAAGAGTTTATTAAAGTAATCTCTGGCGTAGGTGAAATCTTGATGGTGGCGTCGCTTGTGTATTCTGCGTTGCAGTGATTTCCGTCCGAGGCGCCTATGATGCTATATGTGGTGTTGCTCTTTGGCAAAACTTTTAGAATCGTAGGTGTGATGTCTGATGTTAAATTGTAATTCTGGGTGCCGTTCGTATAGCTGACGTTCCAGTTTGGTATGCCGGTGAAGTCGAACCTTATCTCGATGGAGTCGCCAAAACATACGCTCTCGTTGGACGTGAGTGTTACGGCAGATTGTGTGGCAGCCTTTATGTTGAACATGGTATCTCGCTTACATCCATTGTAGTCCGTGACGGTTAGGTAATAGTTGCCTGGAGCTAGTTTGCTCTGGTTTCTGAGTGTTGAACTGGAATTTCCTCCTGTCCAGAAATAGGTGTGTGGCAATATTCCTCCATTGGAGTTGACGATGATGACTCCGTCGTTTTTGTCCGGACAAGAAACTTCATGTGCACTTCCTGTTACGTTTATCTTTGTTGGTTCGGTGATTTCGTAAGATCTTGATACGGAACAACCGTTGGCATCTGTTATCTTGACGAAGTAGTTGTCTGCAGGCAGCTTCTCGTATGTCAGCTGGTCATTGTTCCATGCTGAGATGGAAGAAGATGTCCATTCTATATTGTATGGTGTCAATCCTCCTATCACATCGATACTGATAATACCAAGAGAGTCTTCGTTACATTTAAGAACCGTGTCAGTTATGGACAATGTGTTGATTACCATGCTGCGTGGTTCTTTCACCTCGTAGCTGTTGCGGTATATCTTGCCGTTCTTGTCGGTTATCTTCACGTTGTAGATGCCTGGGTCGAGAGCTGTGATGTTCTGTTTCGTGGATGTGAACCCGTTTTCGCCCGTCCATAGGAACGTGAATTCAGGTTGTCCACCCTTGATGCTTAAATCTATGGCTCCGGACCTGTTTCCGTAGCAGCTCAGGTTCGTGATGTTCTCTACCACGGTTAGTTCTTCTGGTTGGGTTACAATTGCTATCGTGTCGATTGTACAGCCGTTGGCGTCAGTGATGAGTAGAAAGTAGTTGCCTGCGTGCAGGTTCTTCAAATCTTCATCTCCGCTATTCTCGTCTGTGATGCTGATGCCTTTCCATAAGTAAGTGTAAGGCTCTGCACCTCCAGTAACGGTAGTGGAGATGGATCCCAACTCTTCTCCATAGTACATGTTGTTTTCTATGTCGTCGATAGTCAGTTTTAATGGCTCGTTTTGAACGAGCGTGGCTCTGTCTGTTGCTATACATCCGTTTTTGTCGGTTACGCTTACCACATACGACCCGGATTCGATGTTGGACAATACGCCTCTAGTTCCTACAACTGCATTTGTGTTTAAGTTCTTCCATTCGTAGGTGTAGTTTGGAACACCTCCGCTGACGATGGCCTTGGCATATCCGGTGCTCTCTCCGGCGCAAGGGGGATTGTTGGTCTCGTCGATGCTAATGGCTAGTGTGTCTGGTTCCTTTATGTTGACGGAATCTACGTGTGTACATCCGATCGCGTCCGTTACTTCGAAATAGTATTTCCCTGGTTTGAGAGAGATAGCGAATGAGTCTTTTACTGAAAAACCTTTTCTGTTTGTCCAAGTGAAGTCGTACGGGTAAATTCCGTCAGATACGACTGCTGTCGCTTTTCCGTCGTCAAAGTTGTAACAGGAGATGTCTGATTTCTCCACACCGATTTTCATCGGCTTTATTCGTAACTCTTTTTCAAATTTTAAAATGCACCCTCTTTTCTTTGCGTAAATCTTGCAGTATGCGTCGCCAGTAAATGGTTTGAATTCTATGGCAGCTCCCGTGCCTTGTATGGTGTCATGTGCAAATGCGTTGACATATAGTATATATATAGCGTTGCTTTCGCTTCCGCTTAACTGAATGCCGACGCTGTTGTTTTTGCAGTCTGTGGTGATGTCAAACTCTTTTATAGGAGAGATGTAGAAGCTTTTGGTCTTTTCTGTGCCGCAGATGAGGTCTCCGGCGTCGTTGTAATGGTCATATTTGTAGGTGATGGAATATTCTTTCTCTATCAGTTTGTTTGGATAGAGAGTGGCTGTTCCATTTCCGTTATCCTTTAATCCGTCTGCAAGAGTGGGGTCACTGAGTGTGAAACTGCCTTTTCCTTCTTGGTTTCCTATTAGTGTAATGGACTCCAAATATCCGCAGATGGTGTCTTTGTCTTCGTAACCGGTGAAGTCGGCGTTCTTTCCAAGTACCTTGAAATATTCGGTCGTCTTCATGTTGCAAGTGGCAATGGTGCCGGTTGTGGTGGCATACTCTTCGGCGTAGTTATAAGTGATGTTGTATGTGCCGATGAAGTTGAGCTTGGAGAGGTCTATCTTCGCATGCCCGTCACCCATGTCGTTCAAAAAACCGAAAGAGGTGTATGTTGTTGAGAATGTCGGTTTTCCGTGTTCTGTAGGGTAGGCTGAGATGGTGATTTCTCCCGCATTCTCGCAATATTCAGGTTCTAAGTTGAGTATCTTCACACTTTCTACTCCGTTGACATTGATTACGGTTGTGTCTCTGTTGACGCATCCGTAATCATCCTTGTATTCATAATAGAGGGTCTGTTTCCCACTTCCTATTTTTCTGGTGTCAATTTCTTTGGAGTAAGTGATGTTGCTTGGTGTCGCAGCCATGGTGAATAGACCTCCCGATGGGGAGGCAGAGAGTGTAATGGTGTCCAGATAACAGTAGTCTACCGGCATGGTGAATTCTACTTTCGGACGTCCGTGTACATTTACTTTGACAGAATAAGGGATTCCGTCGCAATATGCATCGGCATATTGGTATGTGATGGTGTATTCTCCTGATCCCCATTGAGGCTTGAACTGTATGTCCTTACTTCTGACGATGGTTTGCCCATCGACAGGAATGTTTGTTTCAATCTGTTCGTTCGACCATACTGTGTCTTTCTCGTTCTTGATGATACTGACGCTTCCTTTGGTGGGAAAGTTGATGTATGAACTATAGTAAAAAGAGACGGCAGGGTCGTATTCGCAATAGGAAGAGTCTATGTTGATGGCTCTCACATTTACCGGAGTAGTCACATACAGTTCTTTGTATAGATTGTGAGGACATCCTTTTATGTCGATGAATGTATATCCGATTCCGTAATTACTAGGAGCGGTCACTTTAGATGGGTCGATTCTGAGAAGTCCCGTTTCTGAAGTTTGGTCTATCAGTAAGTTCTCGTTGACGGTGAATACACCTCCCGTCAAATCGGCTTTTATTTCGTTCATTGTACTCAATGAACATAGTGTGTCGCCGCTGAGTGATGTGATTTCACCCATATCAATCACTTCCGGTTCATTCACATTAATCTCCAATTGTTTCAGAATGGAGCTTGTGCAATTCTTGTTGTCCGTATAAGAATATTCGATGGTGTAGGTGCCAGGCCCACAGTTGATAAGTGTGGCTGCGCCATTTCCGCCTGCGCGGATTTCTGCTTGTAGCTCGTTTGGATTGGCGGAGTGGAGTGTCCATTTCCCTTCGTCTATTTTTGGTATGCCTTGCAGTTTGATTTCTTGGTCTGGAGGACTACAATAGGTGTATTTTTTCTTGTAAGGAGCTCCGAATTCTAATGCCGGAATTGTAAACTCTACTTCCGGTGCCGGATTGACATATACGTTGGCGACGGAGTCGTTTTTACATCCGTAGATATCGGTGTATTCGTAGATGATGGTGCCGATGCCGATAGCGTTGGCCGGATTGAAGTAGTCACCTTCAATTCCTGAACCTGCGAATTGACCTCCTGCCGGCGAACCGGTCAGAAGTATCTTGTCTTCATTGGAACAGTAAATTTGTTCTTCTTTAAGTCCGGCGATACTTACTTCAGGAAGCTCCCGAACTGCAATCTCTACTTGGTCTATGAACTGACAACCTTTGTCGTTGATGGTGGTCAGATAATAGGTGGAGGTGATGATGGGAGATACTGTGATGGAAGAGCTAGTCTCTCCGGTGCTCCACTTATATGTTTCGGTGATGGAAGGAAAATCGACCATCAGTTTGATCGGGCTACCTTTACAAACATACTTTTTGTCGTCGATCTTGATTTTTGTAGTAGGGAGCGTGTTTAGCGTTATGCTGGCCTCCGGTATCTGATCTTTGAATGAGTTTTCGCATCTGTAGTCTGATAGTTTCAATATTCTCCAAGTCGTGTTAGCGAGAGGCATTGCCTTTATCTCGTAAGAGGAGAGGTTGGTCGTGATTTCTTCTCTCTCTCCGTTTGAGTTTTCCAGTGTGAATGTAAATGGAGGAATGCCTGTCAATGCAATGTGTACGGTCACTTCGTTGCCGGAACAGATAGCTTCTGGGGTGGCTGATATCTGTGCGGTAGGAAGATCGTATTTCGAGATGGTGGCACTTCCGCTCATGTCGGTGATGCATCCTATTTCGTTCTTTCCGTATACGGTATAGGTGCCATCACTTAGCCTGTCCCAAGTGATGTTGAGTCCTGTGCCTGCTACCCATTCGGACAGTTGTGTGTCGTTCTTGAATAATGCATATCTTATGTTTTTTGCCGAATTTTCTAAAGTGACGATGTTGTTAGTCAAATCTCCTCCTACGCAGTAGTAGTTTCCTCCGGTCACGCTCTTCTTCTCCGCATTCGGAATGATGGTCACGACAACGGTGTCAGTGCTTGTGCAGGTTGGGGTGGAGATGCTGGATCCGGTCAATACGAAAGTGGATGTGCTGATCAGTTCGTTAGTGGTTGGTGACGCTATGTTTGGATCGCTGACTATGCTTGGTGTCCATATGTAGGTGATGTCAGTGTCGTTGCTTTCCTTCCCTAGTCTTGCCGAAGTCATCTCGCAGATGGTCGTATCTCTACCTGCAAATACAATCGGATTTTCCTTGATGGTTACCTTTACTTTAGATGTGGAGGCGCAACTAGGAAGGTCTGTCAGACTAGCGGTAAGTGTGAATTCCGTTGTGTTGTTGATTTTTTTTGTGGTTGGATTGGCTATTGTGTAGTCGTCGAATATTTGAGGTGCCCAAGAGTATGATACGCCGGCCTCGCCTTCTCTACCTAACGATATGGATGTGCCTTTGCATATGGTGGTGTTTTGTCCGGCATAGGCTACCGGTTTCTTTTTCACGCTTACTATTACTTCGTCGGACGATGCGCACGCCGCCATCTTAGTGGATGCGGTGGTGAGTGTAAAGGCATAGGTGCCTTCTGAAAGTGTTTTGGTGATGGGATTTGCTATGCTTGAATTTCCCAGATAGTTGACAGGAATCCAACTGTAAGATGTGTTGTTCTGTTCTGTCGATCCTATTCTTACTTGATTACCTTCGCATATTGTCATGTCGCTTCCTGCGTTTGCTTTCGGGATTGGAACCACTTCTATGTTTACAGATGCCGATGATTTGCATCGAGGTAGCGCCTCCAGACTTGCTGTCATGGTGAATGATACGGTCGATGTTAGATTTAACGTCTTAGGATTGGCGATGGTGGAGTTTTCCAGAACGGATGCCGGAGCCCAATTGTAGTTTACTCCGTAGATGGGCGTCATGCCTAGTTCTACTGCGGTGCCTTCGCATACCATCCTGTCTATTCCTGGGTCTGCGGTAGGCTTGGTGTACATGGTGACGTTGACTTCGTCTTTGGAGTAGCAGGTGCTTAATCCGTCTACGGATGCCGTCAGTGTGTATGTTATTCCCGTTGCTGGAGTGGCGGAGAAGTCGGATGTCGTTGCTGTGCTTGACGATTGGGGATTTTCCAACCCTTGTTCTGGTGTCCATTGGTAAATGACGCCATTCTCTGCCGACATTCCCAATACGGCGGATTCTCCTTCGCAGAGGAGTGCGTCGGCTCCTGCGTTGACGGTCGGTTTGGCTTTGACCTCTACCGTTGATTTGAGGGCGATGAGCGATGTTGGGTCTGCCGCTGAGTAAACCTCGACGGTGATGTTTTGTGAACCGGGGTTCTCCATCTTCACTTTCGTCGTTTTCTCTGTCGAGTATGCTTGTACGATTGTTGACCCTACTGAAAATTTGTATAAAAGATCAGAAGCTCCTGTACAGTTGGCTGTGATGGATATACTGTCGTTTATACAACAAATGGATTTGTTGTCGATAGTGCCAATGATCTGTGCCTTAATGCCACAAATTCCTACGTTTGTAAGGATAAGTATAAGAATTGTCTTAACAGCCCATTTATAAGTATACTTGCTCATATATTATCAGTTTTTGTAGTCGTTAGTTAGATATTTATTTTCAAAAGCTCGTCTTGGTGCTTCCTGTTGTTTGGACAAAAATGCATCTGCATAAAAGTCAATTTCTCACAAAATAAAGAAAATATAATTATAATTCATATTAATTAAGAACTCTTTTTGCCTGATTAACATTAACCCTGTTTCGCGTTCGTCTTCTAAAATCGGAAAATAGGAAGTTCTGACCTCTAGAGTAGTTATAATATTATACAAAGAACATATTTTTTTTGCAAAAAAGGTAATCTTTTAGAACGAAATTTAATAAAAAATGAAATTGACGGTATTCTTCGAACTATATGTGATGCGGCACATTCTCGGAAATCTGATTTTTTTTCATGTTTTTTTGTTCAAAAAGGAGGGTCTGTGTTGAATCGTGTGGGTAACTTAATGAAAACAGTTGACTTTGGAACATTAAGAGAAGTGAGGAATATCTGCCTTGGGGTTGAGACTGCTTCCAAGTCATGTTTGACGGAAAAAATC
>Ga0172377_10009104_pt1 | contig 10181 bp, 9 predicted proteins | sample Pumphouse3metaG_FD_119749 | JGI IMG/M metagenome (GOLD analysis project Ga0172377, IMG submission 119749) | Leachate microbial communities from a municipal landfill in Southern Ontario, Canada - Pumphouse #3 metaG | ecosystem: Engineered > Solid waste > Landfill > Unclassified | place: Canada... | reverse complement strand
TATCAAGTAATCGTGATTTATAATTTTTTTCATAAAAAGGCATTAAATCATAAGCATGAGCTTTAATATAAATAGTAAACCCCATCACAATTTCTTTTGATTTACTATCAGAGATAAGTTTATCAATATCACGGTCAGTAAAACTTTCTGATTGTTCATTTAATTTATTAAAATACGTTTTCATAATTTTATTTTTTTTATTTTAAAATATCTTTAATGATAACATTAGATTTTATTACTTTGTCTATTTTACCATTACTATATTTTATTGTTATTAAATCATCAGACGCAGAATTAGTATAGTCTAAAGCATTAACTAAAACTGGTATTGATTTGCCCTTAACTATTAAATTTCCATCCACCCACTTATCATTAGTTGCACTTTCAATTATATCCACTGACTTGTCATCAGTCTTTAACTCAACATCATTATCATCATCATATGTCTCATCACTTTCTATATCATTATCTATTATTTCTAATTCTGATATTTTATCACTTGGTACATTAACAACAACATTATCATCTTTTATTTTAACATTTACAGAATTATTAACATCAGATATTGATATAACAGTACCCACCTTACCATTTAGTAATCTAACTACACTACCTATTCTTAAATCATCATCAATTTCTTCTACTTCTTCAGTCTCATTTATTTTATTCTTTAATATTAAATATTTCTCTTTTAAATCATTTATCTGCACATTAATAGCATCTAATATTGTATCAACAGACACACGATAATCATCAGAATCTTCTTTTACTGCATTCAAACTATCACGTTTGCTTTCTAATAAAGATATCTTTTCTTTTATTATATTCATCTCAATCCTTAAAGGCATTAACTTATTATCTTCTTTATTTATATCATTTAATATACTATTACTTATATCATAACCTAAATATTCTAATACAATATTCTTAACTTGCTTTGCATTCAGTCTTCTTAATAATACATTATCATTATTTAATTTATCATGTTTGTTAATATAATATTCACCATTAATATAAAAAATATCTATCCATCTATTTTCATATAAATTAGAAACTATTTTCTTACATATATTTATTTCTTGTATCATATTATAATTTTCATACAAATTTATAATATTTCTTTTTAATTGACTATCTTTAGCATCAAATACAGAATCTCTAAAATAATCTCCCACTAATGTATCATAACTTATTTTATTATCATTTAATATTATATCTTTATTTTCTTTTAATATATAAACTTTTTTATTGTCATAAATTTTTATGCAATCCGCTTTAATATCAACATTTTCTTCATTTATAAAATTACATAAACTAATAAAATTCTCTGATAAATTGCTAACATCTAACTTTGACGCAGCAAATAATCTGTTATTTTTAATCTTATAATATTTATCTTTTACATAAAATATCATGCCTTCATTAGTATTTGCAACAGGTGAATATACATCTTTTATTGTAACCGCATTATCATTATCAGCAAATAATACAAATCCTTTATCATCATTCTCCAATACCATATTATATAATGTCTTTATATTACTATCATATAAATACTTACTTAACTTTTCTAATAATACTTTTTTTCTATATTTGTCTTTTATTATAACATATTTTAATACATCTTTTACTATATGCTCACATAAAAACTCATTATTATTTTGATAATTATAAATAAATTTAAACATTGCAATATCATCTTTATTATTAATAACATTTTGTATAATGTTCTCATAATAATCTTTAAATTCACTTATTATAGTTATATTCTTAAAATCATTAATAAAATTTTCATAGATAATATATTCTGGAAATTCATAATGAGCTAAATTATTAATATTATGATTATAATAATCAAATTTACTCTTTAATAATACACTATCTTTTAATAAATTAATATTATCACTTATTTTATCTAATAATTCTTTAATACCCAAATTCTCTACTACAGAAAATGATTTTTCTTGTTTGATAAAATAAGATATTTTATCAATATCATTTTTATTAGTCAAATTAGGTAAATAATCATTAATGCTATTTAATAATACTTCCCTTATTAAATTAACATTTTTTTGACTATTATCAAAATTAACAACATATTTATTACAGAGATTCTTAATATTATCATCAGTAATATTATCTCTTAATTCCCTTATTCTGTTTTTAAAATTTAATACGTTCATAAAACTATTATTTTTTTTATATATATAAATTTTTTAATAAATAGATATATTATATAATTCAGTCTCTTTTTTTTCACCATGCAAATTATACTCAATTTTTATATAAATATCTTTAGGCTTATTTTCTGGTAAACCAACACCACCATTCAATATTACTATATCTACAATAGAACCATCTTTTATAACAGGATTAACCATTATTGTACTATTATCAAATTCAATAACTGTACTATCATCATATCCATACCCCCCATCAATTATATGAAACTTATCTATAACACCACTATTATTAGCAAAAAATCTTATATTAGCTTCTTTTATCACATGTTTATGTGCAAATATATAACATTTTATATAATCATCATTTATATATTCAGGTATACGCCATTTATATATACATTTATTTATATTAACATATTTTGCAATATAATCCCAATTATACTTATCATAACTAAATAATATATTAACTTTCTCATTATCAAATACATTACCATATATTTTCCACGATATATCTAATAAATCACCACAAAAATGAATATATTCATTTGGATTGTCTATTACAATATTATAACTAATATCATCAAAAGACGGTCTAATAATAAAATCTTGCATGGATTTATCAACATTAGTTGCCTGTTCAACAATAGGATAATACGTCTCTATTGCTAAATCAAATGATAATGTTATTTCATTATCACTTGGATATGAAAATTCAAATGACTTATCAATAGGATAATTTTCAGGAAATGCAATATTACACGGTATTCTAAACCCCCTATAAGCAATATCTATTATTACATTTTTATAAAAAATATCTAATATACACTGAAATATTTTAAATAATTCATTAACATTATTGACTTTTATAACAATATTAAATCTAATATCTAATGGTAATGAATTAATATATGCACTATATTGCGTCAATATACCATCTTCTATTATATCATAATTGCCATTTATCCATTTTTGAGTGAGATTAGACTCATTTATAGATGCATCAGATAATGTTATTATACCACGAGGTATAGGGTCAATGTTGCCATCAATAGATAATTCATTATAATTACAATCAGACCACGATAAAAAATAATCTTGCAAAAATCTCTCTTGCCCGCCCATATTATAAAAAAATGGCACATTAACCACTTTTTTATTACCATCTTTAATATTAATATAATTTATCTTTTCATTTAATACATTTATTACGCCAACAATTATTGACCTTAAAAAAATATCATCAACATTCGTTTTTGAAAAATAATTATCCAATTTAAAATATTTTTTTATACTATATATATAAATTTTAATTTTATTATAATAAATATTTATAATTAAATATCATAATAAAATTTATATTAATTTTTCAATAAAAATAATATCATCAGCAGATAGACCGTACAGATCATAGAGCTTTTGATTTATCTTATTTTCCCAACTTTTAATTAAATCTTTATAAAATTCTATCTGATGTAATTGCTGGGAAGATTCAATAAGTTTACTTATTTCTATAATATCATCTACTAATTTTGCTATATATTGTATTATATTTTCGTCTTTTGGTTTAATTAATGGTAATTGCAAAAGTATTTCTTTTCTAATATGAATCATATCACCAAGACGTTTGCCTTTATTTTTCAACCAAAATAATATTATTGTTGAATTTAATAAAGCAGTTAGATATTTTAAATTTATTCTATTTGAAACTAAAAATTTTATTGCACTAGAACCATAATATTCATCTTCTGTATAAAGAAATAACTGAATATGTGATCTTGTTTGACAAACAATTTTAGGCCCGTTTCTATAAAAATTATCATTTATTCCCCTATTTATATAAAAATAAGGTTTATTAAACTCTCCATATTTTATTTTAGCATTTTTTAATTGTATTTTATATTTATCAAAATGATTTTTTATATTAGGATAACTATTTATATCTAATCTATCAAAATTATTTTTACATAAATATATTATATAATTATTAGTTTTTTGTATATAATATCTATTAGTTGATGTATAATATGGCTTAATAAATTGTTTTTCTTCATCATTAAATTGTGAAATATCATTAATTATAAAACATTCATCTGGCGACGCAATAATACCATTATATATTTCATTTTTATATAATTTAAAATTTGAATTTATTTCTATTTTATTTAAAATATCTTTTATTTTATCTGAAACAAATGTAAATATACCACCTCTTAATTCACTTGGATTTATAGTAGCAATAAACATTTCATAATTATTATCATTAATATAATTTTCATTATCTATATCTTTATTTAATATATATATTAAATCATCTACCATTATATTTTTATTTAATATTTTTGTATATTTTACTTTATATTCTTTATCAGGCTTTTCTTTTTTTACAACATAAATCATTGTTTGAATAGATGCATTTTTAAATACTTTAAAATCAACAAAATCTATATATTTTAATATTTTAGTTTCATTAATAATCTTATTTCGCAAAATTGACGCACCAAACGCTGTTGTCCAATTACTAGTTGCAATAAAACTATGATAACCACCTAATTTTAACAAATCTATTGATTTACAAGCAAATGCATACCAAAGATCCATTTTACCTTGATAATATTTCTTTGCTTTACATAATTTCATGTATTCAAATGGTTCTCTATTAGTATATTCCCTTACATATGGCGGATTACCTATTATTACATCAAATCCCCCATTTTTAATAATTTCTGGAAATGCTTTTTCCCAATCCATTGGATTTAAATGATTTAAATTATTCGATTCAAATAATGAAAGCTGATAATTAATATATATACTAGTATCTATCAATGAATTGCCAAATTTAATATTATTTGATAAATCTGGTATTATATTACCATTATTATAATTTAACTGATATTGAATACTATCATAAGTTTCACTTTCTAATAATTTTAATATTAAAGATAATTTTGTCACTTCTACTGCACCAAAATCTATATCTACTCCATAAATATTATTTAATAAAATATTCTTTTTTTCTTCAATAGTTAATACATAATTATTAACTTCTTTTTCGTATACCTTTTTTGTTTTTACAGCAAAATCTTTATCTTTTATATAACAATCTAAATAAAATTTTAACAGAAAATCATATGCACCTAATAAAAATATACCAGATCCACACGCAGGATCTAATATTTTTAAATTAAATATATCATCTATATTTTTATCTTTTACTAATTCACCAACAGTATTATTTACTATATAATTAACTATATAAATTGGCGTATAATAAATATCATTATTTTTATTACCAATATTGAATTGTTCATAAATGTCACCTAAAATACTTATATAATCATCATATTCATAATTTAAATCAAAATCATAAATATTATTTATAATAATTTCTAATATATTATCATCAATACAAATATTACTATCTAAATCAAATAAATTACTATTATATTTATTTTTTGCAATACCAAATAATTCTATCAATTTTAAATAAATATTTGAATTATTTAATAAATTTTTTATATTAATATCTTTTTCTATTTTTTTATCATTTAATATTCGTAAAAAAATTATTGATATGATTATCCTTTTTATAAAATAATCTATATAATCAATATTTAATTTATAATTTTTATTATTAATATTTTCATATAATATTTTATATAAATAAGAAAATGTATTTTTATTAATCATATTTCCAATAAAACTATTGTTTTTTTATCAATGAATTTAATTTTTTAAAATTAATATTATCAAAATTTAATTTATATCCACCTAACTTAAAAAAATGACGTATAGGATTACCATTTATATCTTTCTCAGGTATCACACCCTTATCTAATAATCGTTTAGTGCCTTCACATCCAATTAAATGTGAACATGCTAATATGCCACTTTCTGTTATTAATATGCCATCAACAATAGTACCACTATATTTATTAATATAATCTTTCATTATATCTTGATACATTTCTAATGATTTAATCATACATAAATGCTGTATTTCAGGATGATTTAAAAAAACACTTTTACTAATATCTCCATATCCTGTCTCCTTCCTTATGTTATGCCCTATTTGATACAACCCCCAATATTCTGAATTTAACCTATTTGCATTATGATTATATCTTGACTCTAAATATTGTATTTGCAACAAATAATTTTCCATAGTCATTGTGCTATCATCAGGATATGATAAAACAATATCATATTGAACATGATCATCAATATCATTTGTAATAAAATAAAAATTAAAAAATATAAATGATAATGATGCAAACAATAATAATACTAATAATATTATTAATAACTTTCTGATATAATAATTTTTGTTATAAAAAATATGCTTGCGTCGTGCTTTTCTATACTCTTTTCTTTTATTTTTATATTCTTTTTTAATATCAGAAAATATTAATTCAAAAAATATAATATCACCATTTATTTTATTCATTATAATATAATTTTCTAAATTTATATTCCCAAAAATTTAATAACTTATTAAATAAATTAATATCATTATTTATATTAAAATAATTATATATCAACACCCTTGCAGACTCAAATTGATCTTCAGTCACACAAGAATCAATAACTTTAATAATTTTTTCATAATCTTCTTCTTTATAACTTATCTGAGATAAATATTTATAACTAATATTATTATCATCATTAACATTATAATGATTTTGCTTTACATCTGATTGTTTTAAAAAATTATTTATTAATTTAACATAAAAATTATTTTTGCTCATAACATTATTTAAAATTCTTTTGAAATTTTTGCATTGCTTTAATAAATTCATCTCCATATTTATCATATATTTCATAAAACTCCTTTCTAGAACATTCATTTAATTGACACCAATACATTATTACGTCATCATCAATATTTATTTTTTTCTTTTCTTCCTTTTCTGTTTTTACCGACTTTAATGTATTATATACCCAAGCAGGTGTACGTTTATAAATTTTTGATAAAGAATTACACCAATAATCTAAAACTTCTGCAGTATTAATATTTTTTATATTAAATATATCTGCCTGAACTGGATATTGTATAGCAAAAAAACGCTGAAACATAAAAAAATATTTTGACTTCTCATAATCATTCATAGATAAAAATGACTGAGGATTAACAAATAAATTATTAAATACTTTAAATAAATCTTTCATATTTTTTTATTATACAAATATACAAAAAAATTTGACATGGCAAAATTTATATTACTTATTACTGACTATTAATTATTTTCTGTATTTTAAATACACATGCTAATAAAGATATAATAGGATCTATTACTTGATATCGTTGTGATTGATAATTAGCAACTTCTATTATTATTTGTGGTATTTTATTAACCATATTTGGATAATTATCTTTAATATAATTAGGTAAATCTATACCTAATGAATATAAAACATCATCCACTTTATCAGCATATTGACTAACAATGACTTTATAATTCTCAATAGGATTAGTATTATTAAATATAAGTTCAAAAACATCAACAAAAGAATAATTTAATATCTTTATATCATCTATTGATATATTTTTTATTCCTTTATCATAAAATGTCTGAAGTTTACTAATCATAGAACGCATACTAGGAAAATTCTTTTTGACAAATTCAATAATAGCATCTTTTGTGATAACAATATTTAGTTCTTTACATATTTTAATTATATGACGTGCATATTTATTTAATAATTCATATTCTTCCTTTTTTGTAGCAGGTACAAAATTTATACACATAAACCTGTCTTGAATAGGATCGGGTATTTTATTAATATAATTACATGTACCAATAAATCTTATATTAGCATTTTCTGTAAATTTTTCTATTGTGCCCCTAAGGGCTTTATAAAATTGATCTGACGCACCATCCATCTCATCTAATATAACAACCTTCATATTAGTACTACTAGACACAATAGGCATTGACAAACAAAATTCTGATATTTTAGTCCTTATCACATCAACAGAAGACTCATCAGAAACATTAATATACAAATACGTAGTATCATTTGCTAATATTTTTGCCAATGATGTCTTGCCACATCCAGCAGGGCCTAAAAATATATAATTTTGCTTAATATCACCTCCAATAAATTCATTTCTTATCCTATCTAATAATACAATATCATCAAGTTTTTTAGGACGATACTTTGCAGTAAATAAATAATTATTTAATGATTCATTACTCATAAAAATATATAAAATTTAAAAATTAATTATTTATCAAATTCTATTTTCTCTGTAACATCAGTATCTTTCTTGACAATATTATTTAAAAAATTATTAATTAATTCAACAACTTCTGCATAAGGATATTTAGCTAACGTGTTTAATATTAAGTTAGCATCGTCTTCTTTTAGCTCATTTTTGCCTAATAAATTCATTATCATATATACTTCGGCAAATGGCTTTGTATTTAAAAAATTAACTAATGATTTTTTAAAATCATCATTGATTTGATATAAAACTTCGTTTTCCATATTATTATTTTTTGTTTGTTTTTTTATTACTAATTTTTTTCATTGATATAATAATAATATCATCACCTATTTCCACTTCTTCACCTATAAACCCGTTTCTTATTATACCACCTTCTATTTTACCATGAAATTCTTTGTCTTTTGATAAAGAATTAATATAACAATTTATACATTTATTATTATATTTAACAATACAATCTTTTACTTTTGAATTTTTTATATTATTATTACTAATCAATTCACAATTTACTAAATGAGAATTTACAAAATCACATCCTATTAAATCAGAATCTTGTATTATAACATTACCACTACAATCATATAAAGTAACATTATTAATATATCCACTCTTAAATTCAGCATTCTTAATTTCTATTCTTGATATATCACTATTATAATTAATAGAACATTTTGTTAAATTATTATCAACTAATATATTTATTATTTTGTTTCTTAACATACTCCAATAAGTATTTATTATTTCTTTATTATCTAATAAATCTATAGTAAAATCAACATCGGGCAATAATTCATTAATTTTATTAACATTTTTATAAATATCTATAAATTTTTGATATTCTTTATAAATAGATTTTATTTTATCATAATCAGTATCATTTAACTTATTATTTTCTAATATAGAAAATGTATATAATATAAAATAATTTATATTATCAATAATATCTTTTTTCTTTTTTTCATAACCATTACCGCCCATATATCTAAATTCTATATATCCATCTTTTAGTTTTGAAAAATTAACACCATAATACTTGCTTTTAGGAACATCTATATATACTTCATTTATTGTAGCATCTGTTATGATATCATAATAATTTACACATAGCTTTTTTATTGATTTGGCAAATACAGAATTTCTACGTTTGGGGAATGCTTTATATACTTTATCCTCATCAAAATTCAAACAAAATTTTAATGTATTAAGTAACATAAAATCAATAGGTAATTTTATCATAGTTTCATCATAACTCATATTAACATGTATAGCACATCTATCATCTGTTATTGCATTTTCTGATAACCAATTTAGCACAAGACCTAATTTTTTGATAGCATCTTTATATGCCATCACTCCTGTTATAAGTTCATAACATTTATCACCGCCAGAATAATCTATTTCTAATTTCCATATATCATCAGTAACATCAAGATCCGTATGATATTTAAGTGCATATTTATTAACACCAGTAACTACTTCAGGTATTAATACACGCACACCACAATGTTCAGATAGTTTTCTTGCTATTTTTTTATAATCACTAGGAGATATAAATTCAAATTCAAATCCTAGTCTAGCTGCATTTAGCACATCGTTTTTTCCCATAAAATTAATTTTTAATTATATATCATTTTTATTAATTTGTGTTAATAGTATCAAATTTCATAGTATTTTATAGCACTATGAAACTTGTTTGTAAGGATAATATCCTTTCGGGGTTATCCTTACTGGACTTACTACAAAGCCCTCTATCCCATTAGTCGTAAGAC
>Ga0172377_10009103_pt1 | contig 10181 bp, 10 predicted proteins | sample Pumphouse3metaG_FD_119749 | JGI IMG/M metagenome (GOLD analysis project Ga0172377, IMG submission 119749) | Leachate microbial communities from a municipal landfill in Southern Ontario, Canada - Pumphouse #3 metaG | ecosystem: Engineered > Solid waste > Landfill > Unclassified | place: Canada... | reverse complement strand
GTAGCCCATGATGCGTGCGACGTCGCGCACCTTCATCGAAAGGACATCCCGGGAATCTATGGTGACCTTGCCCTGGGAAGGTTCCAGTATCCTGTTGATGCATTTTATCAGCGTGGTCTTCCCCGAACCGTTCGGCCCGATTATCCCGAGCACCTCGCCCGGTCTGAGCTCGAATCCGATGCCCTTAAGAATTTGGGACCTCCCGTATGAAAATTCGATATCCTCTGCCTGTAAGTTCACTTCGGTTGATACTAATTACATATTAATATTTATTATTGATGTGTTTAGTGTTACTGTAATTATAATTAGTGTTAAATATTAAAAATACGTATGCCTGCCGCAATGAACACTAAAACCGCGGCCGTAGTGTTGGTTGCCACACTGGCGATGGCCGGCGCGGGAGCCGGTATATTCCTGCTGACGAAAAGCGCCCCAGAGGGATATTCGGTAGACACCGAACTTCAGATCTTCGGCAACGCGAACGGAGATTGGAAGCTCGACGGCGATGACGTCGACTTCCTCAACAGCATAATCTCCGGAAGCAGCGACAGGACAACATATGCCGATGCGAATCAGGACGGCGTCGTCGATGCAAGCGACGTAGAGCAGGTCCAAGCGGTCATCGACAGGACCGCCGAATATCTTTGGTTGGTTGACGGGGACGGCAATGTCAAAAAAATAGGTCTCGACATCAGCAGGATAGGTGCCGAATATTACAGCAACACGGAGCTGATGTGCATACTCCGGCTTCAGGACAAGGTCGTGGCCGTGGACAATGCGCCGTATCAGACGAGGGACTTCTATTTCGGGGAGGAGAGGGGGGACAGCATCACCAATCTTGTCAACATGAACGCCCCCAACTACGAGTTCGTGGCCGGGCTGGACCTGGACATACTGCTCACGTTCTCATATGCCGGCACGGAGGCCAAACAGGAGATGCTCCAGGATGTGGACGTCATCTACCTCGGGATGTACAGGCCCGACGTCCTCGAGCCCGAAAAGTCGGAGTATATCCAGGGCATACTGAAGGCCGGATACATATTCGACAGGGTAGAAAGGGCAGAAGCCTACGTGGAACGGCTTCTCGACATCAGAGATGAGATCGCATCGATATCCGGCGGTATCGAGGAGGAGGACAAGGTCAAAGTGCTCATGACCAACTATTCCAATTCCTACTTCTCCGACGATAGCATAACCGATTGGAGCATCTATACCAAGATCGACCCCCAGGTACAGGCCCTTCTTCTTGCGGGCGGTTATCCGGTTGCAAAGGACATACTGACCGAGGAACAGTACAACGGGGGGCCCGACAGGACGCTTTACGGTACAAAGGTAGGCTCCGAGCCTATAGTGACCGCCGATATCGATTTCATATTCTGCCATTGCGTGAAATACACGTACGGCGGCACAGTGGTAACGTCCACGCCCGACCACGGTTACGGCACGGGCGACGGCACGGGGATGGACGCCGCACATGCCTTGGCGGCAGGAAGGCCCTTGACGGACTTCGTGGAAGACGGCAACATCTACATCATGGCCGGAGACTTCAGGAACGGGGCCACCGGCGGGATACTCCATGCGGCGTATATCGCAAAGGCGATCTATCCGGACGAGTTTGCAGATTTTGACGCCGTGGCGATACACAACGAGTATGTGTCGGAGTGGCTGGGGGTCAGCGATTACGACGTCAGCACGGACGGCGTGTTCATCAGCCCTGCGGTGTGACGGCCGGTCCCGTGATGTGACAGGACAAACCTTTTCATTTTTTATTTCAAGGGCGAGGATATATTGAATATCGATGAAAACAGCTGCGAAGAAGAGAAGATCAGAACTATTATTGTGAAAAGGCTGCTGTTCATATCATTCCTGCTCATCGCCGTAATCTCCATCTTTTGCTACTCGGTCACCGTCGGCACAGCTGAGATATCTGTATCGGACGTCTACAAGACCCTTGTAAACTTCCTGCTGCCGGGAACCTTCGACATCAGCGACAGGATGAGGATGATCATCATCGACATCAGGCTCCCCCGGATACTTATGGCCCTGATCGGCGGGGCGGTCCTGGCAATAGGAGGATGTCTCACACAGTCCATACTGAGGAACCCTTTGGCGACACCCTATACATTGGGCGTGTCGTCGGGCGCGGGCTTCGGGGCGGCGATAGCGATACTGACGGGCATGTCCCTGGCCTCGAACATAGCAGGCGTGATAGCGAACTCCTTCTTCTTCGCACTCATACCGATAGCGATCATCCTTACGGCGGGACGGATGAGAAACCTGGCGCCGGCCACCATGGTACTCTGCGGTGTCGCCATCTCATACATATTCAGCGCGGCCAACACGCTCCTGCAGTTTTTCGGGGAACCGAACGCCGTGAAGGCGGTAGTGTTCTGGATGGTGGGAGATCTCAACAATATCTTCATCTGGCACATCCCGTTCGTCCTTGTAACCCTGATGATGTGCCTGGCCGCCTCGGCCTACCTGTCGAAGAACATCAACGCGATGAGGCTCGGCGACGATACCGCACGAAGCCTGGGCGTCAACACCGAGGCCGTCAGAACGGTCACTCTGCTCGTCGCATGTCTTTCCACCGCGATGGTGGTATGCTTTACAGGCTCCATAGGCTTCATATGTCTGCTGGCGCCGCATATCTCGCGGATCTTCGTAGGCGGAGACATGAGATACCTTATACCCGCATCCGCGCTGTGCGGTTCCGCGATCCTGCTCCTGGCAGACCTGGGCGCAAAGGTCTTGGCAGAACCGATAATGCTCCCGGTAGGCGCCATTACCGCCATGGTCGGCGGCCCGCTGCTTTTATTTCTGCTACTTAGGAGGAAGAGCGACAATGCGGTCTGATCCTATTCCGGTGATAAGGGAGTGGGAACATGCCAGGTGCAGACATCCCTTCTTCGCCGAGGGGCTTTCCGAGAAAGACATCGATAAAATATGGGATGATTCCGCCGAGACGTACGGGGACGGGACGCTTTCGGAGATCCACGACATGATAACGGAATTCCTCGTCTCAGAAGGATACGTGAGCAGGAACAAAGACCTGCTGGACATCGGATGCGGACCCGGGACGTATTCCCTAAGGTTATCGCCGTCGGTGAAAGGCATACTTGCGATCGACAAGTCCGCACGCATGCTGGAGCGTCTCGACGGCATATGCGGGACCGAAGGGATAACCAACATCCGCACCGAATGCGCGGACTGGGATGTTTACGTTCCGAAAAGGAAGTACGACATTGCCTTCTCCTCGCTCTGCCCTCCGGTAAATTCTTCTGTCTCGATCCTTAAAATGGAGATGTGCTCAAGCGACACATGCATATACATTTCTTCGATGTCCAAAGACAGGGATTCGATTTATTTCGAGATCTGGAGAGAGCTCGGCAGGGAATACACCTATGAGGGTTACGACACGGGTTTTCCTTTACGTTTTCTGAAATCCATAGGCAGGGAACCCATCTTAAAAAAATTTGAGATCGAGACTTGCAGCGAGAGCGAACCCGGCAGGCTCGCAGAATTCTACAAGCGGAAATTCCTTCTCTACAGGGACGAACGCGAGATTTCAAAGGCGATCGAAGACGTGGTCGGTTCGCATGCGGAGGAAGGCGTGGTCCGTACCGAGCAGATGAACCGCCTGGGACTTCTGATATGGCGCCCATCTCAATGATCGCAAGGTCCGGGAGATGCCTCACGGAACCGCCGGGGCCGGGCATATGAAAACATCTTTTGGTCATCGATCGTAAGCGAAGCGCCTCGTTCGAAGAAGTCCCAAATATGCAAAATCAAGATCTGCGGCCGGCCGTCCGCGAAGACCGCAGACGCCCGACGCGCAGCAGAAAAAGTTATTGAAGGGGTTTAGCCGGCGTTCAGCCGACCATGGTCCCGGCGAACACCTGCCAGGCCAGGGCGGTCTTGGCCACCAGGCTCAGTATGATGTACACCCTCTCACCGTAGAGGTAGTCCTTCCACTTTCCGACCTTCTTGTACTGCAGGATCATGTTGACCGCGAATATGTTGAAGAAGAAAGCGATCGAGACCATGATACCGTAGACGAACGCAGGAGGGGAGCCTCCGGTGACGCCGGTGAAGTACATGATCAGCGCGACCCAGGGGACGAGCCCGGCGAAGCATCCGAAAATAAAAGGCGTCCAGTCCGTCTTCTTGGTGTTCTGGTTGTGGGCCTCCATGGTGTAGCCGAACAGGTTCATGCATGCGTTCAGGGAGAACAGCAGCATTACGGACACGAAGTCGAACATCCCGCACAGCCATGCGATCACGACAAGCATGAACGAGGACGATACCGCATACTCGAACCAGCGGGCCTTGTTCATGTTCATCTTAAGGTTCTCGACATACCACTTGAACCCGAACGTGGACACCGAGATGTGGGCAATGGCCGACATCAGCAGGAATATGGCCACCATCGGGCCCAGCGGCACGCTGAAGAAAAGTTCGGCGGCCCCGGGACCGGTGGGAGGGAAGCCGGCGGTGGCATCGATGTACGAAGTGGTGAACCTCATCTGCACGTTATAGTCAGCTATCGCGAGCATTATGGCGGCCTGTATGAAATGGAAAAATCCCATTATCAGGTTGAACCGCCTCAGCTTCTCGAACTTAACATCATCTGAAACAGCATCGGTCATATGTATCAATGATGCACGGCGTTAATCAGTATTTATCCCTATCCAATTCCCTTACCCTCCGAGTATGACAGGACACCCAATATGATGATATTCTGGCTCTGTTTTTATAACGGCATTATGTTTAATTGAAGACAATCAGAAGGGGAGCGGTCAACCATATCTTCCGGACGACACTTAGGTTGATAATACGGTTTCTTTACGCTCCGGACGCAGCTTTGAGATAACAACCTTTATTTTCGGCCGAATCCATGAGAGGTACATGATGCGCACCGGTGATATGGAACCGCTCTACAAGAAGGTCGAGGCAGCCGCGATGGAATCGGGCTCGTTCATTGTGGGATTCGCCGATCTGTCGGAACTCGAAGGAATGCCCTCGGGAGACGCCACGGTCTTCGAGTTCCCTTATGCGGTGACGTTCGCAGTGGAGATACCGAAGGAAGCCGTACGTGCGTCGTTGGAGAAGCCCAGCGAGGAGATCCGCTCTGCTTACAAGATGTGCAACAAGAAGCTCAAAGAGGCCGGAGAGAAAGTGGCGCAGATACTTACGGCAGAGGGTTACAAGGCCAGGTTCATAGATCCCTCCCAGAGGATCGATCCCGGAAACCTCCTCGGACCCATATCGCAGAAGGCTATCGCCGCCAGGTCCGGAATGGGCTGGATAGGCAAGAACGGGCTGTTCATGACCGACGAGCACGGCCCGAGGCAGCGCATGGGCGCGGTCCTCACGGACATGCCGGTCACACGTAAGGCGGAGCCGGTCGACAGCAAATGCGGAGAATGCACCGAATGCATCGACCGTTGCGCCCTCAAGATCCTGAAAGAGGCCGACTTCGTTCACTACCCCGGGAGCCGGGACGATGTGATGGACTGGAAGAAGTGCGGAGAGTTCGAGGCAAAGCTGATAGGCGACGGCAGCAGGCCGGAGAGGGCGTGCGGAAGGTGCATCGCCGTCTGTCCGTTCTCCGGGCTCAGCGGGTGACCTCCCCTTCCTTTTTAATCTTCCTGCCGTAACGGAAAATCATCGTCATCAATGCGATGTTGAGGGCCACGGAGACCCCGTTCCAGAGGACTATCGGAAGGTCCCGGAGGAATACGCCGTAGGCGAACCAGAGCCCCATGCCCACCGTGAGGAGCGCGGGCATGAAAAGGGAGACGTCCACCATCCGGCCGCTGCGGTGCCCCTTGATCAACTGTGGCACGTACCCCAAGGTTGTTATCAGGCCTGCCACTAGCCCGATGACGGTTATCTGGTCCATGGACCTGCACCACGGTCCCCTGTAATGATTATATGCTTCACCGCTTGCACTACGCGCATTCGCGCAGACGGGCCGAGAGGTCCAGGCCCGTCATGTCCTCCGAAAGCTCCCAGACCCGGGAGGCCAAGATGTCGCTCTTCCCTTTCCCGTGCGGACCTACCGGGACGGCACGGCCCTTGAACTCCATCCAACCGTCCGTTCCGTAGAGCCCTCCTCCCCGGACCTCCGGGTCCAGGGCCGCACGCAGCGCGGGCATGGCGCCCGCCTCCAGTCCGTGCATGAACGGCCTCAGCCATCTCCTCATCCTCTCCCTGTTCCTGTAGAGATCTGTATTTACAAGTCCGGGGTGGCATGCGACGCTGACCGGGGCGTCCATCCCCAGAGACCTCAGGCGCCTGTCCAGCTCGCGGGAGAATAGCAGGGTGGCAAGCTTGCTTTGCTTGTACGCCCTCCAGGGGCTGTAGGACATCTCGGAGTTAATGTCTTTGAAGTCTATCCTTCCCCCACGGTGCACGATGGACGTTTGGGTGACCACACGGGAGCCCGGCGTAGAGGCCAGGGCAGGCAGGAGATGGTACGTGAGGATGAAATGTCCCAGGTGGTTGATCCCCCACTGCGATTCGAACCCTTCGACGGTCTTGAAGTAAGGCGGGGTCATGATGCCGGCATTGTTCACGAGCACGTCCAAGGCACCGTATTCTGAAATGTACCAGGCGGAGAATTCTTCGATGGATACAGGATCGGCAAGGTCGAGAAAGCGTACCGAAGCATGGGCATCGGGCACAGAGGATACTATCTTTTCCGCCACCTTTTCAGCGCCTTCCGGGTTCCTGTCCGCAAGGACGACCGACGCCCCTTTGGCGCAGAGGGCTTCGGCGATTTACGCCCCCAGTCCCGATGCGGCGCCCGTGACGACGGCCCTCTTGCCGTCGACGCGGGGAACACGTTCGTCTCGCCAATCCCATTTTTCTGCCATATGGGTTAAATGACGAAGGTCAAGATAACCATTCCCTTCGGACCATGGACCGTCGATCTCCTGTGATGCAGGCAGATCGCATCGAAGGAGACGGATGCGAGCGTCGGTTAGACACATCAGTCTTCAGGAAAACAGCTGTATTCCGTAAATCCCAGGTCCTCGACGGAATGCGAATATAGGTCTTTAAATTTCGATATGGCCGAAAACCGGTTGTCGGCATCGATGAACGCAAGCACCTGGACGTTTTCGACCTCGCTGCCGTTATGGGAGACAGTAGTGCCTTCGGTGGTGATTATTGCATATCTCATGCTTTTTGATCATTGTCGGACTTAAAGATATGATCCCGCAAATGAAGCAATAGTACATCTTTGTTTCATAGAATATGTAAGCCAGATCGAAAACGATCTATAATCCGACTTCAATCTTTTTTTGTGTTCCAGGATATTTCCTCAATAAAGAGTGAACTGATCGTCGACAAATCCTGCGACACCGTAATTAGGGACCTAAAGAAACTGAATATCAAATTGGCAGGCGCATCCTTCTTTTCCGGAGGTGAGATTGATTTCGATATCGGGTCGGATTATGATCTCGTTCTTTTAGAAGATGAAGATAAGTATCGATTAAGTGCAAAAGAAGGGATGGAGGCTATCAAAGATGGTAATCACTCTATATGCGCTTACGATGAGTCGATCGCGATTTATGCAGCACTTGAAGGAAAAGCCGTCATGGTTTCTCACGCCCTTGTGTACCTGAGGCCAGACGAATATCTCCCTATCACATATTTGACTTTGAGTTTTTACACTCGTTCAGACAAGATAATCAACGTAGCTAAGGAATCCGCTAAAAAAACGGAAAATCCAGATCGTCAAGCAGCGATCGATAGAGCAGTAGAAAAGATGCAGTTGATAAAAAATTATTGCATTGATAACACCGTCTTGTTCATAGACGGGGCGCTGATCGCAGGAGATGCATATACATCGGTTATGGCGGAAATAAAAAAACTTTCGGATCGAAACATATTTCCGGTATTTTTTGTAAAGAATAGTGCCAGCAATCTTATTTCAGATTATATGCCTGATTATTGTTCTGGATTCAATAGCGATATGCACTGGGCAAACACTATTCTCAAAACAGGCGAAAGAACCAGATTTTTTAAATATACAGATGGTCACAATTCGTCAAATTCTAAAGTATTCTGCTATATAAAACATATGGATGGTTCGAGTCCAGTAAGAATCGAATTTTCAACACTAACTTATGAGAAGCATCTTTCCAGTGTTGAAACGATTTTGGATATGATATATTATTTGTTGTTAGCCCAGGGCAATAAACAAAACCCGCAGATACGACCAATTGCCGTTGCAGAAAAGTATGCCAGAGAAGTATTGAAGCTTTATGATATTAATCGCGAAGTCAGAAGTGCTGGCCTTACGCCAACGATGAATGAAGAGAGGTGGGGGTAAAGAATGAAGTGGATTGTATTAGGTGAATCAGACGGAAAAATCAAATTGACATCGAAAGGTGGCGTAAAAAATGCAATATTGCCTAAAGGATCATATCTAACTGCCGAAAGTGGCGAGAATAAATTCATTTTAAGAGTTGATGACAGCCGTCAGATCGAACCATATTCTCCATCCCCTCTCATTGTCGACATGGATCTGTCTGGAATCAATGCAGATCGCCAATGTAAAAATGAGATAACTGCATATCGTATCAAAGACGAATTCGAACGCGAAGACGGCATGATCGATTTCATCCCACCATTAACAGAGGCCAGACGTTCCTCCCAGGAAGAAGTGGATCTGGCCCTGGGGATGAGTCAAAGCGGACCTAAGGTGTTTATCGCTACGGTTCAGTCTAATCAGAATAGGATCCTAAAAGATGAATCAGGAAGACACATTACAGCAAGTCTACCTGATGAAATGTTCTTTCATCAGATATTGATTTGCGGTAAAACGGGAAGCGGTAAGACGGTTGCCATGAAATATCTGGCACAATATTTTACCGAAGTAATGGAGGGGGCAGTCCTGGCAGTCAACGTTAAAGATGTTGATTTTCTCATGATGGATAAATCCTCTACTTCAAACGACGATAAAATAAAGTCAGAATGGGAAACACTTGGATTTCCACCTCATGGTGTCAACAACCTCACCATGTATATGCCGGCAAACCGCGATTACGAGAGGATAAAAGGAATAAACGTGGGCCTCTGCAAGAGGATAACGCTATCTGTAGATGAGATAGATCCAGAGTCTCTTGTTGGATTACTTCAGGGTATTTCAGATAAAGGTGCGATGAGCCTTCCCGGCATATTCAGATACTGGAGGCAGTACAGGAGAAAGGGCAATGAAAATTTCTCCAATTTTGTTAAGTATTTCGATGAATCGGACGACAATAAGGAGTTCAACACTCTGAATGAACGCGGAGATGAGAGTAGAATTAAGTTGCACAGTGGAACATATGAAAATATGAGAAGAAGTCTTGATACTACGCAGGAATTTTTTGACAACAAAAATTCTATCAATCTCGGCTACAAAGACATACTCGAATCAGGCAAAATGAGTATTCTGGATTTCTCAGGAGACAAAGGCCCCAAATTCGGTTCAATCCTTCTTCGCGACCTTCTCAAGAAGATTGTGAATGCAAAAGATAGCCTGTTAAGTAAGGTGCCTATTTTGATAATCATCGACGAAGTACATCAGTTTTATGGTTCGGATGATACAAAGGATGCATTGTCTGACCTAGACACCATTTGCAGAACAGGAAGAAGCAAAAAAATCGGCATTATTTTTGCATCTCAGAGTCTCTCCGACATACCGTCTGGATTGTCATCTGTAATAAATACGCAGATTTCTTTTAAAACCGATTCCAGTACACTGAAGAATATCGGGGTAAGGGCAACCCAAGACGAGATGGAGGGACTGGATACGGGATTTGCATTTGCCTCAATACATGGATTGCCGCAATTAAAGATATTGAAATTCCCACTTTCATATTCAGGAGTTGTAAAGAATGAATGAATCGACACTCGAGTACCTTTTGGGAATAGCGGAAACAGATATCCAGAAAAAGATAATACGATTATTTTCCGAGAGGATCGGTCCCGATATCGATCCTGACGTGTTACTCAGGGAGATTTTAGATTACATAAGGGAGGTCAAACAGTGATCCAGTTCGACTATTCACTAGAAGTGGATATGGGAACGGAGAAGCGAATTTATTGTCCTCCGAAAGAAATATCCAATGAATTAAAAAATATTTTTAGGATTCAGGGGCCCAACTCCAGCGGGAAAAGCACAT
>Ga0172377_10009101_pt1 | contig 10182 bp, 19 predicted proteins | sample Pumphouse3metaG_FD_119749 | JGI IMG/M metagenome (GOLD analysis project Ga0172377, IMG submission 119749) | Leachate microbial communities from a municipal landfill in Southern Ontario, Canada - Pumphouse #3 metaG | ecosystem: Engineered > Solid waste > Landfill > Unclassified | place: Canada... | reverse complement strand
TATTTAGATACTATGAAATAAGTATTTATACACTATTAAAGTGTAAAGATACTTATTATATATAGTTTATTTAACTGCGTCTTTAAGAGCTTTCCCAACTTTAAATTTTGCAACTTTTGTTGCTGGTACTTTAACTTCTGCTCCAGTTGCAGGAACTCTTGCTATTCTCTCAGCTCTCATAGAAGTAGAAAATGTACCAAAACCTATGAAGCTTACACTATCACCTTTTGAAAGTGTTTCAGTAATTGTTTCAAGTACTGCATCAAGTGCAGCTTTTGAGTCTTTTTTAGTAAGTCCAGATTTTTCAGCCACGATATCAATAAAATCATTTTTGTTCATATGAGTATCTCCATTATAAATTGTAAGTAGATTTTATCTAATTTTTGATATGTTTTAGCACAATTAAGAGCTTCGATTAATTTTTGTAATCATTTTATAGAGTATTTTAACAAATGATTTTGCTTCTTCACTATTATTGAATGTTTCAATCTCTACTCTATCAGGAACAATCACGCAAGAAGGTTCAATTCCACAAATCATATCCACTGTATATTTTGCCAGAATAACTGATGTTTGTCCCTCTACAATATAATTATCACTATCTATTTCATTCACTGATATAGTAATAATTTTATCCATATTGACAAGCTTATTATCAATAGATAAATAATTATTTGCTAAAGAAACAGATGCATCAAGACTATTTTTTTTATATATATCTGTAATTATGTAGTTTCCAACCATCAATAATCACACTCTAAAAATTTTATTATCATCGGTAGCTAAACCAATTTCTACTGAGTTATTTACACTTATGATAACTAAAATTTTCTCATTAAAATCGTGAGTTGTAATTTGTGCACCTTCATCTACAGAAAATCTTGAGCCTTTGTTTATACATTTTTCCGCAAGAATCTTTTTTCTTCGTTGAGAGATGCTGTCCATCATAAGATCAAGTTCGAAATGTTCTAAATTATCATAAGATAACTCAGTTAAAATAGCTTGTAATGATTCATTTTCATATTTAATTGATGTTTTCAAAGTATCGCCTTTATTGTTAATTTTTAATAACTTAGATAGCCTTTTTTTAGTTTGGATGAGACTATGAGGTTATACTATTTTTTGAGTTCTTCGAAAGACTTAAATTCCAAAAAATATTTTCTAGTGAATGTAGCATTTTGGAATGAGCCATAGTATATAACTAACAAGAAATCCCCAAATAGGGACTTCTGAGTTTCTAATTTATAGTATCTAAGTCTTTGTTTTACTTGTCTTTTTAGTTGTATCCTCATCAACTTTCGGTTCCTCTAGCTTTGGGTCATCAGGTTTTACAGTTTCTACTGTATCATCTGCTTTAGTTTGATTTTGTTTTTGATACAGATAACCTTTTTGTCTTGCCTCATCAATGATATCCTCAAAGAGTTGTGTAAGCTCATCAATCTTAGATGTAAAATATTTATGATCTTCAAGTGTTTTAACAGTTCTATCAATATCAGTTCTAAAACCACCAACGGTATCAAATCCCCTGATTCTTCTATTCATTGAATTCATCATAGTATCAACAATTGTCGCTATGTTCATCAATCTTATAGTTGTTTGGGAATTTGTAAATACTGTAGCAATTTGCATATCTGGCATTTTATTCATTTTAATGACCGCATTGTACAAATTGTTAACGAATACCTCATTGGTATTGGTGCAAGCAATATCTTGTTTTTCAAGATATTTTAGTTTATCTGCAAGAGAGAGATTTCTTCTTTTTTGTTGTTTTTCTGCCATATTTATCCTTTTAAAGTATTTATGGCATTATAATATTTATATTGTATTTTGTGATTATAGTAAGTTTTACTTATCTACACAATCAACACCATATTCTTGAGGATTAATAGATAATCTATTTTTAATCTCATCATACATAAATGGTGAAACTTCAGCTAATATACCCTCACTTTGCTCATCTACAATACCATCTATGACATCAAATGCTAATAATACTTTATTATCTTCATCTACTCTCACGGTTGTATTTGTTTGTTTTATAAAAATTTCGTCCATTGTTAACTCCTAATATTTGTAATGTGATTTTATAGTATATATTGTATTTTGTCAATATAAGAAAATTTCATTAGATTTCAATTATAAATTCACTTACCTCACTATAAATGCAAATAAGCTAAAATTTCATATCAAAAAATAGGTGCAATATATGTCAAACTCAACAAAAATTTATGAATTTAAAATTTCATTATCAGGTATTAAGCCTACAATATACAGAACAATACAAATTGAAGAAAATAGAACATTCTTTGAGCTACATGCAGCCATTCAAATTGCATTTGGTTGGGAAAATTCTCATATGCATATATTTGAAATTGGAGATGATCGTATAGGTATGAGTGAATTTGATGAATTTGAAGATGACCATACGATTGAAGAAAGAAACATACGACTTTTTCAAACTGGATTAAATGAAAAAGTTAAATTTGAGTATATATATGATTTTGGCGATCATTGGTTACACGAAATACAAGTTACAAAAATATTAGAGCCTAAAAAAACTTTCTATCCAAAATGTATCAAAGGTGCGATGAACCGTCCACCTGAAGATTGTGGAGGTATATATGGCTTTGAGGATTTCAAAGAGATTATGGGCAATAGAAAGCACCCTGAATTTAAAGAGATGAAAACATGGTATGGCGGAATGTATGATGAGGAGTTATTTTTAAAAGACCAAATTAATGAAGATTTTAAAAAATTTGACTTGATTTTACAAGAAAGCACTTTCAATGATAATTAAGTTAGAGTGTAAATGTTTACACATATAATTATAATCAGAAGGTGTTTTGTTGTCAATAAATGATAAAAATAAAAAAGCATTTAGCTACAAACATTTTAATAGAAGCAAAAAAAACTTTTTGTACAAAAACTTTAATAAGTCATCAAGTTATATGTCTAATTTTTCTGAAGCAATGTTTACAAATACATCCTTTATTGGTACAAAATTCATGGTATGCAAATTTTCAAAAGCAAAATTTGAATCATGCCTATTACAAGGAACATTATTTAGAAAATGTAATTTAGAGAATGTAACTTTTGAAAATACTATTGTTATTGCTTCCGTTTTTGATAGAACTAAATTAAAGGGTTGCAAATTTAATAATTGCAAAATATTAAATGGTAAAAAATTGAGAACTCTTATTCCTGAAAAAAATCTAGTAAATACATTATTTTTAGAAAACTTCCCAAATACTAGTATGTTTAGTGATGATTTAATTCAAGTTGTTGAAAGTCTAAGAACAAATGATTATGTACGAAGATCTGGTATTCTACATAGAAAAAAAGGATTATTAAATACTATATCACTTGAAATATTAGTATCTCAATATAGTGAATTGTTTTTAATTAATAATTTACCAAAACTTTCATTTTTAATTTCTAGCGAATTTCATACATTGAGTTATATTCAAAAATTACTTTGTAAAATAAATGATGGTACAATTCTGTACCCCGGTCCTAATCACCCACAGGGTTCTTGTAACTAACGAAATAAATACTAGTCTACGGACAGATTGCGGGGCAAAAGTGTTTATATATACAAAGTTAGTGGAGGTATTGCCAATGGTAATGGATGTTTTAACAATTAGTTCTTTTGTTGTTTTATTATGCCACAAAATCTTAAGTTATGTCAGCTCTGTGTGTGGTGATGGGATTTAATTATTAGAATCTTTTAAACCTTCTCATTAAAGACTTAAAAAACCCCAATAAGGGGAAAACTGATTAACAGTTTTTAAAAATCAAATAAAGTCGTTTGTATCGGATCAATATTTTTTCTAGTAAGCTCATAAGCTAACCTAAAAATTTCATAACCTTTGATACTAAATACGATAACTTCTTTATCATTATAGTTGCTTCGTTTTAGCTCATCGATACTTCTACCCGCAAGTTCCCTCGCATATATATTTTGTTTTATTGTAAGTTCCGGCAACTTCCCATCTCTATTGACAGATGATGAAAATCCATCGATACAATATCCACTAGAACCGCCATTGGAATCTAAGTCATTACTTTTCATAAAGCTCATAAAATCAGCTTTTAGATGCTTCCAATTTTTACATGTTCTAATCTTTTGAAGTAAATTATATTCCTCTTTTTTATACCAAAGCATCGATTGTAATGTTTCAACAACTTTGATTTTAAGGATATCTTCATCACTCATCATATCTTTGTAGGGTATATTAAAAAACTCTCTAAGCCACTCTATAAACTCTAAATCATAAAGTTCATATGAGGGTAAGTCTTTTTCCTCATACCAGTGATGCCCATGCGAATTAATTTTTCTACCATCAAACCAAAACCTATAATCGGTTTTTGCCTCAATAATCCAATGAGTATAGGATAAATCTACAGTTACATATCTATCTCTATGATATGGAACTAAATAGAGTCTGACTAAATTTTTTACCCTTGAAATGATTTCATAATCACTTAAAGCTCCATCTCTAGTCATCCATTTATATTCATCATCCCACCAAAAATCATCAAATCTTCCATGACCTTTTTCACTTGTAGTACCCCTTATAATGGCATCTTTTACAAGCTTAATCATCTCCTTATTTGTTTTTGGTAAATGCTCTCTGTAGTCAATATCTTGATAAGTTCCATAGGTATGGCCATTTAATGGACACAACTCAAAGAAACTAAATTTTTCTAATTGTTTTCTTTTGTATTTTTTCTCTTCAGCCCAGTATTTTGACCAACTTTTTTCTTTACTAGATTCAGGTCTAACTGGAGGTTTATCCTCAGTTGTCTCATCTCCAAATAAAGATAATTGAGCACTTTTCTTTTGCTTATCAAAATACAAAAGTTTATCTTTCCATTCTAGTATTTGTGTACATACATGCTCTAGCAATTTTTCATGTCCACTGCTATACATCCCACTTGCATAGGCAATTTTAACCTGCAACCACACTTCATACTCAATAATGGTATCTCTTTTTTTAACTTGATTTTTTAAAGTGAGAACTCTATATTTTTCTAAATCTTCAAGTTCTACAAAATCAAAATAATCTCTCAGTTGGTCTAATTGTTTAATAGAAGAACTTTTTTTAGCTTTTGGAATTACACAACAGCTCATTTGTGTTCTCCTTTGATCTCTTGTTTTGTCTTACGATCAAAGTATTTAATACCATCAATAAAACCAATTTCAATAACTCTTTCTTTGAAAAATGCCTTTTGTGCATCTTCAATACTATACTTATATGAAGTTGCTCTAGTTTGTGTTATTCTAGCCATGATATAGCTCCTTAGAAGTAATATCTAATTCATTGAGCTTTACCATAAACTCTAAAGAGTCTTGATTGGCAAATGCAAGTTCATATATCTCATCATAGCTTGTACATTTATCAAAATGTATCTCTTCACCTCTACTATTACATACTCCCTTATACACTTTTTTACTGTATGTTAGTGTATATTCTTCGGCAATACTTTTATCAAATAAAACAGTGATATTTCTAACTTCATCTCCAAAAACAACCACTTCTTGAACAACAAAAAGTTTTTGAATTGGGTTCAAAGGAATTGTTTTATATTCAAAACCGAAGTCTCTCATATTTCCTTTTTCACTATTACCTGATATTAAACGCTTTGCTAAGGTTTTTGGAGTAAATCCATTGATTTTATAATTTGGATATTTTGCAGCAACATCACTTGCTACTTTCACAGTAGATAAAAATTTATATTCTTTTGCAGACATATTTTCTCCTTAATATGTAATATTAAAGAGGTAGAAGTACCCTCATAAAGGGGTATTGCTACCCCTTTGTATGGGTTAATTAATCTTTCCAGCTAATATTTGTTACTTCAATTGAGTAACCTTTTTTTACCGTTTTTACATCAAACTCAAAACCAAAATCTCTAAGGCTTTTTAATACATTTTGGATATCTCTATATACTCCCTCAATTACTCTCAAAGTATCATATTTAACTTGTTGAGAAAAATAAAATGCATTTTGAGATAGATTAGTTTGTACATTTATTGAAGATCTCCAAGAGTTTTCAACAGCTTTTTGTGAAAGATGATGTAAAAAATAGAACCTAAAATCATTTGCAATCTTATATAGTTCAAATTCTGAAGTTAAATTATCCATTTTACACCTCGTCAAATACATTGATTGGTAACTCACTTATCATGACACCAAATTCAAACCTGTCACTAATCCATTGATTAGCACCGTTTTCGTAAATATCAGCATTGAAACCTGGATAAAGTTTTTCAAAACCAAGTTGCATCTCATTAAGAGCTTTCTCGTATGTATCAAACATTCCAAAAACAACTTTGCTTGAATCACTAAACCAAATATCAAGCTGTTCTACTACATAAATATTTTTTGGTAATATAGACTCCACTAGACGAACCAAATCATCATATTTTGATTGCATTAGTCCTCTAATATCTCGTGCATTGTCTAGTTCATACTCTTGACATACTTGAAAATTGTCTGGAAACTCTAATGTAGAGTTTTTCATAAAACTATCCCAATCATTATCTTCAAATGGTCTTTCACTAAAAATATCATCCATAATATGCTCTTTAATTTTCTTTTCCATCTTTTACACCTTGTAGTATTTTCATTATATTTGATTCTAAACATAACCCATCAAAACATCTAGGGATTACAGCAGTTTGATCCTCTAACTTTGTTCTTTTGTTAACTCTCATAAAATTGAATTTTTTATCAGTAAGATTCAGAGAATCTCGTAATGATGCAAATTCAATCAAAATCTCTTTGACACAATTTATGTCATCGATTGAGTAGCTTTTTGCATAGGTCCAATAGGTTGGTCTATCAAAAATTCCAAATTTAGTTAGTAACTCATTTGAAGTAATATAAGGATTTTCATCAATATGCCTTTGAATAGTTTTAACAGCACCATTAGCTATTCCAACACCTAACAACTCTTTAGCAGTAATTGCAGGATTTTTCTCAAAAGCACTTAATAATCTTTCACTATCTGAAGATATTGCAAAATCAAGACAATACAAACCTTGATTGTCTTGATAAATCCTCTCTTTTCTGTAATATGCGATGTTGTAGTAATAATCAGATGGGAACAATATGCCTAAATCAATGAATTTTTTCATTTTTATTAGAAGCTCATCAAGATTATCACTATCTTGAGTTACTTCATTATTCTTATAATCACCAGTGCTACTTGTTTCATGAATATTTTGGTCAAATTCAAATAAATTAGGTTGTCTAGCACTCATCTAACATCCTTATTTCTATTACCTACCCATCCAGTTATTAGATGAATAGTATTGTGTTCATCAACCGAATACACAATAGTTGAACGACCTATATCGAACTCTATCTCCTTGTCTTTTTCAATCTGTTCCAAATTATCTTTGACATATAAATATGCAGGTACTAATACTGAAAGTTCAAAAGCTCTTCTAATTAGCTGCATAATAAAGTGCCAAGTGGGAACTATTTTAAATAAAGGAGGGTTTGTCGTGATTTTAATTCTATCTTTATCCATTGCAATTCCCCCAAATTTGCGTACCTTTTGGAAGTCGTGAAACTCCCAAAAATTTACGAGCAGAGTCTTTTACTTCTTGTAAACTTTTACAATCAAAAAACTCTGTTGCATACACATCACCAAGAAAATGAACGAACCATTTTTTTACTTTTTTTGACTTCACATCACACCTCACTCAAAGTCTAACATTAGATATTTTGCTTCATGTGCATCAAGTAAAGAAAGTAATGCACTTTTTAATGCCAAAAGTGCGTCAAATTGTTGTGAATCATCTTCACTTTCAATCAAGGACACCGTTTCATAAGTGAATATCCAAGCATGTGTATATGCAGGATCATTTGGCACAAAATCAGCTAATTGGTCTAGCTCTTTTATAAGCAATGGGTGTAATTGATTTACATTCAAAGACACTATTTTGGTAGTGTTGTTGAGTTGACTTGTATTTACATCTTCTTTGAAAAGAATTTTGTAGGGATTTGTATTATTTATCATTTTCTATCTCCATATATTTTTCTGGAGTGATATAACACAAACCCTACATAGGAGAATGTGTTAATCACTCCCCTATTTTGGGTATTAAATTAAATTTGTGAGGCTAATGCTAGTGTATATGCTAAACCATTTGCATCACAACAGTTATAAAAGAAGTCATCTTCTCCGGTATAGTTCAAAAGAATATTCACAGCTTCATCTAACTGTTCAATTTGAATAAAATCAAACTCTAAAGCTTTGTATAAAATCCCTGCTTGCCATGTTGGAAGATTTCGATCTTCTAAATCTTTTACTATTTGTTCAATTTGCATTGACACTCCTATTCGTATTTAACAAATTGTCCATGAGTTAAATTTAATCCATAAACAACTGTTTTGTAAGAATCAACAATTTTAACTTTGTCGATATTTCCTTTTTCATCACTTTGTTCAACCGAACTCTTTACCTTTGTACTAGTACCTTTTAAAATTACAAGGTCACCATTGTTTAAAGTAACCTCTTTATTCAAAGCACCACTAGCAATTAATAGGAATAGGTAAGAATTTGATGTTATCTCCATCTTTTCCCCTCCTTCACACCGTGCGTGCGACTTTCATCGCACACGGCGTTCCATCGAACTTATTTAACTTTCAAACATTTAAACTTTTATAATTCTAATTACCCTTAGAAACAGATTTCCTGCATATTTGCTTGTTTTCTCAACTTATTAACTTTTTCAAGTTCTTTAATTGATAGTCCAAGTTTTTCAACATATTCCACAATAGTCTCATCTTTTGTTGAATGCACTAACCTATGAACATTTTCCTCTATAAGTACAAGATTTTTATATTCATCTGTTCCACCTAAAGCACGGGGCTTTTTGTGGTGACAATGCATTTCACTTATGTTGAGTGATTTTCCTGTTACATAGCATTTCCCATATTGTCCCACAAAAAGCGATACACGATTATCATTATATTCAGAAGATTGCCCTAGAATAGGATTTTCAACTAAGTATCTTAAATCGTTTATTTTTACCGCCATTTGATTTTGGTGAATTTTTCCTCTATCTAAAGCTACATAAGGAATATATCCCCTATATTGAAAAACTTTTTGATGTTGAATGTATCCTATGGGAAGCATTGGGGTATCATATAGAAACCTTAATTGCTTGCTATTTTCGTAACTTTTTTCCATATATTTTGGAATTTTGTCATTTGCATTCTTCTTGCGAAGAGGTAATCTATTTTTCAGAGTTGAACGAGTGCTAAAAGCGACTTGATTAAAATCTAAAACACAATGTGTAGCACAGCTATAATAGTTGTGTACTCCTAATACATAAGAATTGTAGTTTCTAACAGCCATTTCTGGTTTATTATGTATAGGTTTTTGCATTTTCTTAGCGTGTTCTCTTATCGTAGTCACTATCTTTTGGTAGGCTTTATTGCCTATTTGGGATTGAACTACGAATTTGTCTTTACCGTTTCTATCTATCCTCTTTTTGGTAACTTTCAACTTTATTCCTAAGAAATCTGAGTAGTTTTTCCGAAGATTGACTATTTTTGACTTTCCAGTGCTTATTTCAAGTTTGAGCCGTTCTTTTAACCACTTTTTAGTGGCTTCAAAAATTTTTACTGCATCAGTATGGTTTCTACAGAATAGTTTAAAGTCGTCTGCATAGCGTACTATGTAAACTTCTTTGAGGTTGGATTTACTTAAAGCACGAACTTTATTACTACTATCCATATATGATTTACGGTTAATTTTGTCCGTACGCCATCTGTCATAGTTATGTTTTGTTCTCATCTCTTCCCATTGAGATTTAATCCAATGGTCATACTCATTAAGTGCAATATTTGCAAGTAATGGCGAGATAATACCTCCTTGCGGAGTGCCTTTTGTAGGTATTCCAATTCCCTCTATTTCTGCTTTTAGGAGTTTTGAAATTATCGCTAGAAGCGATTTATCTCTTATTCCTAAAGTCCATATTTGTTTCAACAGTTTTCCGTGGTCGATGTTGTCGAAGAAACCTTTTATATCAACATCTACTACATAGTGTAAATTTGCCATTTGTGCAAGGTGGTAAGCTCTAGCAATAGCGTGTTTTGTACTCCGAAGAGGTCTAAAACCGTAGCTATGTTTGTAGAACTTTGCCTCACAAATTGGCTC
>Ga0172377_10009099_pt1 | contig 10182 bp, 11 predicted proteins | sample Pumphouse3metaG_FD_119749 | JGI IMG/M metagenome (GOLD analysis project Ga0172377, IMG submission 119749) | Leachate microbial communities from a municipal landfill in Southern Ontario, Canada - Pumphouse #3 metaG | ecosystem: Engineered > Solid waste > Landfill > Unclassified | place: Canada... | reverse complement strand
TCTGTGATGCTACCGGGCGTATTTTTGCGCTTATGCCCCATCCGGAACGATTTGTCCGGTGGTCACAACACCCTCGATGGACGCGGGAAACACCACAGGAGTATGGTGATGGGCTCCAGATTTTCACTAATGCTGTTAACTGGGCTGGGAAAATATAGCGTATCGAAAGCCTGAATAAGAAAAATTAACGCGTGCCTGGTGAAGTAGCCTGAAAATCAAACAGCCTGCTGGTCTATGCAGTTATTATGCATCTTTTTAATTGCCGGCAACCATCAATTAATGAGGCAAATTGAAAAATAATAGTTAGGCAACTCCCTTTTCATTCAGGTAATCTATCGCATCCTGGACGGTTATTATTTTCTCGGCATCTTCATCCGGAATTTCTATCTTATTATCATCCGTAGAGAATGCTTCTTCGAAAGACATGATAAGCTCGACCAGATCCAGAGAATCTGCTCCCAGGTCCTCAACAAAGCTGGCTGATGGAACGACCTCTTTTTCATCTACTCCCAGCTGTTCCACGACAATAGCTTTGATTCTTTCAAAAACAGTGGCCAATTTTTCCCCCTTGATAAGTTCTAACGGCTAACTGTAGCACAAATTGAGCCGAGAACTCCATTTACGAATTTTGCGGAAGTCTCACTTCCAAAGGAATTTGCCAGTTTAACAGCCTCTGAAGCCGCTACTTTAACCGGTACTTTATTATCGAATAATATTTCGAAGATTGCAAGCCTCAGGATATTCCGGTCGATGACGGATATCTGTTCAAGCGGCCAGGACGTAGCATGCTTGCTGATTATCTTATCGATGTCTGCTAGATTGGCGATCACACCGGTGACTAATTCACGACTAAAAGCGGCAGTTTCATCAGTTATTTCAGCTTCTTCGATTAAATGGTTAAGAGCGCTGTCAGGTTCTCGCCTGACAGCATCAATTTCATAAAGAGCCTGTAATGCCAGAATCCTTGCCCGATGCCGCCTCATCATATCAACCCAAATTATAGCACATTATGAACCGGTTAAACGAGGCTTAGAGAGACCTCGATTACCCGTCTCACTTGACGTTATCATGGGGAATTGTTAAACTTTCGATGTTTCCCCCGTTTATTATTTCCGGACATCGAGACATGAAAATAAGAAAAATAGGCATCCTTTTTCATCCCAAAGTCGAAGCTACTATTTCTAAAGCACATGAGGTAGAGCTGTTTCTGAAAAGGAACGGCGTTCAAGTATGGCTTTGTTCTGCCTGGGAACCACGACAAATATATAGCTCTATCAATGGTACCGATCTTATTGTCACGATTGGCGGTGATGGCACGATTCTGCGGGCATTCCATGCTATCGGTGATGCCGTTGTTCCGATCGTTGGTATTAATTTAGGCAAACTGGGTTTTTTAGCAGAAATCGATGCTGATAGTGCCGAATCCGAGCTCGAAAAATTGCTTGAGGGAAATAGCTGGATTGATGAAAGGGCTATGTTATCTGCCGAACTCCTGCCGGTAAAAGGGAAATCGCAGCAGTTTTATGCTTTGAATGATGTATCTGCCGGACGAGGGGAAATTCTCCGCCTGGTCAAGATTGAAGTCTCCATAAACAATCGATCGTTTACAACATATAATGCTGACGCTGTTGTAATAGCTACAGCTACTGGTAGTACAGGGTATGCACTGGCTGCAGGCGGTCCGATTCTTTATCCAGAGTCAAAGGATTTAGTGATTGTTCCAGTCGCGCCACATTTAAGCATGCCGTATCCTCTGATACTACCTGGAACCTCCGAAATCAGCCTTACTATCAATACTTATCATGCGGCTTCATTAAGTGTCGATGGTCATGATAATATGCTGCTTCATGATGGTGATAAAATCATCGTTAAATTAAGTCAGCGCGTCGCCCGTTTTCTGAGGATTCATCCCCGGGAAAACTTTTTTATTTCACTTGAGGGAAAATTGAATGGAAAACAACATAGTTCAGGTAGAAAAGGCTAAGATTGCCGATGTTCCACAAATACACAAATTAATAAACGAATACGCCCGCGAAGGCCAGATGCTGGCACGGCCGTTGAGTGATATTTATGAAGACATACGTGATTTTGTCGTCGTAAAAGATGGAGAACGAGTGTTAGCCTGTGCCGCCCTGCACGTTGCCTGGTCGGACCTGGCCGAAATACGTTCTCTGGCGGTAGTACATGAATTTAAGAAGAAGCGTTTAGGAGCGGCGCTTGTCAATGCCTGTCTTAATGAGGCTAACTCTCTGGGTATAAAAACAGTTTTTTGTTTTACTTACCAGCCTGAATTCTTTAAAAAAATGGGATTCGTGGAAATAGATAAAATGGAGTTACCACGGAAGGTCTGGTCGGATTGTCTGCACTGTCCAAAATTCCCCAATTGCGATGAAACTGCGCTTGTTTATCATGCCGGAGAAGCCAACCAAAGTGCATGAAGAACGTCTCTCCACCAAGCATATATTTACCGGACGTGCTATTAGTTTACGTATAGATACGGTGCGCCGCAGTGACGGACGGGAAACTACCCGCGAAATTATCGAACATGCTCCTGTGATTGCCGTGCTGGCAATTGATGATAATGATAATCTGTTACTGGTCAAGCAATACCGTACACCTGCAGAGAAAGAACTGCTGGAGATACCGGCAGGAGGCATTGAACCCGGTGAAGAGCCGGTGGATGCCGCAATAAGGGAGATGCAGGAGGAAACGGGTTTCAAACCCGGTAAACTTGTTCGCCTGGGCGGTTTTTACTCTACTCCAGGATTCAGCAATGAGTATCTTCATGTTTTCCTGGCGACAGAACTCGCTCCGGGAAGGCTGTATGCCGAAGATACCGATGAAATTGAGCTTGTTCGTATTCCACTTTCGGAAATAAAGGGATTAGTTCTCAATGGGCAAATTGAAGATGCTAAAACTCTTGCCGCGCTGACATTGCTCAGATGTTATCCTGATATGTAAGAAACTAAAAGCGCTAGTAAGAAGATTTAAGTTATCAGCCTGGACCGGCGTTTCAGCCGTTCGATAACATATTCTACTCTGTAGCCCCTGATATCGTGTGGCGGCGCCCCCAGTGGGTCTTCGACAAAATTTTCTCCAAGCCAGAATCTGAATGTATTGTTGATGCAGGCAGTTAGTATATTCAGATTATATCCACCTTCAAGAAAATAAACCGTACCGCCACCGTAAAGTTCTAATGCCAGGTTATCGATTAGCTTAAGCAGAAAAAGATAACCGTCAACAGTAAGTCTAAGGTTACTCATACCGTCTGCCCAGTGTGCATCATAGCCGGCAGATACGAGTATAAGTTGCGGCTTGAATTTACGTACCACAGGTACAACTATTTCAGAATATACTTTGCGGAATTCGTTATCTCCAGAGCCAGCGGGTAATGGTAGAAGTATAGCGCGTTCCCTCTTTCTCATAGCACTTGATTTTTCTACCAGGCTAATATCGGGAAAAATTGGATACTGGTGACTGGAAACGTAAAGTATTCGCGGCTCTTTAGAAAAAATCTCTTGAGTTCCGTTGCCACGGTGAACATCGAAATCAATTATACAAATTTTCTTGACGCCGAGGTGGTTAAGGGCATATTTTGCCGCAATAGATATGTTATTTAGTACGCAGAAGCCCATAGCATCCGAGGGACGGGCATGGTGACCCGGTGGCCGCACCAGGGCATAGACATCATGAACTTTGCCGGATATTACCGCTTCTACTGCCTGGATAGAGCCACCGGCAGCGTATAACGCGACCTCATAGGTCTGGGGAGACATGAATGTATCTTCATCCCACCAGCCGCCGCCTTCCTGGCAGTAATGCGATAAACGATGAATATATTCTTCATCATGGACCTGTAAAATTTCTTCCAGGGTAGCCTTACGTATAGGAATATTAATGAGTTGTTGCCTTAATCCTGCCGTCTCCAGCCCGTCGATAACGCTTTCCAGCCGGCGTGGACTTTCAATATGATTTACCATCCCATGTTCAAGGAAGATGGGATCATAGACAATGCCGGTTGAGCGATATGGAACAGGTTCTGGATACGGTTTTCTACCCGATCGAGATTCTGGCGTCAACAATCCGGTAGCCTTCTCCCTTCGGAAGTACTTTTACCGGATTCAAGTCCAGTTCACGGATTTCCGGGATATCTTCTATCATAGCCGATATGCGTAACAGCAGGTCTTTAACAGCTTCTTTATCAGCCGGTGGTGAACCGCGGTAGCCATTAAAAAGCTGGGACATCTTTAAAGAATCAATCATCTCCATTGCATCCAGATCAGTCAATGGATGGAGTTTTAAACAGACGTCTTTGAGGAGTTCAGCATGTGTGCCACCCATACCGAAAAGTATTAATGGGCCAAAAGTCGGGTCCTGTGTTACACCGACGATTGTTTCGATTCCTTCATTCATCATCGGTTGAATAAGCACGCCGGCCATCTCATCTCTTTTGCCGGCACGTGTGACATTGGCTTCTATCTTCTCAAACGCTTTTTTGGCTTCTTCTTCCGTTCTCACGTTCAAGACAACACCCCCGATATCAGTCTTGTGGGTAATCGTCATTGACGCAAGTTTTATAGCTACAGGAAAGCCTGTTTCTTTAGCCAGTCGAGCAGCTTCTTCAGCCGTTGTAGCGAATTTTACACCGGCACAATTAAGACCATAACATGATAATATCTCTATAATTTCTGTAGCTTTTAACCAGGTCGGTCCGTCCTTTGCCCGGGTAAGAGCATTTTCAATAACAGTACGAGCCTGAGCATGTTTGATACCCGTCAGGCGTGGTATTTTACCGCGTGGCTTTCTGCGCAGTTCGGCGTAATCATAAGCCTTCCTTAAAGCAATAATCGCATCTTCTGGAAAGGTATATACCGGGACGAAGTGGGTACGTGTTCCTAATCCGGCGCTGATACCTTTCTGGCCGATGAAACATGCCAGAAGTGGTTTCTTTTTCCGCCAGAATGAGGGCGCCGCCCGGGAAATGGCTTTCATAACCTCTTCGTTATTAATCACGATGGGAGGAATAAAAATGGCCAGTACCGCATCGATATTATCGTCTTCTGCGAGGACTTTCAAAGAACCTTCATATTCTTCTGCCGTAGCACTGGCAGTAGTATCAAGAGGATTGGCTATATTAATATCGCGTTTCAACACTGGCCGGATTTTTTCAACAGTTTCGGGAGAAAAATCGATTACCTCAAGACCGTTACGTGAAGCGGCATCGGCGGCGATGATGCCGGGTCCACCACCGTTAGTCAGGATAGCCAGGCGTTTACCTTTGGGTAATGGCTGAGTGGATAGAAGTGTTGCCAGATTGAATAGCTCTTCCACCGCATTTACGCGCAGGATGCCTGCATTGGCAAAGAGGACATCCGAAGCAACATCTGATGCGGCAAGGGCACCGGTGTGTGATGAAGCCGCTTTGGCTCCTGCAGGAGTGGTGCCGCTTTTCACAGCGACAATCGGTTTCCTGGCTGATACCCGGCGTGCAAGCCGGGCAAAACGCTTCGGGTTACCGAAAGATTCCAGATAAAGGAGGATTACTTTAGTAGCCGGATCACTTTCCCAGTACTGGAGAAAATCTTCAGATGATACATCAGCCCGGTTGCCCACGCTAATAAAGGTAGAGATACCAATATTAAGGTCTTTCACATGTTCCAGCAGTGTTAATCCCATAGCACCACTTTGAGATAGAATGGCTACATTACCGGCTGCCGGATAAACCTGGGAAAAGGTACCGTTGAAAGATATATCCGGTCTGGTATTAATTACTCCCATGCAGTTAGGGCCGACGAGCCTCATGCCGTACCCGAGGGTAATATTCTTAAGTTCCTCTTCTCGGGTAATACCTTCTCCGCCGCGTTCTTTGAAACCATCCGAGATGACGACAAGAGCACGAACACCTTTTTGCCCGCATTCATCGGCGACTTTGTTAACCAGTTTGGCCGGTACGATGATAATGGCAAGGTCTACTTCATCCGGGATATCCAGGACCGAATCATAGGCTTTGATGGAAAGCACCGCATCTGCATTAGGGTTGACGGGGTAAACTGTACCGGTATACCCACTTTGCAGGATACAGCGCATTACAAGATTACCGAGTGACGACGGCGCTCTTGCGGCACCGATGACAGCTACCGTCTTCGGGGCAACAATAGGTTCCAGTGAGGCAATAACGGCTACCCTGTCTCTGAAGGCTTCCTGAGTCTCCACGTAGCGCGTCTTACGAATGGGAAACGTAACATTATATACGCCGTATTCAAGACGGCTTGTCACGTTAAATCCATAATCGCGGAAAACTTCCATCATTCTGAGATTTTCCGCCAGCACATTGGCTTCAAAAACAGTGATGCCATTTTTACGGGCGACATTAACGAGAGCTTCCATCAATCTCGTTCCAAGGCCGATGGCCTGATACTCGTCTTCGATAGCGAAAGCTACTTCAGCTTTCCGGCTATTCGGGTATCTGTAATATCGCGCGATGCCGACAATACGGCGGTTTTCACCTTTGCCCGTCTCGGCTACATAAGCAAATGTGTCCTTATAGTCTACGGTGCAGTATTCTTTCGCGTCTTCCTCCGTCATTTCTTTAGGGATGTTATGCCAGCGAAGATACTTGCTGTGCGTACTGAGACGGTTGAAAAATTTCAGCCATAAAGGAACATCGGAAACCTCGATGGGTCTTAGTAGGATACGTGTACCTTTCCTGGAAAGAACTTCCATACGTAAAGTGGAAAGGTCAAGCGTCTTGTTATTAGTCATTTGTGCTTCCCCCTTGAATATTCAATATGTGCCACATTGCATGGCTTATCACCATTATTGGGGGATAGACCCTGAAAGAAGATTAAGAAAAAGGTTACCCTTATTGATGATACAACTTTATTAGAGTGCGTTTCAAGAGTATATTTACCGGCAAAAATATGCTTTGAACGAAAAGCTGTACCGGGTTACAATGAATCAATGGCAGAGGAGGCTTAGTTTATGGAAGCACGTTTATCCGGTCGGACCGCTTTGATCACAGGAGGAAGGCGTGGCATCGGGCGGGCAACGGCTCTGGCGCTGGCGCGGGCGGGTGCAAATATTGCCGTTGCCGATAGTGTAAATGATGAGTGTCTTCACCATACGGTAGAAGAAATCCGAGGCTATGATGTGGCGGTACTGGCAATCCATGCGGATGTCTCCCGGGCGGAGGATGTAACCGGTATGGTTAAGGAAACAGTGGAAGCCTTTGGCAGGATTGATATACTGGTGAACTGCGCCGGCGTCTGGTTGCCGGGGCAATCTTTGCTCGATTGTTCTGAAGAGGATTGGGATCATGTCATCGATACCAATCTCAAGGGACATTATCTTTGCTGTCGGGAAGCCGGCCGGGTAATGGTACAGCAGGGGGGCGGCGTCATCGTCAACCTTTCATCGCAGGTAGGAATAAACCCGACTCGTAATAACGGCGCCTATCCCATCTCCAAGGCAGGCATCATCATGTTGACACAACAGCTGGCGCTGGAACTCGGCCATTACGGTATCAGGGTAAATGCTGTTGCTCCGGGTATCGTAAAGACCGATTTCAACCGGTTTATCTGGGACAGTCCGGAAAGCAGTAGAAAGCTTGCCGAAGAAGTGCCGCTGAGGCGGCTGGCCGAACCTGAAGATATCGCACAAGCGATATTATTCCTCGTTTCCGATACAGCCGGTTATATTACCGGCGCCGTTTTACCGGTTGATGGAGGCTGGCGGGTTTCCTGAAACGATTAATGCTTCCAGTCCAGCTTCCGGCCACCAAGGATATGCATGTGAAGGTGCGGTATTTCCTGTCCGGCCTCCGGTCCACTGTTAATGACGAGGCGGTAGCCGGCACCGGCAATGCCTTTTTCACGGGCAACATGATTGGCGGCCTGTATCATTTTGCCAGCCAGTACAATATCTTCCTGAGTCATATCTTGCAGAGAAACGATATGCCGGCGGGGGACGACAAGCAGATGTACCGGGGTGGTGGGATTGATATCGGTAAAGATGACCGTATCTTCATCTTCATAGACGATATCGGATGGTATTTCGTGATTGATGATTTTACAGAATAAACAATCAGCCATTTTATCCTCGTTATCAAATAAGTTTTTCAATAACGGCATCGGCAACCTGTGAGGTTCCGGCGGCAGAAGGGTCATCGCGGGAGGGTTTCATATCGTAGGTGACTGTTTTGCCTTCCTTTATGACGGCGGCAATAGCGTTTTCCAGCCGCTCGGCGGCAGTAGTTTCCCCGAGATGACGAAGCATGAGAACACCGGAGAGCATCATCGCCATAGGATTAACTTTGTTCTGACCGGCATATTTGGGAGCGCTACCGTGGGTCGGTTCGAAAAGAGCACAGTGTTCGCCGATATTTGCGCCAGGAGCTAAACCGAGCCCCCCGATGAGTCCGGCACACAGGTCAGAGATGATATCGCCGTAGAGGTTGGGCGCAATAATGACATCGTATTCCTGAGGACGGCGGACAAGCTGCATGCAGAGATTATCAATAAGAGCTTCGCCGAACTCGATATCCGGATAGTCCTTCGCCACCTCACGGGCGACGCTGAGGAATAAACCATCGGAGTATTTCATGATATTGGCTTTCTGGGTTACGGTGACCTTTTTGCGTCCATATTTCCGGGCATATTCGAAGCCATATTTCACGATACGCCGCGAGCCGGATTCAGTTATCATCTTAATGCTGATACCGGCATCTTTTTTAATGACATCGCCTTTTTTATTGTTGATAAAGGAAATGATGTCAGCACATTCCGGCGTACCTTTCTCAAATTCGACGCCGGCGTAGAGGTCTTCGGTGTTTTCCCGTATGATGACGATATCCACGCCGGAAAAAGGTGTCGGTGCGCCGGGATATGTTTTGCAGGGGCGGACACAGGCATAAAGGTCCAGGCTTTTACGCAGAGCGACGTTGACACTGCGGAAACCGGTACCGACCGGCGTGGTGACCGGTCCTTTGATGGCAACCCTGTTCTTACGGATGGAATCGAGCACCCGGTCCGGGAGGGGTGTGCCGTATTTTGGGATGACGTCTGCTCCCGCTTCCATGATTTCCCAGTTAAATTTAACGCCGGTAGCTTCAAGGACGCGTCTGGTAGCTTCCGCTATTTCAGGCCCGACACCATCGCCGGGGATGAAGGTTACGGTATATATCATAATGATTTCTCCCTTTTTAATGTATGTAGAGCATCCCCCCTGCTGTCATTTCCCCAGGAGTGGAGGTTGGAAAATGACTTAAAGGTATTTTTCTTTTGCCGTTATCAATAGAGGCAAACTATACTGTAATATCTCCGTATTTCTTGATGTAAGGAATTAAGCCTCCTTCATCGAGGATTTTGCGCATTGTTTCCGGTATTTTACCGAAGGTTAGTATCTCACCGCTGTTGAGGTTTTTAACCGTACCGGCGGCGAGGTCGACTTCAAGTTCGTCACCATCGTTTATCTTATCGGTATCACAGATAAGTACCGGCAGGCCGAGGTTGATGGCGTTGCGGAAGAAGATGCGGGCGACACTCTTCGCCAGGATAGCGCTGACGCCGGCCATTTTGATGACGAGCGGAGCATGCTCACGGCTGGAGCCGAGGCCGAAATTATTACCGCCGACGACGAAATCCCCTTTTTTTACCTTCTGTGCAAAATTCGGGTCGGCATCTTCAAGGACATGTTTGGCGAGTTCCGGCAGATTACTGCGCAGGTGAGCGTAACGCCCGGGGATGATGTGGTCGGTCGAAATACCATCGCCAAATTTATGGGCTTTTCCTCGCAACATTAGAGCACCTCCCTCGGGTCGGTAATAAAGCCAGTTAAGGCGGATGCCGCCGCAGTTTCCGGGCTGGCGAGATAGATAAAGCTCTTCGGGTTGCCCATGCGTCCCAGGAAGTTACGGTTAGCGGTGGAGAGGCATGATTCACCATCACCAAGGACGCCCTGGTGCAAACCGAGGCAGGGTCCACAGCCTGGAGGCAGAACCATACCGCCGGCTTCTACCAGTGCGGCGATATAACCGGCAGATACAGCTTCCAGCATCACCTGCCGTGAGGCGGGGGCGATAATAAGACGCAGTTTGCGCGATACCCGTTTGCCGCGGAGAATATTAGCGGCGGCGGCGAGGTCATCAAGGCGCCCGTTGGTGCAGGTGCCGATGACTACCTGCTG
>Ga0172377_10009097_pt1 | contig 10182 bp, 5 predicted proteins | sample Pumphouse3metaG_FD_119749 | JGI IMG/M metagenome (GOLD analysis project Ga0172377, IMG submission 119749) | Leachate microbial communities from a municipal landfill in Southern Ontario, Canada - Pumphouse #3 metaG | ecosystem: Engineered > Solid waste > Landfill > Unclassified | place: Canada... | reverse complement strand
TGCACCGGGGATGCTTCTGACTGGGAAAAATTTGAAAAGTGGGCTGAGACAGTTCCAAATACATTGAGGAATCCTTTATATACATGGACTCATTTGGAACTCAGACGTTTTTTTGGAATTACTGAATTGCTGAATCCTAAAACAGCAAGAAGAATTTATGACGAATGCAACGAAAAATTAAATAGTCCTGAATATAGTTGCCGTAATATAATTAAAAGAGCTAATGTTAAGACTATCTGTACTACTGATGACCCTATAGATACACTGAAATATCATCGACAGATTAAAGAGAATGGTTTTGGAGTCGATGTACTTCCTGCTTGGCGTCCTGATAAATCCATGATGGTTGAAGATCCATCTTTCTATATTAATTATATGAAAGAACTTGGAAAATCTGCTGACATTAATATCGATTCATTTAATGATTTAATTGATTCCCTGACATCACGTCACGATTTCTTTCATGAAAACGGCTGCCGTTTATCAGACCACGGATTGGATACTGCATTCGCGGAAGATTACACCGATAGCGAAATTAAAGCAATTTTTAATAAAGTAATGGGTGGTCATTCTCTGACACAGAATGAAATTCTTAAATTTAAATCATGTATGCTTTATCAGTTTGGTGTGATGGATCATTCCAAAGGATGGACACAACAATTTCATATTGGAGCACAGCGAAATAATAATACACGGCTGTTCAAAAAACTGGGACCCGATGTAGGTTTTGATTCTATAGGTGATATGCCTGTAGCTGCTTCTCTTGCTAAATTGATGGATCGTTTGGATATGGAGGATAAATTATGTAAAACTGTTTTGTATAATTTGAATCCTGCAGACAACGAACTTTATGCTACCATGATTGGTAATTTTCAGGACGGTTCTGTTCCCGGAAAAATACAATATGGCTCAGGCTGGTGGTTCCTTGATCAGATAAATGGAATGAAAAAGCAGATGGATGCTCTTTCAAATATGGGGTTATTAAGCCGTTTTATCGGAATGCTTACCGACTCCAGAAGTTTCTTATCATATTCACGTCATGAATGTTTCCGTCGTACTTTGTGTAATTTATTAGGCAATGATGTTGAGAATGGAGAAATTCCTGCTGATATGGATCTGCTTGGTGAAATGGTTGAAAATATAAGTTATAATAATGCCAAAAATTATTTTAACTTTTAATTATTAAAACACCTAAATTCCGCAAGGAAGTTTCGTAATGAGCATTCAAATAACAAAAAATCAGTACCTAAATTCCGCAAGGAGGTTTCGTAGTGAGCTTTCAAATAACGATAAAACAGGAAGTAAACCGATTGAATTATAGCATTAGCTATGGTGATTGAGGATTACGACTGATTTGAAGGTAGTTGGATGCGTAACAGATAATTTCTTGCGGATTTTAGGAAATAGATTATTCTAAAACGTATAGTTTTTGTTTTTTATGATTTTTTTAATAAAATAAATAGTATCTAAAAATAGATTCTTAATTTTGTTATGAATTTTTAAATAGAAACTATTAGTTTTAAATCAAAAAAATATGACAAAAAAAATTGTAACATTTGGGGAAATTATGTTACGTCTGGCAACGCCTGGCTATTTGCGTTTCTCCCAGTCTGATACGTTATCCGCAACTTTTGGCGGAGGTGAAGCAAATGTAGCTGTATCACTTGCTAACTATGGACTTTCTGTAGATTTTATTACACGTTTGCCGGAGAATGATATTGCACGTGCATGTATAATGGATTTGCATAAATATGGTGTAGGAACTAAATATATAGCAAAAGGTGGAGATCGTGTAGGTATTTATTATTTGGAATCAGGAGCTGTTTCACGTGGAAGTAAAGTAGTTTATGACAGAGCTTATTCTTCATTTGCTGATATTAAACCTGGAATGATAGATTGGGATGTTGTTTTTGAAGGAGCAGAATGGTTTCACTGGACTGGAATTACTCCTGCTGTTTCTCAGGGAGCTGCTGATGTTTGTCTTGAAGCGGTTAAAAAAGCCAATGAAAAAGGAATAATGGTTTCCTGTGATTTGAATTACAGAAAAAATCTATGGAAATACGGAAAAACAGCTATGGAAATAATGCCTGATATCGTTGCTTGCAGTGATGTTATTTTGGGTAATGAAGAGGATGCTGAAAAAGTATTAGGTGTAAAAGCCGAAGGGGTAGATGTAACAGGTGGAAAAATAAATGGTGCTGCATACGAATCTGTTTCAAAACAGATAATGAAGCGTTTCCCACGTTGTAAAAAGGTGATTACTACTTTAAGAGGATCAATAAATGCTAATCATAATACATGGTCAGGAGTTCTCTGGGACGGAAAGACCTTATATACTGCACCAACATATCAGATTACACATATTGTAGACAGGGTAGGCGGAGGTGATTCGTTTATGGGCGGATTAATCTGTGGCTTGCTTAAATACAAAGATGATCAGAAGGCTTTAAATTTTGCAGTAGCTGCTTCATGTTTGAAACATACTATCTATGGTGACTATAATCAGGTAACTGTAGAAGAGGTTGAGAAACTTATGAATGGAGATGCCTCAGGTCGTGTATCAAGATAAAAACAATTAAATTAATAAAATACAAATATGTCAAGATTCAGTAAATTAGAGACATTGTTAGTCATTAGAGATACTCCAATGATTCCTGTTTTTTATAATGCAGATGTTGAAATTTCAAAACAAGTAGTTAAAGCCTGTTACGAAGGAGGAGTCAGAGCTTTTGAATTTACTAACCGAGGTGATTTTGCTCAGGAAGTTTTTTGCGAAGTTTATAAATATGCTGCAAAAGAATGTCCTGATATGGTAATGGGAGTTGGTTCTGTTGTTGATCCTGTTACAGCAGGTATGTATATGCAGATGGGCGCTAATTTTATTGTAGGACCTTTGTTTAATCCTGATGTCGCAAAAATTTGTAACAGACGTTGTGTACCATATTCTCCCGGTTGCGGAAGTGTAAGTGAAGTTGGTTTTGCACAGGAAGCTGGTTGTACTTTAATTAAAGTATTTCCTGGAGGTGTACTTGGTACATCTTTTGTCAAAGGAATTCTTGCTCCTATGCCATGGACTAAACTAATGGTAACAGGAGGTGTTAAACCTACTAAGGAAAATTTGGAAGGTTGGTTTAATGCAGGTGTTACAGCTGTAGGAATGGGAAGTAATCTGTTTCCTAAAGAGGTTATTGCTGCAAAAGAATGGAGTAAGATTACAGAATTGTGTAAAAGTGCATTTAAGATTATTAATAATTTAAAAAAATAGCCTGCTAAAATTACTATATTTTTCATTTATCTAAATCAATAAAACTATATGAATACTTCAAAAATGACAAATTTCCGATGGGTAATTTGTTCACTTCTTTTTGCTGCTCTAACTATTAATTATTTGGACCGGCAGGTTTTGTCCCTGACATGGGATGAATTTATAAAGCCTGAATTTCACTGGGATGAAAACAATTACGGTACAATTACTGCATATTTTTCTTTGGCATATTCTGTATTTATGTTATTTGCCGGGAAATTTATTGACTGGATGGGATCTAAAAAAGGTTACTTATGGTCTATAGGTGTATGGTCAACAGGTGCCATGCTTCATGCATTTTGCGGTATTATTACCGAACATGTTGTTGGTTTACACACTCATACTGAATTATTAAATGCAACCGGTGATGTAGCCCTTATGATTTCAACAGTTAGTATGTTTGCCTTCTTAGGTGCACGTATTGTACTTGCTCTTGGTGAATCTGCCAGTTTCCCTGCTGCTATTAAAGTTACAGCTGAATATTTTCCTAAGAAAGACCGTGCTTATAGTACAGCTCTATTCAATTCAGGTGCTTCCATTGGTGCTTTAGCTGCTCCTTTAACAATCCCATTGTTAGCTAAAGCTTTTGGATGGGAGATGGCTTTTGTTGTAATTGGTGCTTTAGGTTATTTATGGATGGGATTTTGGGTATTTCTTTATAAGAAACCTAAGGAAAATCCTCGTGTAAATGCTGCCGAACTTGCATACATTAATCAGGACAAAGAAGCAGATGCAAAAATCATTGGTGTTGACATTGAAAATTTAGATGAAGATGGAGAAGAAAAAGTTCCTTTTTGGAAATGTTTCAAACACAGACAGACATGGGCTTTTGCTTTTGGTAAATTTATGACCGATGGTGTTTGGTGGTTTTTTCTGTTCTGGACACCTTCTTATCTGTTTACAGAATTCGGAATTAAAATGACAGATGGTCTTGGTATGGCTTTAATTTTTACTCTGTATGCTATTGTTACGGTATTATCAATTGTAGGAGGGAAAATACCAACAATAATTATTAATAGAACAGGTCAGAATCCATACAAAGCAAGGATGCGTGCTATGTTGATTTTTGCTTTCTTCCCATTGCTTGTATTATTTGCACAGCCGCTTGGAGTATATTCACCATGGATTCCTGTAATTTTAATTGCTATTGCTTGTGCAGCACACCAATCATGGTCAGCTAATATTTTCTCAACTGTTGGGGATATGTTCCCTAAAAATGTTATTGCATCTGTTACCGGTATTGGTGGTATGGCTGGAGGTCTTGGATCTTTTTTCATTCAAAAATCTGCTGGTGAAATATTTGTATATACAGGTGCAACACAATTGCATTTTTTAGGATTCGTAGGGAAACCTGCAGGATACTTCATTGTGTTTTGTTTCTGTGCTGTTGCTTATCTTATTGGCTGGACTGTAATGAAATCTATTGTTCCTAAATATAAACCTATTACAGAGATGTAACTTTAATTTTGAATAAGATTAAAGTCTGATTTTTTACAGAAAGGGATGTATAATTTTTTATATATCCCTTTCTGAGTGTTTGCCTGGCACGAACTATTTTCTATAGGGTGAAAGTTTCGGGCATGAAATTTTAGCTTAAGGAAAGGGTGTCCATCGTGAGGTGGAATCTGAAGGAAGATAGCTGCAAAATCTTGGTCTGACGTACAGAAATTGGATATAATACTTAGGATGTAGGTTGAGTTTGCCATACAAAACGAAATCCAAAAGCTATACAGAAACATCAAGTTAAATCCGACAGATAGATAATGAGGCGAAAGAAATAGTTAATAACCAGAGAAGTCTCATAGGCATACTAAATAGGATGTACTTCCTAAGATATGGAACAAAACTTGCTATTCTCATTTTTCATCTTTGTCTCTGTTTTAAGAGTCAATTTTTTCCAGGGAAAGACAAACTGTTTAAATTTAGTTATTTGATCTTATTATTAACAGATTGGTTTAATCTAATAAAATATGGAATTGAAAATAATTCCACAAAGATTATTTTCTTTTGCGTTTGTTCTTTAAATTGCCATTTAATACTATCTTTTGTGGTTGAAATTTGTAAATGTAAACAGCGACTAATAATTAAATGAATAATATAGAGGTATACTACCCTCTTTTTACTTTTAATTCACTTTTTAATGAAAACAAAAATTATCCTAATTACATTGATTTCGATTTTGGTACTCTCCTGTAAACAAAAAGTACAAGTATTAGGTTGGCCCAACCAAGTAAAAGTCTATACTGATTCAGCAGAGTTTGTACTCACCAGTACTGATAATCAAAAATGGTCAAAAGATGGATTAGAAGTCATTTTCTCCAAATCGAAAGATATTATAAACGTAGATCTTAGCTCTCCTTTAAAAAGTATTAAGAACATTAAAATAAAATGGGTAATCCAGCAAATAGATAGCAGTTTATATATGGGAGACCATTGGGAACGCTCGTATGGAGATTTATCCTGGCAAAAGCTAAGCTCAACCTCCACTATGCCTTGGTACTTCATGTCTTTTGATGGTAATGTTAGCATGGGCTATGGAGTAATGACAGGCTGCCATTCTTTTGCATCATGGAATGTGGCAAAAGATAGTTTAATCTTAAATCTAGACACACGCAATGGTACTAATGGTGTTGAACTTGACACAAGGATACTTCGTGCTGCTGAAATAGTCTGTTATTCCGGCAAAACCGGAGAAGATACGTTTGCATCAGCTGTGAATTTTTGCAAACTGATGAGTCCTCACCCCCGCTTGCCAAAGCAACCCGTTTATGGTATCAATGATTGGTATTTTGCATACGGCAATAATTCAGCGGCTCTGATTATGAAAACTGTAAATTTGATGTCGCCATTAGCAAAAGATAAAAATAATCGCCCATTTTGTGTGATAGATGACGGCTGGATTAAGAAAGACGCTGACCTTGATTACAATTGGAGCAGTAATTATGCTGTATCTAATTCCACAACTTTTGGTGATATGACGGCACTTGCTTCTAAAATAAAAAAGGCTGGTATGCGTCCCGGGTTGTGGACACGACCACTTTGTGCCAGCCCAAATGAAAAAGTTGATAATATACTAAGCCGAACTCGCGGATCGAAATATCCTATACTTGATCCTACCATACCAGCAAACATGGATAAAATAAGAAATTATTTTAAACTATATCAAAAGTGGGGTTACGAAATGGTGAAACACGACTATACAACTTACGATATATTGGGTAAATGGGGATTTGAAATGATTAGGGATAGAGAAATAACTTCAGGAGATTGGAGTTTTAGCGATAAATCTAAAACTACGGCTGAAGTTTTACTTGACCTTTATAAAAATATTCGTCAGGCTTCTGGCAACATGTACCTGATAGGTTGTAATACAGTTGGACATCTTGCCGCAGGCATTTTTGAACTGCAACGAATTGGTGATGATACTAGCGGAAAAGAATGGGCACGTACCCGCAAAATGGGAGTAAATACTTTAGCTTTCAGGGCATGTCAGCACAATACTTTTTTTGCTGTCGATGGTGATTGCGTGGGCCTTACAACAGATATCCCATGGAAGTTAAATAAGCAATGGCTTCAATTGTTGGCAGAAAGTGGAACTCCATTGTTTATTTCAGCACAGCCACAAGTTCTGGGAACAGAACAAAAAGCTTATATCGAAAAATGCTTTGGTATTGCAGCAAAGTCATCTAAAGTTGGTCAACCATTTGACTGGATGCGAACAAAAATACCTTCAAAATGGAAACTTCAGGGGAAAGAGATACAATTTGAATGGGGTAAATAGAATCTATTCAAAGTCTTACTATCTGAAAACAGGAAAATTAATTATTAAACAACTTTGATAAAAACGATCCTCCTTTATACAATTTTATAAAATCATAAAAAACTAATTAGAGTCCAAATTCAACAAAACATTAAAAAATTATAAATAGAAATAAATCAGAAAGTATGCTTTGATTTAAGTTTTATATATTTATAAATCTATTAAAAAAATACACATATGAATAAGAATATTCTCTTTCTTTTCTTTGCTTTTTTTGTCTCTTTTAATCTATCGGGACAGCCTTTACCAAATACAGATTTGCAATGGAACAGATTATTAAATCCTGCAGGTAAGCAATTAATTTTTGGAAATCCTGAATTAGAAAATCATGCACTTGATGCTTCTCTTTCACCTGATGGCAGATGGATTGCCGTTGAGGAAAGAAGAAGTATTGTTTTTATTGATGTAAAAAAGGAGAAAATTGTTTATAAATTTTCTCTGGATTCCTGCGGAATACTCAAAAAAGTAAAAAGCACCTATTCTGGTATTTCATGGATTGCAAATGATTTAGGGCAATCTATATTGTTAAGTGTTGAGGGTTCAAAAAAATCATATGTTATTTCTGTCTCATGGAACGGATCTTCCGCTAAATTGCTTGATTATTATACATATACGCCCAAAAATTTTGCTAAATACGCACTTCCCAATCAGATGCTTATGCGACATGAAGGACAGGATGACTACTTATATGTAGTTTTAAACGGAAACAGTGAGCTGGTCAAAAAAAATGCAAAAGATAAATCAGTTATTTGGAGAAAATTTACCGGAGTTGCTCCGTTTGGAATAGTTGAGGCAAAAGGTAAAATTTATGTGTCGAACTGGGGTGGGCGATTGCCTGGAGAGGGAGATACTAATGTGGCAGGTGTTCCATGGGGTATGGCTCGTATTGATCCACTCACAGGTGCTACACGTGAAGGAAGTGTTTCAGTATATAATCCTGAAGATGGAAAACTTATAAAAGAAATTGTTACAGGATTGCACCCCGGAAATATGGCAGTTTCAAGTGATGGAAAATATATTTATGTAGCAAATGCCAATAGTGATGATGTTTCAGTTATTAATACTATAAAAGATGAAGTATGTGAGACAATAACTATGAGAATAGAATCTGATATTAATGATTTTTGGGGAGATTCTCCCAATGCCCTTGCTGTAACATCTGATGGAAAATATTTATATGTGGCTGAGGGCTTGGATAATGCCATAGCTGTTGTACGTCTTGGTAAATTGTCTTCTGAAAACGGAAAAGAAGAAAGAAGTCTTGTGGAAGGTTTTATTCCAACAGGAGCTTATCCTTCTTCAATTGTTTTGTCCGGAAAGAAACTTTATGTTACAAATTTTGAGAATAAAGGTGCAGGAATTGCTAAACCACAGGGAGACAATAATGTAATGGCCTATAATTCACATAATCTAATGGCTTCGGTTTCTGTAATTCATGTTCCGAATAAGCGGAAGCTTAAAAAATATAATCGCGAGGTAATTGCATTAAATAATATACAAAGGATAAATTCTGTTAAACTTCCTGCACGAAAGAATATTGCAGAGAAACCTGTTCCTGATAGAATAGGGGAACCCTCCGTATTTAAACATGTCTTATATATAATCAAAGAGAACAGAACTTATGACCAGGTATTAGGTGATATAGGAAGGGGAGAAAGTGAACCTTCTTTATGTGTTTTTGGTAAAAGAGTTACTCCAAATACTCATAAACTGACAGATGATTTTCTTTTGATGGATAATTATATGGTATCCGGTAAATGTTCGGCTGAAGGTCATCAATGGACAGATGCCTCAATAGTTACTGATTATCTGGAAAGAAATGTTCGTGTATGGTACAGAGGATATCCTCATGTTCAGACAGATGCACTGGTTTATGCTCCTACAGGTTTTATATGGAATAATGCTGTAAAGCATAATAAGACCGTGAAAATATACGGAGAAGCAGCGATCCCACAATTTGATCATAATAAGTACGGATGGAAGGATTTTTATGAAGGTTTTCTGAAAGGGAATATTCCTCCATTTAAAAATTATACAACTATTGCAGACGTAAGACCTCTTTTAAGTGAAGAATATCCTGCGTATGACAGTCATTGTTTTCCGGATGTTCTTCGTGCAGATGTTTTTATAAAGGATATAAAAAAATATGAACAAATGGAAGGCGACCAATTACCTCAATTGATGGTGCTTGCTTTACCTGCAGATCATACGGCAGGTACAAACCCTGATTTTCCGACACCAAGGGCAATGGTGGCAGATAATGACCTGGCATTGGGACGAATAGTTGAAGCTTTAAGTAAAAGCCGTTTCTGGAAAAATACCGTTATTTTTGTTACAGAAGATGATTCTCAGGCAGGCTGGGATCATATTTCAGCTTATCGTACTGTTGGACTTGTTATAAGTCCTTATTCAAGAAAGAAAGAAGTTGTTCATACAGCATATAATCAACCTTGTATTGTCCATACTATAGAGCAGATTCTGGGAATTCCTCCGATGAATATTATGGATGCCATTGCTCCGCTAATGACGGGATGTTTTACAGATACGCCTGATTTGAGTGGATATAAAGCCGTGAAAAATAATATACCTCTTGATGAGATGAATAATAAACTTTCTAATTTAAAAGGAAAGGCTCTTCATTATGCTAAAAAAAGTATGGAACCACAGTTCGATCATATTGATGCGGGAAATGATGATCTGTTGAATAAAATCCTCTGGTTTGCTGCCTGTAAGGATAAAAAATACCCCTATAAGTTCGATGGTAAGGGAGAGGATGAAGACGAGGACTAGGACTAGATAATTACAAATAAAAGCCGGAATATAAAGATTCAGATTCTTATATTCCGGCTTTTATTTTTTATGATAATGCCTATTGTTATTAATTTGTCTGTTATAATCTATCTGTAAATCAGGGTATGCTCAACAAAATTGAACATACCCTAATAATAATGTTTTATTTTGTTCTGATTTTATATCCTTTCAATCCGTAATAAAGAATATAAAGAAAACAGGGTACACATATCCAATAAGCGTTTTGTGCGCCAGTGGCATCTTTCAT
>Ga0172377_10009096_pt1 | contig 10183 bp, 10 predicted proteins | sample Pumphouse3metaG_FD_119749 | JGI IMG/M metagenome (GOLD analysis project Ga0172377, IMG submission 119749) | Leachate microbial communities from a municipal landfill in Southern Ontario, Canada - Pumphouse #3 metaG | ecosystem: Engineered > Solid waste > Landfill > Unclassified | place: Canada... | reverse complement strand
TTTGTTTTAGTCTTTGGGTTTGCTTAGTTATTAAGCAATGATGTCTGTTATTGCATCGAAAGTTGCAGCAGCAAGTCCTGCTAAGATAATAACACCATCAGCAGTTCCATCAGCATCATAATCAACTACAAGGTAACCATTTGCAGCACCTATATTATTGTTACCATAGAATGAGTATTTAACTGTACCATCAAGGTCTCCGCCATTAGCAAGAGCTAGTGCAGCAGCAACACCAATAGCGTCAGTAGCACCTAAGTCAGCATCAGCAGCTTCAGCACTATTTCCAGCTGTACCAGCAGTACCTAGTTTAAGCGTGTCAGTTCCTGAAGTGAAATTTGTAATTTCATCAGCTGTTGCAGACGTTAAACCAGTATCACCATTAGCAATAACGATAGTTTGTGCAGCACCAACTCCACCAGTAATAGTAATAGCATCCGCACCTTTACCACCAGTTACAGTGTCTGAGCCTTTACCAGTTGTAATAGTATCAGCAAAGTCACTACCAATGATTGTGTTGTCTCCAATCGCAGCAGTTACATCAATTGATGTTGTAGTTGTTGTAGAACCTTCAATGCCTGAAAAATCAACTGTTAAATCTGCAGTTGTAATTGCAGTAGTATTTGCTAAATTAACAACATTTGTCCCCATTCCTAAATCACCAGTTACAGTAATTTTAGTTTGAGTAGTATTACTAGAAATAAGGTTAAATGTATCATTTTCAAGACCACCATTTAACTCTGCAGTAAAGACTGTAGAACCAGTAGCAATTGAAGTATCTGCTTTATTTACAGCTAAATTTGTACCATTGTACACTACAGATGAAAATGCACTAATCCCTACGGCAGCACCTGCCCCATCCTTATCTACAATACCAAGTGAGTTTGCAGCATTAACAATTACATTTTTACCGACAAGCCCTGTACCTATTTCTAAGTTTCCTGATAAATCACTTGCTTCGATTGTTACCGTACCACCATCTGTAGTAGCAGCACCAGCAGTAACAGCTCCAGCTAATTCAACATCACCTGTTACTGAAGATACATCTATAGTTATATCTGCACCATCATCAACAGTTGTTGCTCCAGTAATTTTAAATCCACCTTTAAGTCCTACAGCACTAACAGTAGTTGAGTAGTCTGTAGTTGCAGAACCAACAGAAGCGATAGTTGCAGCTGAAGTAGCAGCAGTACCAGAGATTGTAACATTTGCAGCAGCGTCTAATGCAGTGATAACAAGAGCATCACCTGTTGTAGCTTCAAGAGTTTGAACTGCAGTTAAATCTGAACCTGCTGAGAAAGTTAAACCTTTAGCAGCTGTAACTTCTAAAGTTTCTAGTTTTTCTGCATCAAGAACTAATTTATTAGTTGCTGTTGTTGTTGTAATGATAGCAGATAGAGCAGCAGCAGCGTTGATAGTTGCAGCAGCAGTTTTACCTAAATCTCCTGTTGCATTTACAGTAACTGCTTCAGCTTTAGCCGCATTAATAGTTCCATCAAATTCAGTTACTTCAACTGCTGGAGAAGCTGAGTCTTTACCACTTGCAATGTTTAGTGTTAAAGCAGTTGCTTTGTTTGCTGTAATAGCACTTGAAGAGTTTACATACTCTTTTACATTAACAGTTAAGTCTGCAGTTTCAGAAGCTGTTACAGTTAAATCATTTGTTGTTGCTGTTTTAGCTGTTACATCTGCAGCAGCAGCACTTAAGTTTACTGTAGTTGTTCCACTGTTGTCAGTTTCAATAGTACCAGCAGCTTGAGCACCTTTACCATTGATAGTTAAATCTGTAGCAGCTGCATTTACATACTTGAATGTATCTGTTAAACCAGTTGTAGCTTCGATTGTATTTACATCAGATACATTAAGTGCTGAGAAAGTAATATCATCAGCTATAGCATTGTTAACAACTATCGTTTCAACACCACTCATTGAGAACTGAACTGTGTCAGCAGCAGCTGTAGTATTGATTAGAGTAAGTTTATCTTCACCTGCACCACCAACTATTTCAGCATTTGCAAGAACAGCATTAGTGTCAATTTCAATACTATCATCACCAGAACCTGTAGCTACTGAGCTAAGTGTTCCTGAATTAAGAAGGCTTACTGCAATATTTCCAGTTGCTTCAGATGCATCAAGCTTAGTTACTGTAGTAGCAACGCCATTAGTCCCTGTAGAGCTATCTATAGTCAAATCAGCATCACCAGATACATTGATTGTTTTAGCCGCAGCTACTGCAGTAAGGTCAAGAAGATTTTCAGTACCTGCAGACTCAATGTTTAGAGTTTCAATACCAGCCATAGTAACAGCAGCATATTTTGCAGCAACAGCAGCCGCTGTTTTTGTAGCAGCAATAGCAGCAGTACCTAAATCAGTAACTTTTAGAGTCATTTCATCAGCAGTACCTGCAGCAGCAACAAAGTCAGCATCAAATGCAACTTTTACTTCTGTTGCTTTTGCACCACTGTAATCAACAGTAACACCAGCAGCAACTAAATCTTTTAATTCAATGTTTCCGCCAGTTGCATTTACAGTATATTTCTCAACACCTGTAATACCCGTAGCATCAAAACTTCTTGAGATAGTACTGTTGTTAGTTAATTCAACATTTTCAACATTTTCCATTTTACCATCACCGATAAAACCACCAAAATTTGCTTTCATTGAGAATTTAGCTGTATCTGTACCCGCACCACCATCTATCATATCGCCAGATGCAAGAGTCTTATCTGATGATAAACTTGAAGTTGTTCCTTCAATAGTATCATTCTTATCTGTACCTGTAATTGTCTCGGCACCTGTAGTCAACATACAACCCCCACCCAAAAAAAAACTACCTTCTAAGCCCTAATTCATTCAATCTTTAAAACTATTATTCCAAAATTTTCCTTCTTGCCTGCAAACCATCAGCAAATAAAAAATCTATTTACTATTTTTTTTGCTTTTAAATATATGAAAATAAAAGATACAGACTATAGAGAAGTAGTTGTAAATGGGGCTTTGGTAGGTAGTCTTATGTTGAGAATTTATAGTTATGTTTGCCTGCAATCTGTTAGTAGATTTGTTGTGGTTTAATAAAAAATTAAGAAAGTCTTAGTGGTTACCACCTAGATGGTGGTAGAACTTTTAAAAAAGTCTTGCCGCACAAGAAGCGGCAGAGTGTAGAGACTCGTTTGAAAGATGAGCATATCTTTGCGTCATCTTTGCTGTTTTGTGCCCTAAAAGAACTTGTACTTCATAAAGACTTCTCTTGGCGTTGACAAGCGCAGAGGCGTATGTGTGTCGTAGATCGTGCATTCTAACCTCTGGTAATCCTGCTTTTTTTCTTGCAGTGTTCCAACTATTGTAGATGGTGATATAGGGCTTATTGGTTGCTTTAGAGGGAAAGAGATATTTGGACTCTTTGGGAATTTGCTTTAGTAGAGAGTGCAGTTCTTGCGTTATGGGTAGTACTCTCTTTTTACCATTTTTTGTGATTGGGATGGTCCATAGCATCTGAGTCTCATCGAAGTGACTCCACTGGGCTTTTAAAACTTCTCCTCTCCTTGCTCCACTAAGCAGAAGCATGGGGATAATGTATTTTAGGTGTAGATTTTCACTTACATTTACTGCGGCTATAAGCCTTTTTGTCTCTGATTTTGTTAAAAATCTTTCTCTCTCGTTGTTCTCTTGGAAGTGTTTTATCCCTGTGACTGGGTTGTAGGGAGTCTGCAGGAGTTCATATTCATATGCAAGAGTATATGCTTGAGAGAGAAAAACAAGAAGTTTGTTAGCGGTTGCGGGCTGGAGCTTTTTTTTGCTAAGCATCTCTGAATGAAGCTTCATAAGGTCTATTTTTTTGATATTTTGCATAGTTTTTGAGCCTAGAGTTGGCAAAACATGGTTTCTAAAGATGCTCTCATTTGCCGCATAGCTTTTGATGTGCTTTTGTATGTATGGAAGGTAGAAGTCATGGAAAAACTTTACTATAGTAAGAGAGTCTGACTTCTCTACCATTATAGAAGTTACATTGTCTTGTATATGTTCTTTTTTTAGAGAGATGATAAGCTCTCTAGCCTCATTCGCTGTGAGTATATCTGCACAACCTATCTTGCGTGAGGTTCTTTTTGCATTTTTGGAGTAACTAAAGTAAAAAGTTTTTCTACCTGTTTCTCTTACTTCTAAACTAAAGCCTGTTAGTTGTATGTCGTAATAGACCTCTTTTGACTTTGTTTGAGGTGGCTTTACCTTTGCTGTGAACCTGTTGGTGATGTTTACTTTTGGCATGATTATTCCTTTTTAGATACTTGGTAATGTATATGAAATCAAATATATACTATCAACTTGAATGTCAATACAAAATATCATTATTTGACATAACTATAGTTTGGAAGATATAACAGATGCTATAGATAAGTTTGCTGATATAAAAACATCTTTTGAGATAACTTTATCAAAGAGATATGATACAATCTCTTTTTTAAAAAGGTTTCATTATTTTACTAGCTCATATCTATCTCTCTATCGCTACGATTATAATCGCTAGTTCCTTTTTAGTATCAGCTGAACTCACTGGAGTTATAGACTCTATCTCTATTACTCTATACAGATTTCTTATAGCACTCATTGTTTTATCTCTAATTTTTGTAAAAAAAGAGTATCGTCAAAAATTTGCATCTACTTTTTGCAGAGGCTCAGTTGTAGGTGTTTTTTACGCTCTATATTTCATTGGAATGTTTAAAGCACTTGAGAGTACTACTGTTTTAAATACAAGTACTCTCTACACTTTGATTCCTTTTATTACTGCAATTTTATGTATCTTTTTCTTTAAAGAGAAGATAAGCAAAAAGCAACTCTTTGTCTACCTTGTTGCAATGCTCGGTACTATCATTGTTGTCTTTAGAGCAGATATAAATCTACTTTTGAGTTTTTCACTTAACTACGGAGATGGTATATTTTTACTCGCTTCAATCGCTATGTCGCTTTACTCTATATTTTTAAAAGTTCTTTATAGAAAAGATGATAAGCCCTTAGTTTTTGTCTTTAGTACACTTTTAGGTGGCTCTCTTGCGATGTTTTTATCGATGCAAGTTTTAAATATTCCTCTTGAGTGGCACAAAATAGAGGGTGAACTCTTTTACTATATACTCTACTTAGCACTTGCAAGTACTATCTTAACACTCTTTTTATACCAAAAAAGTGCAGCATTGCTCGGTTCTAAAAAGCTTATGGCATATCTATATTTAAGTCCTGCTATTGTTGCTGTTATGTCGTACTTTTGGCATGGTGTATCTATAACTTGGAGTGTTTTTTTTGGGATAGTAGTATCTCTTTTTGCCACTATAATTTTACTAAAAGAGAAAGTGTAAAATCTACTAAAGTTCATTAATATTTATAAAACGATGAGAGCAAATATAAAAATAAGTTATAATTTCATTTATGAAACTAAAACTGCTGATATCATTTTTATTTATCATTGCTACAACTGCTACTGCTATACATGAGTCAGAACATATTGGTCATAAACATGACAGCTCTACTTGTCTGATTTGTGTAGTTGATAAACACTCAGTATCAGCAGATATCATCGGTGATTTTACTCAAGTAGAAATTGTAAAATTTAGCAAAATAAGTTCTATATTTATAGTTGAGCTTACACATACAAAAGACCATTCATATCAGACTCGTGCACCTCCTTTTAACTTTTAAAAAAAAATATTACAAATATAAAAAAATATACTATTTAGGACAATTATGAAAAAAATATTATTATCAAGCACACTTTGTGCAGTTATGGCTTTTGGTGCAGCAGATGTGCTGCCAATTGAAAAAAGAACTTTTGCTCAGTCAAAATTTATTCCAGATATCTCTTTGATTATGGATATGTCTTATGTTGATAGAAGCATAAAAGATCACGAGACAGAGTCTCTTGAAGTACCAGGTGTAGCTCATGGACTTATAGGTTCTCACTCACATGGCTCAGACAATCACGCAACTTATAATGCAAAAAATGGTTTCAACCTAAACTATGCAGAGCTAGTTCTCTCAAGTTCAGTTGATCCATTTTTTACTATGGATGGGGTTTTTCATTTTAGTGAAAATGGAGTAGAGATAGAAGAACTTTTCTTTACAACAACAGCTTTGGGTTATGGTACAAGAGTAAAGGGTGGAAAGTTTAACTCTAACTTTGGCTATCAAAATGAACAACATCACCACTACTGGGATTTTAACGATATGCCTTTAGTTTATGAGTCTTTTTTGGGGATGCATGGCATCAATGAAGTAGGAGTTCAGGCTCAATGGACAGCACCAACTGATACTTATTTGATGCTGGGAGCTGAAGTGCTTCAAGGTGAAAATGAACAGATGTTTGGAAATGGCGAGATAGATTTAACTGCAATAGGAGGTACGGAAGTTGAAGCCGCTGATGCTCCATCACTCTTTATAGGTTATGTTAAAACATCTTTTGATATTGGAGATACTACCATACTAGGTGGTCTATCTTACGCACAAGGAAAATCAAGAATAGATCATATGGAAGATGCCAGTGCACACGCATTTAGTGCTGATTCTGAGATATATGGAGCTGATTTAGTTATTAAACACTATTTTGATTCATATAGCTCTTTAAAATGGCAAAGTGAATGGATGATGCGTGATATGGATGGAAAACAGTATAATGCTACTAAACCAAACGGTATAAGTCTTACAAAAAAGCAAGCAGGGCTGTACTCACAACTCATATATGCGTATGACCAAAATTGGAAAGCAGGTGTTAGATATGACACAATATACCAAAATGATGTTAAAGCAAATGGTGTAGATCAAAATATGCCAACTGATATGGATAAGTACTCTGCGATGATAGAGTACTCAACAAGTGAGTTTGCAAGGTTTAGACTTCAGTATAATCGTAACAATGCATTATATAAAGAGGTGGCAGGTAACGATGTAAAAGAAGAAATCGATACTATTATTTTTCAAGTAAATATCTCAATTGGCGCTCATGGTGCACATAGTTTTTAATTGAATCCTCTGATTAAGCTATAGACTAGATTCCGTGTCAAGCACGGAATTACGGGTCACATCATCCTGAACTTGATTTAGGATCTAACTCAATTATAGTCCGCAAAAGTGACTTGCTCCTTTTGCTTTGCTTACGCCACTGAGGCGACTAAAGCTAGCCTTGCAGCGCAAGGCAGAATTGTATAGGTTTGTTAATTATGAATAAATTTTTATTACTACTACTCTTACCGTTGTCACTTTTTGCTCATCTAAATATCGCAGTTAGTTATCCATATATTGGAGCACTAACAAAAGTGATAGGTGGTGATCATATAAATAGTGTAGTTTTAGCAAAAGGGAACTGGGATCCGCATTTTGTAGTTCCTCGTCCTTCACTTATCTCAAAAGTTAGATCTGCTGATGCTCTTATTATGAATGGTGCTCAGTTAGAGATTGGTTGGCTTCCTCCTCTTTTAAATAGAGCATCAAATCCTAAAGCAAAAGTAGGAACTAGTACATTTTTAAACCTTTCGCACCATATAGAACTTATAAATAAACCAGCTATAGTTGATCGCTCAGGTGGGGATGTGCATCCAGATGGAAATCCACACTTTCATCTTGACCCAAAAAATATTCTTACACTAGCAAAGACTATAGAACAATTTTTGATCTCCATAGATAGAGAACATAGAACTGTTTATGAGCAAAACTATTTAGAGTTTGAAAAAATGTGGAGTGCTAAGATAGAGGGATGGAAGCTTAAAATGGTGGATAAAAAAGGTAAAAAAGTTATACAGTTTCATGATAACCTAGCCTATTTTAACAATGCTTACGGGCTTGTTAACATTGGCACTATTGAGCCACTACCTGGAATTCCACCATCATCAAGACACACTATAGAGCTAATAGAGCTTATAAAACAAGAGAAGCCTTGTTGCATCTTGCACGATGTCTATCACTCAACAAAAACTGCAAAGTTTATCTCCTCAAAGAGTGGCATCGATATAGTTTTAATGCCTCATGATATTGAAGCATTAGAAAACATACAAGACTTGAGTTCACTCTTTGATTACTTAACGAGCGCTATAAAATGAGTGATATCTTACTAGTTCCAATAGCTTTAGTTATAGTGCTTGTTATGATGCACTCTTGGTTTGGTATGGGCATCTTAAAGCGTGGCATTATCTTTACAGACTTAGCCATAGCTCAGTTTGCAGCTCTTGGTTCATCTATTAGCCTTGGTTATTTTCATGAGGAGTATTTTTATCTGCTCACTCTTAGCTTTGCACTTCTTAGTGCATTTCTTATAGCCTTAGCATCTCAAAGAAAACTACAACTTGAGGCTTTTATAGGACTTTTATATGTTCTTGGAGCAAGTGGTATTATGATGGTTCTCTCTCACTCTGCTGAGGGAATGGAGCATTTCAAGTCACTTCTAGCTAGTGATATATTATTTACTCCACCATCTGAGGTATTAAAGAGTAGCCTTATCTACGCTGTTATCGCACTTATTTTATGGAAAGTTTATCCAAAAACAAGTGGCTTTTTAAAAGAGTTAATGTTTTTTTCACTCTTAGCCCTTACTGTAACTTCATCAGTTTCACTAGCTGGGGTTTTGGTGGTTTTTGTTCTACTTATTGCACCAGCTTTAGTCTCAATCTCTTTAAAACTAAAAAGAGTATATCTTGGTAGTTTTGCATTTGGTTGGTTTTTTAGCATAAGTGCAATCATTATCTCTTACTATTATGATTTACCAACTGGATATAGCATTGTGTTTTTGGGTGCATTACTAAGTTGTGTTATAGTCCTCTTTAGTTCAAAAAAGGTAAGTAACAATGACATTTAGTGATGAATGGACGCAAAAAGAGTTTTTGCAAAATAAAAAACTCCTAGAGGAGCAGGGCATAAAAGTCTTGCTAATCGATACTATACTCTCTCCTATAGATAAAGCCCAGACTGTAGTTTACAACCCATTTCTTTTAAAAGATGAACCTGAGGGAAGCGTTTTTGTCTTTTACTGTGACACAGGAAAGGCGACTCTTGATAGGCTCCAAGAGTATAAGCTTAAGTTTCCCAAGCATCACTGCATCTCACTAAAAGGGGGTCGTGGATATTGGCGAAAAAATATGTCGATACTTTAGTACTTTATACTCACCATATTTCTTCCGTTTTCTTTTGAACAGTAGAGAGCTTCATCTGCTTTTTTTATAACAGCATCTGAGTTTTTGTCTTTTGATCTATACTGAGAAACCCCGAAACTACAGGTTAATTTTCCAACAATAGGAAACTCATGTTCTTGTATAGCAACTCTTAGTTTTTGAGCTACTATATATGCCTGATCCATATCTGATTTAGGACAAATTATAAGAAACTCTTCTCCACCCCAGCGACCTAAAACATCTGTTTGTCTTATCTTTGACTTTAAAATTTCTACAACACTTATAAGTATTTTATCTCCAGCATCGTGTCCGTGGTTATCGTTGACGGATTTAAAGTAGTCTATATCTATAATAATAACTGAGTAAATTTCTCCATATCTGTTAGCTCTTTGTGTCTCTTTTGCTAAGATGTTTTCTAGATGAAGTCTGTTGTAAATTTGTGTTAGTTTGTCTGTTACAGAGAGTTTTTGAGCATATTTTTTATCTGTAATATCTTGACGAATAGCACTATAACCTTCTATTTCCCCATACTTGTTTATGATGGGTGTGATGGTTGCATCTATCCAGTAAACTCCCCCTGCCTTATTCATGTTTTTAAGTTCGCCTTTAAAAACTTCGCCATGCGTTATGGTTTTCCAAAGTTGCTTAAAAGTCTCTCTTGGAGTATCTGGATGTTTGAAAATTCTGTGATTTTTTCCTATTAGTTCTTCTTTTGTATATCCAGTTAATTTACAAAGAGCCTCACTAGCATAAGTAATATTGCCTTTTTTATCACTGTATGAGATAAGTACATGTTTGTCTATAATATCTATATTTTGTTGTAGGTTTTTTGAGTATTCTTCTATGATGCTGTATCTATATAGTACAAACACAAGTGCTAGAACGATAAATCCTAAAATCAGCCAATATATAAGTGAAGAACTATTCTCCCCTGTACTAGCGTATAGAGGAGAAAGTATTAAAAATAATGAACTAATTTTATAAAAATAATTGTTTTCTCTCATGCCTCATTGTACATTGTATTTTCATAAAAGTACTTTAACTAT
>Ga0172377_10009092_pt1 | contig 10185 bp, 8 predicted proteins | sample Pumphouse3metaG_FD_119749 | JGI IMG/M metagenome (GOLD analysis project Ga0172377, IMG submission 119749) | Leachate microbial communities from a municipal landfill in Southern Ontario, Canada - Pumphouse #3 metaG | ecosystem: Engineered > Solid waste > Landfill > Unclassified | place: Canada... | reverse complement strand
TACCATCATTAAAATGGTTTGTAGGTGTTCAGTTTCATCCTGAATACAGCAGTACAGTTTTAAGTCCTTCACCTTTATTTGTAGCTTTTGTTAAAGCTGCCATGAGTTAATTATAATTAGATTTTTTTATGGATAAAAATACAATTGTCGGAATAATTCTTGTTTTTGTTGTTCTTATTGGTTTTAGCTATTTAAATCAACCTTCACAGGAAGAAATTGCAGCAGCTAAAAAACGTCAGGATTCAATATCTTTGGTCGTTTCTCAGCAGAAACAGCAATCAGAGGAAGAATCTCAAAAAATATCAGAACAAAAAGAAAAACAGTTAGTCTTGTCCAATAAAGAAACAGCCGATGTTTCTGAGAAAAATGATAATCGTTATGGTTCGTTTACTCCTTTTATAAAGGGAGAAGAAAAATATATTACTCTGGAAAATAATTTGATGAAAATCAAAATTTCCAATAAAGGAGGAAAAATCGTTTCTGTTGAGATTAAAAATTTTCAGACATATGATTCTCTGCCTTTAATACTTTTTAAAGGAAAAGAGAATGTCTTTGGGTTGAACTTTTTCTCTGATAATAAAAGTATAAAAACAGATAATTTCTATTTTACTCCTTCCGAAAACACTGATTTAGTTGAAGCAGACGGTCCTAAAGTGAAATTTGGGAAAGAAGGCAATGAGGAATATAATAAGAAAAATGGCGGGCAAACAAAGAGTTTAGCTATGCGTCTGAATACCGGTGAAAATCAGTATCTGGAATATAAGTATACTTTGAAACATAATTCCTATATGATTGGTTTCAAAGTAAATATGGTGGGTATGGAAAATGTCATATCTTCCAGTAGGGGTTATGTCGACTTTAACTGGGAACAGACTGCACCTCGTTTAGAGAGAAAATCAAAATACGGAGAAGACAGGTATACAAATGTTACTTATAAGTATTTGGGTGATGATGTCGATAAACTTAGTTCAAGCAAGTCAAGCGAGAAAACACTGCAAACTAAAATAAAATGGATTAGTTTCAAACATCTGTTTTTCAATACAACGATAATAGCTGATGAATCATTTCCTAACGCTGATATCAAGTATGATTATGATGAGGCCAGCGATTCTATTTTGGGAAGATTCTATGCGGATATAACATTACCTTATAATAATGGTAATGAGCAGTCATTTGGAATGAAATTTTATTTCGGTCCAAATCACTATTCCACACTTAAGCAATATAATTTGTCTATGGACAGATTAATTGACTTGGGATATTCTATTTTGCGTCCTGTTAACCGTTATCTTATTATTCCTGTATTTAATTTACTTAGGACACATATTGCCAATTTTGGTATTATAATATTATTGCTTACATTATTCATAAAGCTTATTCTTTTCCCGTTTACTTTTAAATCATATCAGTCTCAGGCAAAAATGAGGGTACTAAAGCCTGAAATTGATGCTATCAATGAAAAATTCGGTAAAAGTCAGGATAAAGGAGTTGCTAAACAACAGGCAACTATGGCTTTGTATAAAAGAGCAGGTGTAAATCCTATGGGAGGATGTCTTCCAATGTTATTGCAAATGCCTATTTTGTTTGCAATGTTTTTCTTTTTCCCTACATCTATTGAGTTGAGAGGTCAGAGCTTTTTGTGGGCAACTGATTTATCTTCGTACGATTCCATAATGAATCTGCCGTTTAATATACCTATGTACGGAGATCATGTTAGTTTATTTTGTCTGTTGATGACAATAACTACTATAATCTCAACAAAGATTTCTTCTGCCAGTTCAGGTGGCAGTCAATCTGTACCGGGTATGAAAATGATGATGTATTTTATGCCGCTGATGTTCTTATTTATTTTGAATAGTTATCCTGCAGGACTTAGTTATTATTACTTCCTGGCTAACGTTATAACAATTGGACAAATGATCCTATCACGTAAATTAATAGATGAAGATAAGATTCGTGAAAAACTAAATTCCAATAAGAATAAACCTATGAAGAAATCTAAATTTCAGTTGCGCATGGAAAAAATGGCTAAAGAACGTGGAGTGCAAATGCCTAAGAAATAAGTGCAAAAGAGAAAATTGCAAACATAAAATATAAAGAGGAATTTGATTTAATCAAATCCCTCTTTATATTATATGTCTTAAATTTGTATTGAATAATAGATTCAAAATCCTTGTTTCAAAAATTGGAAACCTTTTCTATAATGCTATAACTTTTTGTTTAAAAATCTTTCTAATTATGTATTTATAGCATAATTTATAATGATTTTCTTTTGATGAAACGGAAAGGACATTTTATTCTTCTAAAATCTTTTTTGATAATCATTTTAGCGGCCATTTTCCCAATCTGGTCATGGTTTGTAGAGATCGTTGATATTCCGTCACATAAAATTTCTTTTACCGGGCTCTCATTATATGAAATAATACCTATATCCTTACCCGGGATCCATGTTTTCTTTTTAATGATTTTTATAAAACGATACAGATCCGCATCAGATATAATTACATATGCCTCCTGTCTGTCTATATTTTTTGTATCCGGAGCATCTAAAATTCTGTAATTAAAATGGAAAGTATTACAAAATGTTGTAAATCCTTTTTTTATATAAGAAGAATAATATTCTTTTTTGGGGAAAATAAGATTAATCCTTTTGTATTTTTTGAGAAAAGGCAATGCCTGACTGAGAGTATCTTGAATGTCTTTATCATATTCCTGATAAACCAGAGGATAATCTTTTAATTCTTCAATGTATCTGTCTATTATTAGAACTTTTTTCTTTGGGATCTTTTGTATAACACTCTCTACATGAGAATTTTCTGTTTTGAAATGAGGGAGAATAACAAAATAATCATAATTATTTAGATTATTATCAATAATATTTTCGAATTCTACAGCATCATAATTGTAAATAAAAACATCTACATTAGCATTACCTCCGAGAGTTTTTATAAAAGAATAATAAAGATTTCTTTTGTAATTGCTTAATTTATTGAATATCAGGCAGATTTTTAATTTTTTACCTGTGTCAGTAGTTTGAATATAAAAACCTTTCCCTTTTACTGAAGCAATAATCCCCTTTTTTTTAAGGCATAAATAACCTTTTTCAACAGTATCGCGTGATAGCAGTAATTCCTCACTTGTTTCGTTAATTGATGGAATTCGCTGACCTTTTTTTAATATACCCGATATTATATCGCTAAGGATTAATTCTTCTACCTGCTTGTATTTAGGTGTTTCTGAAGAGTTATTTATGGGTGTATAGTTACTCATTTTATAAATAGCTATTTTCTGTTTACCGTATTAAATATTTCTTCAGGAGTAACAGGAATTCGTTCTCCTATAATTGTATTTCCATGTTCGGTAATTAGTAAATCATCTTCAATTCTTATACCTCCAAAATCATTATATTTTTCAAGCGCTTTGAAATTAATAAATTCTGTATTTATATTTTCCCTCTGCCATTTTTCTGCCAGAGTCGGAATAAAATATATACCGGGCTCATCGGTAACTACAAATCCTTTTTGTAATCTTCTGCCCATACGAATTGAAGAAAATCCGAATTTATCAATTGGTCTGATCTCGTCATCATATCCGACATAATTTTGACCAAGGTCTTCCATGTCATGTACATCCAGACCCATCATATGACCAATTCCATGTGGCATAAACAAAGCCCACGCACCTTGTCTTACGGCTTCCTTAACATTACCTTTCATTAATCCCAGATCTTTTAACCCTGAGACTATAACCTCGCATGCGGCAAGATGAACTGATAAATAAGAAACTCCTGGCTTTGCCATTTCACGGGTTTTATTGTTCGCCTTAAGTACAATATTATAAATGGCTTCCTGTTGTTGTGTGAATTTACCACCTACCGGAGTTGTTCTTGTATTGTCCGAAGCGTAATGCATTGATGATTCCGCTCCGGCATCAACCAGCATTAATTTCCCCTTTTCGAGAAAATTAAGATGACTGTGATTATGTAAAGTTTCACCATGTTGCGAAAGAATAACTGCGAAAGATGGAAGTCCTCCTCCCGCAAGAGAAATACCTTCAATTGTTCCTGCAATATTCTGTTCCCATTCACCCGGATGTGCCATCTCCATGGCTCTAATATGCATTTTATAACCGGTTTTGGCTACTTTTTTTAATTCTTCAATTTCTTCTTCATCCTTAACCGACCTTAAATTGATAATTGTCTTAATTAATTCTACAGAAGCATTTTTTTCCTGTTGACTGACAGGAAAAGAAAGGAGTTCATTAAGCAAAATTTTATTCTCGGCCCGGTAAGGAGGATTAAAATGGATTTTACGTTTTTTTGCAATGGCTTGTTGAATAAATGAATATAGTTTATTGAAAGGAAAGGTTTTTTGAACCCCCACTGTTGCAGCTTTTTCGCTTAAAGTTTTTTGTTTACCGGTCCATATAAGATCATCCATAGTATATTCATCTCCGAATAGAATTTCTTCTCCGCTTTCTGCATCGATAATTCCTGCAACAAGAGGACAATCCAATCCGAAAAAATACAGAAAATTACTGTCCTGTCTAAATTGAAACGTATTATCTTTATAATTCATCGGAGACTCAGTATTTCCTGGCAATAAAATAATCCCTGAATGAATTTGCTTCTTTAATGCAATCCTTCTTTTAACATATACATGCTTTTCAAACATTATTAAACCTTTTAATTCTTTTATCGAAAGTTACTGAAAATATTTTATTAAAATATTTTTTCAAAAGCATATTTCCCTTGCCTTTAGTCTGATTTTTGGTTTATTGTTTATTGTTATTAAGCTGTTGTTTTCGAATCACATGCTTTTGTTTCTTCATCTATCAGATAGTTATTTCTTCCGGGAGCATTTCTAGACAACAGTTCACTAATAAAACCGGCCATAAATAATTGTGTACCAATAATCATAGAAGATAATGCAATATAAAAATACGGGCTTTCTGTAACACGTGGTACAGCTAAATGTTGATTTACAGCTATTAGTTTGTCTATGCCGAGCCAAAAGGCAGCTAAGAATCCCAGAATAAAAACGATTGACCCCATAACTCCAAAAAAATGCATGGGCTGTTTTTTAAATTTTGATATAAATAAAACAGAAAGAAGATCCAGAGGTCCGCTGAAAAAACGCTCAATTCCAAATTTAGATTTTCCGTATTTTCGCTTATGATGGTGAACTACTTTTTCTCCTATTTTAGTAAATCCTGCCCATTTTGCAATAATCGGAATATAACGATGCATTTCTCCGTAAATTTCTATGCTTTTTACAACCTGTTTGCGATAAGCTTTCAATCCGCAGTTAAAATCGTGAATCTTTATTCCTGAACAAATGCGGGCAATAAAATTATAAAATTTACTTGGCAAATTTTTCGAAAATAAAGGATCATGTCTTTCTTTTTTCCATCCTGAAACCAGATCAAAATGGTCTTCTTTAATCATACGGTAAAGTTCAGGTATCTCAGATGGATCATCCTGTAAATCGGCATCCATTGTAAAGATTACATCACCTGTGGCCTTTGTAAAACCAACCTGAAGACCTGCTGCTTTACCATAGTTCCTAAGGAATTTAATTCCCGTAACAGATGAATTTTCAGTATGCAGTTTTTTTATTATTTCCCATGAAGAATCATGACTTCCGTCATCTATAAAGATAATCTCATATGAAAAAGAATTATCATCCATAATTTTTTTAATCCATGCAGTCAATTCAGGCAGGGATTCTTCTTCGTTAAATAAAGGAACAACTACTGAGATATTGATCATTTTTTATATTCTTTAAAATCAGGGTCTTTCATAATTTGAATATCATTTTTCTCAACCTTTTTAACAAATATGGAAGTAATCATAGAAATTAAAGATCCATAAATGGCATATCCTAACAGATTAGAAAAAACAAGGAATAACGGGCTTCTGAATTCCGACATAATCTTGCTCATTTGCTCAATCTGATCATTAGAGATACCTTCCTTAATCATTAACTCTTCTTGCATAGAACCCATTTTATCAAGAAGAGAAGGATCTATATATTTAAATAATACTACGGTATAAAGAGATTGTATTATTCCTGCAAAAATCATAACTGACACTCCATAACCAAGCGCAGTTGAATATTTTATATTACCATCAAGTATATTATCCCGATATCCGATCTGAGATAGGAATACCCCTACCGTAAGTATCACATAAGTAATCCATCCAAAAGAAGGATTCATATTTTGATGAGTAAGATACAATATAACCTGATAAATAATTAGAGCAATACCAATATAAAGACCGCATATCATTGCATTTCTTCTGAAAGCCGATTTTTGTTCCATTATATGTTCATTTAGTTTATTACAAAGATATTCGTTTTTTTAAACGAATAAAATAAAAATGACGTAGAAGGTTAAAATCTTGATTTTTAATTTGTTTGTTTTTTAAGTTAAAATAAAATGAATATCAGAGCGATTTTTATTGGAAGACAACAAAAAAATTTCTACTTTTGTATTGGGGTAAGTCCTGTACGACCAGCTCCCACTGAAATCCCCCAGGGCCGGAAGGCAGCAAGGGTAGGTGGTTGTAGCGGTGCGATATAGGTCGCTTACCCCTTTTTTTGTTTTTGTAGTTTATATGTATTATCTATTTAACTTAGGTTTCACTTAATTTTCAGTCTATCTGGCAAAATTAATAATAGTAATAGCCTGTATTTTAAATATTACACTGTAACTTTTCCATATTAAGGTAATACCTAACATACAACAATTCTCAACCATTTAAATTATTTATTTATACATAATAGATAATTTACTATCTTTATTCCTCTTAATAAATAAGTTATTCCTACTAAAATTTAAAACAAATAATCTGATTATGAAAAAAATTCTTTCTCTGGTTTTATTATCCGCTGTATTTTCCTGCCAGCAACCTTCTGAAAAAACAAAAGTACCTTATACAAAGGCAGATTTTGAAACTACGATTATGGGTAAAAAAGTAAGTCTGTTTCATTTACAAAATGCAAATGGAATGGAAGTCTATTTAACTAACTACGGGGCTAAACTTGTTTCTATTCTTGTTCCCGATAAAGATGGAAAATATGATGATGTTATTCTTGGATTCAAGTCTATTAAAGAATATGAGGTGAATGATGCTTCACAAGGAGCAATAGTAGGTCCTTATGCCAATCGTATTGCAAATGCTAAATTTGATCTTAACGGAAAAACCTATAATCTGGAAGTAAATAATCATAAAGCAAATCTGCATTCAGGTTCCTCAAGTTTTTATCGTCAGGTATATGATGCCAGACAAATAAAGACAGCTGATGGTTCTGCTATAGAACTTTCGCTTAAGAGTCCTGACGGAGCTTGTGGTTTCCCGGGGAATAAAAATGTGAAAGTTACATATATGCTGAAAGATGATAATTCTTTGGCGATTAATTATGAGATAACTACCGATAAACCCTGTCCTTTTAACATGACTAATCATTCTTATTTTAACCTAAAAGGAGAAGGTTCCGGGAATATATTAGATCAGATAATAATGGTTGATAGTGATTCTACTACAGAAGTGTTAGATAGTGAACTGATTCCAACGGGAAAAATTATCTCAATAAAAGGAACAGATATGGACTTTACAATTCCCTGTGCTGTCGGGAAAAGAATAAATTCTGACTTTTTGCCGATAAAAGTTGCCGGAGGATATGATCATAATTATATTTTGAACAAAGATCAGAACGGACATGAGATGACACTTGCTGCCAGTGATTACGATCCTGCTTCAGGTCGTTTTATGGAAGTTTATACAACAGAACCGGCGGTTCAGATCTATACCGGTAATTTTTTGGATGGTACTCTTACAGGGAAAGGTGGAAATAAATACGACCCCCGATTCGGAATATGTTTTGAAACACAACATTATCCGGATTCTCCCAATCATCCTAATTTCCCAAATACAATTCTTAATCCTGGAGAAACACTACATTCAACGACAATCTTTAAATTTTCTGTAAAATAAACACAGATAATTATTAAAAATAAAGGACGTGTCTTAAAACACGTCCTTTATTTTTAATCTGTTTTTTTCTGAAAAGGTTTCTTATAAAAATTCATTTCATCCATATACCGAAACACTTCAGGGAATAGAAAATATCTTACATCTTTTCCGTCAGCTATTGCACGGCGTATAAAAGAAGATGAAATTTCCATATGCGGAGCCTTTATTATTTGTATGTGTGCGGAGGGATAATCTTCAATGTGTACATCATAATCAGGCCTGGGATAAACCAGAATAGGATAATTCTCAAAAATCATCTCATAGTTTTTCCATTTATTAATAGATTTTAAATTATCAGAACCCATGATAATGTAAAATTCTTTATCAGGATAAGTTTCGTGTAAATAAGTTAGCGTATCAATTGTATATGAAGGTTTTGGTAGTTTTAGTTCTATATCACAAACCTTAAAACGGGGATCATTTTCAACAGCACACTGAACAAGATGTACCCGATGATAATCATCAAGCATCTTTTTCTTTTTTTTAAAAGGACTGCAGGGAGTCACTACAAACCATAACTTATCAATTTCAGAATATTCTACCAGATAATTTGCAATAGCCAGATGACCAATGTGTATTGGATTGAAAGATCCAAAAAACAATCCTATTTTATTATTCTTCATGTTATTTTTTGTTTATGATTTTGTACTGAACAAAATAATTTAAAATAACATCTAAATTTCGCAAGGACTTTTCGTATACAGATAATTCCTTTCGGATTTTAGGTAACATATTAATTCAAACTGATTTTCCTATAAGCGTAGTTTGAGTACAATCTTCTATTTTAACAGTGACAAGATCCCCGAACTTAAAATTAAGTTTGGGAAACACCACCACTTTATTCTGTGAAGTACGTCCGAAAAGTTCATTATTATTCTTCTTTGAAATTCCTTCAGTCAGAACCTCAAAAGTTTTATCTATATCATTACGGTTTCTTTTCAGTGAAATATCATTCTGCAAAGAAATCATTTCCTGCAGTCTTTGCAGTTTAACTTCTTCAGGAACATCATCAGTGAGATTTTTGGCAGCATAAGTTCCAGGTCGTTCAGAATATTTAAACATATAAGCCATATCAAAATTTGCCCATCTCATAAGAGACAGCGTTTCTTCATGATCTTCCTGCGTTTCAGTACAAAACCCAGAAAAAATATCAGTAGTTATACTACACTCCGGAATAATTTCACGTATAGCCTTAATTCTGTCCATATACCACTGGCGATCATATTTGCGGTTCATAAGTTTAAGAATTCTTGAACTGCCAGACTGAACCGGAAGATGTATATGTTTGCAAATATTCGAATATTTTGCAATAGTTTTAATAGTCTCGTCAGACATATCTTTAGGATGAGAAGTAGTAAAACGAATTCTCATATCCGGGTTTTCCTTAGCCGCTAATTCCATAAGATCATTGAACCTGAAATCTCCGTTTTCTTTTTTCCAGTCATATGAATTAACATTTTGTCCCAGCAATGTCACTTCTTTGTATCCCAAATCCTTAAGATGAGTAATTTCTTTAAGTATATCCTGCGGATTACGGCTTCGTTCACGACCTCTTGTATAAGGGACTATGCAATAAGTACAGAAATTATTACAGCCTCTGGTAATACTTACGAAACCTGAAACAGTAGAACTGTCAAGGCGTAAAGGAATTATTTTATCATAAGTTTCTGTCAACGAAAGCTCTGTGTTGATAGCTTTTTGATTATGTTCAGCAATATCAATAAGACGAAGAATGTCCCTGTAATTATCAGGACCGGCAACCAAACTGACAATTTCATTCTCCAGAAGTTTATCACCCAGTCGTTCAGCCATACATCCTATAACGCCTATAATAACAGAACTATTATTTTTCTTCAGACCCTTTAGGTTATCGAGCCTTCCCCATATTCTGTGTTCAGCCTTTTCACGTATAGAGCAGGTATTAAGAAGAATAAGATCCGCTTCTTCGATAGTTTTGCAACAAATATATTTTTCGCTGTTTTGCAGAATTGCCGCTACTACTTCGCTGTCAGCGACATTCATCTGACAGCCATAAGTTTCTATAAAAAATTTCTTTGGATTCATAAGCTTTTATAAGGCTGCAAAGTTAAGGATTTATTACGAAATATTAATAATGATAGCAGAATGGAGATTTAAAAACCGGAAAC
>Ga0172377_10009091_pt1 | contig 10186 bp, 10 predicted proteins | sample Pumphouse3metaG_FD_119749 | JGI IMG/M metagenome (GOLD analysis project Ga0172377, IMG submission 119749) | Leachate microbial communities from a municipal landfill in Southern Ontario, Canada - Pumphouse #3 metaG | ecosystem: Engineered > Solid waste > Landfill > Unclassified | place: Canada... | reverse complement strand
CCTCTTCTCCTCAAAGGGAAGATCTGGAATTATTATTCCATTGATTCCTACATTCTGACATTTTTTAAAGAAATTATCATATCCATAATGGAAAACCGGATTGAGATAGGTCATGAAAACAATCGGAACGTCTGTCTTTTTTCTTATCGAAAAGACCAGATCGAAAAGCCCATCCACATTCGTACCCGCGGAAAGTGCCCTGTGACTGGCTTGTTGAATGACCGGTCCTTCCGCAATCGGATCGGAAAAGGGTATGCCTATTTCAATGAGATCGGCGCCTGCTCTTATCATTTCAAGGACGAATTCCTCTGTCTTTTCTAAACTGGGATCTCCTCCTGTTACAAAGGCTATGAATGCCTTACCGTGATCAAATGCACTCTGGATATCACTCATTCACACTCACACCCCTGTAACGAGCTATTGATGCGACATCCTTATCTCCGCGTCCGGAGAGATTGATCACTATTATCTGATCCTTTCTCATCGTAGGCGCTATCTTCATTGCATGTGCCACAGCATGGGCACTTTCAATTGCACAGATGATTCCCTCAGTACGCGCTATGTACTCAAACGCCTGCACTGATTCGTCATCGGTAACTGCAACATATTCGGCTCTTCCGATATCGTGCAGATATGCATGTTCCGGACCTATGCCAGGATAGTCTAAACCTGCTGATATCGAATATACTGGCGCAATCTGCCCATTATCATCCTGACAGAAATAAGACCTCATTCCATGAAATATCCCAGGGGATCCCGTTGCGATGGTCGCTGCAGTTTCCTTAGTGTCAACGCCTCTTCCAGCTGCTTCACATGCAATAAGTCTCACCGATTCATCATCGATAAAATCATAGAACATTCCCATGGCATTGCTTCCTCCTCCGACACATGCAATAAGAGCATCAGGTAGTCGTCCCTCTAAATCTGACATCTGGCTCTTTATCTCTTTTCCGATTACTCTCTGAAAATCACGTACCATCATAGGGAATGGATGAGGACCCATTACGGAACCAAAGACATAATGTGTATCGTTTACACGACTGGTCCATTCTCTCATAGCCTCGTTCACCGCATCCTTCAAGGTCATTGTTCCAGTGGTCACTGAATGAACCTTTGCGCCCAACAATTGCATCCTGAATACATTTAGTGTCTGCCTATTGATATCTTCCTTTCCCATGAAGATGTCACATTCCATTCCCATCAATGCGGCAACAGTAGCTGTGGCAACACCATGCTGTCCTGCTCCCGTTTCGGCTATCACTCTGGTCTTTCCCATCTTCTTTGCAAGAAGCACCTGTCCCAGAACATTGTTTATCTTATGAGATCCGGTGTGATTCAGGTCCTCTCTCTTGAGATAGATCTTGGCACCCCCGAGGTCCTCGGTCATATTTTTTGCATAATAGAGCAACGAAGGCCTTCCGGCATATTCTTTTAGAAGCCGGTCCAATTCATCGGTAAATTCAGGATCGTTTTTATAACGCTCGTAACTGATTTCCAAATTTATTATCTCATTCATCAGGGTCTCTGGCACATATTGCCCCCCATGAACACCGTATCTTCCCTTAGACATATCTTACCCTCCTGACCGTACTGTTTATAAGATCTCTATCCTTTTGACCGTTTACTTCTACACCACTGCTTATGTCCACCGCATAAGGTCTGACGGCATCTATCGCTTTCCTTACATTATTCATATTAAGCCCGCCTGCGAGGAAAAAATCCTTTCTGATTCCTTTTGCTAAGGACCAATCAAAACATTTGCCAGTACCACCCATCCCGCTGTCCAATAACAGCATATCTGCGTCCGTATCTGGTATTCCCGAAATGCTAACTTCATCCATATTGACTGCCTGAATTACAGGTACAGAAATTCTGGTCTTCAACCTAGAGATATATTCTGACGATTCTCCTCCGTGAAGCTGTATGACATCTATTATTCCGCTTTGTGCAATTTCTGCTACCTGATCTATCGGACTGTTTGCAAACACACCCACGGGAATGATTTTTCTGTCCAAAAGGGACCACAGTTCCTCAGCAGTATCACGTGAGATCTGCCTTTTACTGTTCGCAAAGACAAATCCTGCGTAATCTGGATGCGCCTCATTGACATAATCAATGTCAGCCCTTCTTTTGAGACCGCATATCTTAACTTTAGTCACTGAAATCACTTCGCAGCATATCCATCATACTTTTCCTGTTACTGCTTAACATCAAAGCTTCGCCTACCAGGATTGCATCCACACCTACCTCACGCAACTTCCTGATATCCTCAGAATTGGATATCCCAGATTCTGACACGAACACTCTGTCTCTTGGAACAAATTCTCTCAGTCTCGTACTCGTTCCGATATCAACTCTAAACGTTTTGAGGTCACGGTTATTGATCCCTATTATTTCTGCATCAGAATCGACTGCTGTGATGACCTCTTCTTCAGAATGCGCCTCTACTATCGCAGATATACCCAAACTTTTAGCTATTTCAATATATCTTACAATAGTATCTCTATCAAGCAAAGCACATATCAGCAGCACCGCAGATGCTCCCAGAACCTTTGCTTCGTAGATCTGATATTCATCTATGATGAAATCTTTCCTCAATACCGGAATCTTGACCTCGGAGGTAATTCTCCTGAGATGTTGACCACTTCCGCCAAAATAATAAGGCTCTGTCAAAACGGATATGGCAGATGCTCCTAACTTTTCATAGTCGCGCGCTAACTCGACATATGGATATTCCTTGGAGATCGTACCTCTTGATGGAGATGCCTTCTTTAATTCACATATGACAGATATTCCAGGTTCACTGAGTGCTTTCTTGAAAACGAACCCTGTGTTCGCTGACAATTCTTCCGCCGCGGAGGTCATTACACCCATAGAAATTATGTCCTTCTCTGCCATCACTCTTAAACGAGTACGTTCGGCTATCTCATCCAGTATCATAGTACCGCCCTGCCGACATTTGATAGTTCAATGAGTCGCTCAAGTTTTTCCAAGGCCATTCCGCTGTCTATCGCTTTTTTTGCCATATTTATAGAATCTTCCATCGTTCCGCTTTTTTTGGCGATATACAACGCAGCTGCTGAATTCAGAATTACGATATCACGGCGCGGTCCCCTCTCTCCGCTCAGTATTTCACGTAATATGACGGCGTTCTCTGTCGGGTCTCCGCCTATAATGTCTTCTTTATCGCATCGTCTGAACCCAAATTTATCAGGATCAAGCTCATAATCGTCAAATCTTCCGTCCCTGATCTCACATACCGATGTTCGATCGCTGATGGAGATCTCATCCAGGCCATCGTGTCCATGTACGACCATCCCGTTCTTAACCCCCAAATTGTGCATTACTTGAGCTAGCGGTCTGACCATTGATTCGTCGTACACTCCCATAAGCTGCATATTCGTCCCCATGGGATTTGTAAGCGGCCCAAGCACATTGAACACGGTCCTTATCCCCAATTCTTTCCTTACAGGCGCAACATACTTCATTGCCAAATGATACTTTTGAGCAAAAAGGAAGCATATACCAATATCGTCCAACAAATTTACACACCTCTCCGGCGGCATTGATATGTTAACTCCCAGTGCCTCAAGTACGTCGGCCGCACCGCATTTACTTGAAGCGGCACGGTTACCGTGCTTCGCTACAGGAACTCCTGCAGCTGAAATCACAAACGATGAGGTTGTTGATATATTGAATGAATTGGACATGTCTCCGCCAGTGCCAACTATCTCCAATGCATTCGGACTGTGAAGCAATCTAACACTGTATTTTCGCATACCTGCGGCAAATGCTGTTATCTCATCGATCGTCTCACCTTTCATGCTCATCGCAGTAAGGAAAGAGCTCATCTGAACGCCTGTGGCCTGCCCGGTCATGATCTCGTCCATGACGCCTTCTGCCTCACTGTATGTAAGATCCTCATGATTTGCTATCTTAACGATAGCTTCCTTGATCATCTTCTCATCTCCTTGTAGACGAAGTTCTCAAGCATCTTCTTGCCATCAGGCGTAAGTATGGATTCGGGATGAAACTGCAATCCGAATACCGGGAATTCCTTGTGCCTTACAGCCATTATATCTCCATCCTCACTTCTGGCCACAGGTATCAATTTGTCAGGCATATCCTCCTCTACGGCAGCCAAAGAGTGATAACGTCCGACAACCACCTCCTCGGGAAGACCTCTGAAGATCGAACATGAATTATCTATCTGAATCTTTGAAGCCTTACCGTGCATCAGCTTCTTGGCGTACGAAACAGTCCCTCCATATGCCATACATATTGCCTGATGACCCAGGCATACACCTAGTATCGGAATTCTACTTCCAAGCTGCCTGATGACATCTATACATATTCCGGCGTCTTCCGGTCTTCCAGGACCAGGCGAGATGATCACTGCATCCGGATTCATCTCCTTTATTTCATTTACAGAAACAGCATCATTTCTTACTACCCTGACATCTGGATCCAAAGATCCGACCATTTGATAGAGATTATACGAAAAACTATCGTAATTATCAATCAATACGATCACTGGTCCACACCTCCGTCGGCCGTCTCTATTGCACAGATCACTGCTTTCGCCTTACTGATACATTCTTCAAATTCCTTCTCAGGTATACTGTCTGCAACGATCCCCGCACCGGAACGAACGAAAACCTTCCCGTTCTTCTTGAATGCTATCCTTATTGCGATACATACATCCATATCTCCGTTGAATCCGAGATACCCTATTGCACCTCCGTAAATGCCGCGTTTGTTATTCTCCAATTGATTGATTATCTCACATGCACGGATCTTTGGAGCACCAGACAGCGTACCTGCAGGCAAGATTGCATCTATGGCATCAACAGCGTCCTTGCTGTCCTCTATGATTCCCGATACTGTTGACCCTATGTGCATCACATGAGAAAACTTCTCTATTGTAAGATATCTGTCGACCTTTACACTTCCAAACTTACATATCTTGCCCAGATCGTTTCTTCCCAGGTCGACCAGCATATTATGCTCCGCAAGTTCTTTCTCATCGGATAGGAGCTCGTTTTCCAATCTCTTATCCTCTTCTGGTGTGATTCCACGTGGACTGGTGCCCGCCAGAGGGAAAGTATGGAGTATTCCATTCTCGAGCTTTACCAAGGTCTCAGGAGATGCACCGGCGATCTCAACGTCACATCCTGAGAAATAGAACATGTATGGAGAAGGATTACTTGTGCGCAAGACACGATACACATCAAAAAGACTTCCTTCAAAATCTGCCTCCAATCTATTGGATAGCACGACCTGGAAAACATCGCCTTCGATTATATGATCCTTGACCTTATCGACCATCGAACAAAATTGTTCTCTGTCGAAGAGAGGCCTAAATTCTGATCTGAGTTTGCCTGGAATATGGATCCCAGGTTCACCGTGAAGAACAAGCCTCGCCATTCTGTCTATCTCACCTATGACGCGTTCATATTCACGATCTAAATCCGATGTGTCTGCATTGGCAATGATCATGATTTTTTGTCGAAGGTTATCGAACACGATCACTTTGTCGAACAACATCAGATCTACATCTTTGAAGCGTTCTTGATCCTCTGCATCCAACTTCAAAGTAGGCTCTCTGTACTTCACAAAATCATAAGAGAAATATCCGACCAGACCTCCAGTAAACATAGGAAGTCCTTCCACACGCGGACTTCTATGTTCTTTGATGATTTTTCTGATATAATCATCCGGAAGACCTTTTTCTATCCTGACCTTGTCTCCTGTCCTTATGGTCATTATCCCATTGATACAGGTAAACTCCATCTTGGGTTCGAACCCCAGTATAGTATATCTGCCCCACTTCTGGCTGTCTTCCATGCTCTCCAGCATGTAACAGTGAGTGCTTACTTTCTGAAGTACTCTCAATACCTCTATAGGAGTTCTGCTGTCCGAGTAGATCTCCTTGTATATGGGGATCGTACGGTATCCTCCTTCCGCAGAGACCTTCCTTGCTTCCTCGAGGGTGGGCCTATACATCTGTCAATCTCCTCATATTACTATAGTGGTCTATGTTGCTCAAATATAAGTAATGTTGCATATTAATTTACATTAATGTATATTTATGTGCATTTAATTTATAAAAAGAGAAAGACGAAATAGCCAGCAGTAGTAAAAGCTGCAATTTTAAAACAATTAACAAAAAACATGCCCAGCAGTCCACTGCTTATTATATTCATCATGATGAACTCTAAACCATTTTTTCATATTTTTGGTAAATATGTATCTTTGTGCTCTCTCCCCTTATCTTCTTTGTAAGAACAAATAACGTATGGTCATAACCAAAAGAGGAAGATCATACTTTTTATTTTGACAGATGATCTCGATTTGCCTACACTATAAATACCCCTCAGGGGTATATCTCATATATCGATCTTACAACCCGGAGAAATAAGATACGTATGAGACATGAAATTTATCTGATTGAGGGTATGCATTGTGCCGCCTGTTCATCATCAATAGAACGTGTTACACGCAAAATGAACGGTGTTATACGAAGCGATGTCAATCTCACAACAAATAAAATGGACATTGAGTACGACGAAAAGAAGGTCACACCAGAAATGATCATGGCAAAGGTCGAAAAAGCTGGATTTCAAGCTTCGCCTATGACTGAGCAAAGTAAACAACGACCCCGGGACCAAAAAGATGATGAACAGTCCGTATTCCGCCACGAACGCAACAGCATAGCACTTGCACTTGTTCTGTCTGCTGTATTGCTGTATATCTCCATGGGTGTAATGCTTTTCAATGCACCTCTGCCCGACATAATTTCCATGAAAACACATACGGTCAATTATGCCGTAACACAAATGCTGCTTGCCCTGATAATCGTCTTCATCGGACGAAGATTTTTTATCAGCGGATTCAAGGCGATCTTCCATCTCAATCCGAATATGGACTCACTGGTTGCGATAGGTAGTTCTGCTGCATTCATCTACAGTTTCTCGATTCTGCTTTTACTCACCGACCATCCGGAGCTTGTACATCAACTATTTTTTGAGGCCTCTGCAATTGTCGTGACGCTTGTATCGCTGGGCAAGTACATGGAGACTGGAAGCAAACGCAAAACTACTGGCGCAATCAGAAAACTCATAGAACTCACACCAGACAGCGCCATACTCATCGAAGCCGATGGCACACAGCACGAAGTGGCAACAGAGACATTGTCTGTAGGTAATACCGTACTTGTCAAACCTGGCAGTAAAATACCTTTAGACGGCATAGTAACACAGGGCTCAAGCAGTGTTGACGAATCTATGCTGACAGGGGAGAGCGTACCCATAGAGAAGGTCGTAGGCACCAATGTCATTGGAGGCAGCATAAACAAAAACGGCATTCTATACATCAAAATCATTCGCGTAGGTACAGATACCACCCTTTCAAAGATCATAAGATTCGTAGAAGAAGCACAAGGAAAAAAAGCACCCATATCGAAAATCGCAGATAAAGTTGCAGGAATATTCGTCCCCATAGTTATTGTGATCGCTGTTGTTTCAAGTCTTATCTGGCTGTTGATCGGAAAGGATTCGTCGTTTGTCCTTAGAGTATTTACTTCTGTCCTTGTAATAGCCTGTCCTTGCGCAATGGGACTTGCGACCCCCACTGCCATCGTTGTAGGCATGGGACTCGGAGCAAATAATGGGATCCTCATCCGAAGCGGTGAATCGTTAGAGATTACATACAAAACCACAACAGTGGTATTGGACAAGACCGGAACGGTCACAGAAGGCAAACCTGCAGTTGTTGAGATCCTAACAGATAAAATGACTTTTGATGAATTACTCTCTGTCACTGCATTGGTTGAATCCGTTTCTCAGCATCCGCTTGCCTCTGCGATCGTAGAATATGCAAGATCAAAAGCGATCACAAGCGAATTAACAATTTCAAAATTCGAGAATTATTCTGGCAAAGGCATCAGAGCAGAACTCTCTAACAAACAGATCGTTCTTGTCGGGAATAATAGACTTATGCAAGAAAACCAAATAGATACCACGATTTTTTCAGAAAAAATCAAAATTCTGCTCTCAAAAGGCGAAACACCGATGTTCATTGCTATAGACGACGACCTCTGTGGCATAATAAGTGTGGCAGATTCAATAAAAAGTACGAGTATTACTGCTGTTAAACAACTGAAGGAAATGGGACTTCGTGTTGTAATGTTGACCGGTGATAACAAAACTGTCGCAGAACATGTGGGCAAACAAATCGGTGCAGATGAGGTTATAGCCGAAGTTTTGCCAGAAGATAAGGCAACGGCAATTAAAAATTTACAAAAGGAAGGTCAAGTTGTCCTGATGGTCGGTGACGGAATCAATGATGCACCAGCACTTGTCCAGGCGGATGTGGGCTGTGCTATCGGAAACGGTAACGATGTCGCAATCGAATCGGCAGATATCATTCTTATGAAGAATGATCTACGCGATGTCAAAAAAGCTGTAAATCTAAGTCGTATGACCATCAAAAATATCAAACAGAATTTGTTTTGGGCTTTTTGCTACAATATTGTAGGCATACCCATTGCAGCGGGTGTGCTATATCCCACTTTCGGGATTCTGCTTTCACCCATAATCGGAGCATTAGCTATGAGTCTTAGTTCTGTTTGCGTTGTATCTAACGCTTTGAGATTGAGGAGCAAAAAACTGTGACAGATAAGACCAAACATCGTAGCAACGAAGAATCCAACAGTCTTAAAAATCGGCTGAACCGCATAGAGGGACAGGTCCGCGGCGTAAAAGGAATGCTTGAGGCCGATGCTTACTGCGTGGACATCCTAGTTCAAGTATCTGCGATCCAAGCAGCATTGAATGCATTCAACAAAGAACTGCTTGGCAACCACATCAAAACCTGTGTGGCCAATGGTATACGTGAAGGAAATGATGAGATAATAGACGAACTTGTTAAAACTGTACAAAAACTTATGAAATAAGGTGTGTAAAAATGACCATATTGAAAGTAGAAGAAATGCACTGTAACAAATGTGTAGAACGTATAACAAATGCCTTAAAGTCCGCAGGGATCAAATTTGCAATAGATCTTAAGAGTAAGACCGTAACAATAGACGATTCCGACATAAATGTCAAAAAAGCGATCGAAGTACTGGACGACCTCGGATTTGAAGCGACGATAAAATCATAAGGTGGATAAAATTGATAATTGGACCTTGTGTCAGGACCTTTCAAATAATTCCTTGCGATCTAGATGGCATAAGGGACCGATTCCTTCTGTATGATAGAATTTGATTCTTGATCTCTAACTGACCAATGATCAGGATCTAATGAGAACAAGATTTTAGACGCCCTCACGCTGTATAGTTGTATATTACATCTGATCTGCTAAAAAATAATCTAAAATGATATCTAAAAACAGAAGTTTAAAAAAATCTGATAGTAAATATGGTTATGCGATCAATATTGAAATTTTCATATAATGGCAGGGATCAAAGACTGAAATTGTTAGAAGAATATCATAGGAACTTTGAACTACGTTGAAACTCCTCCCAGAAACGTAGACAATCGGCTGGAGGTATGATTAGATGGCAATCGTAATGGATAAAATGATATTTGAAGGTCCATTTGAAATCGATGGACACGAACTGCCAAATTCTTCAGGAATATATTTTGTGTCCACTAAATCTGCTGGCGGAATCAAAATCCTGGGAATATATGACGGGGATGATATTGCAGCATCTTTCAGATTTAATGGAAACAGACAGTGTTGGAAAAAATACAGCGATGATGGACTCACTGTGTATTACGTGATAACCAACACTTCAAAAGAAAAACGGGAAGCCGCACGTTACAAGATGATCAATGACAGATTTTACACCTTACCCTGTATCGACCCGATATCTGATGATTTCTAGAGACCATAAGTAATAAAAATGGACCAGCGCCGAAATCAATAAAATAACGCAAACAAAGAAATGGAAATTCAGTATCGATGTTGTATCGGATCCGCATGTTCAATTGTAATTCAGAATGTTTGAAAAACAGTACTATTGACAACGCTTGCCTGGCCCTATATTTCAATTCCTCTTCACACAAATCACCGTATTTGAATATGTATGACTGGATTGAGAATTGTCTACCGATCAAGAGTGGCATCAATAAGAACAACGCGATTGTTTTTTGTCAAAGGTAACAAAAAGTTGACAGAT
>Ga0172377_10009089_pt1 | contig 10188 bp, 7 predicted proteins | sample Pumphouse3metaG_FD_119749 | JGI IMG/M metagenome (GOLD analysis project Ga0172377, IMG submission 119749) | Leachate microbial communities from a municipal landfill in Southern Ontario, Canada - Pumphouse #3 metaG | ecosystem: Engineered > Solid waste > Landfill > Unclassified | place: Canada... | reverse complement strand
GCATCAAAGCGGATATCCCGGATTCGATCCTTATGGTTTTCTCCAGTAAAATTTTAAGCGACGCTTTATCCGATAGTCATCGTTATGAGCCGAATTACTGGTTTGATTGGAGTACACTGAAATGATTAAAGTAGGAATTACCGGCCAGCCCGGATTTGTCGGCTCTCATCTCTATAATCTATTGGGAACGGAAAAAGAATTTCAACAAATCCCCTGCAAGGATGAGTTCTTTCAAGACGAGAAAAAATTGCGGCAGTTCGTGAAACAGTGCGATGTGATTGTGCATCTTGCTGCGATGAATCGCCATCCGGATCAACAAGTTATTTACGATACGAATGTTCGATTGGTCCAGCAGCTGATTGATGCTATGGAAGCTGAAAACGTGACGCCCCATGTGTTATTTTCTTCTTCAACGCAAGAAGATCGCGATAATCCCTATGGAGCATCAAAACGCAAAGGACGGGAATTATTAATAAATTGGGCGAATCGCAATGATGCTAAATTTACCGGTTGTGTATTTCCAAATGTTTTTGGTGCTTTCTGTCGTCCCAATTACAATTCAGTTGTGGCGACGTTCTGTTATAAACTTTGCCATAGTGAGATGCCGGAAATACAAACAGATGGCAAAATTAAGTTTATCTACGTCGAAAATCTCTGTCGTGAACTGATTCAAATTATGCAGACAGGGAAAGCGTCCGATTGTTATCCCGTTCCCTTTGATAAAGAAGTTAAAGTCAGTGAATTATTAATAACGCTCAAGCGTTTTAAATCTCAATATTTTGAGCAGGGCACGATTCCGGAATTGCATAACTCTTTTGAGCGGGATCTTTTTAATACTTTTTTTACCTATTTTGATTTTAAGTCTTTTTTCCCGTTCCAGTTAAAAAAGAATTCAGATCCGCGTGGCACTTTTGTGGAATTAGCTCGTCTAGATCATATTGGTGGTCAGGTCTCTTTTTCAACAACCGCCGCTGGTATTACGCGCGGAAATCATTACCACACGCGCAAAATCGAACGATTTGCAGTGATCCAGGGTAAGGCTAAAATTGAGCTGCGCAAAATCGGCACAGATGAAAAGTATTCTTTTGAACTGGATGGTGAAAATCCGTCGTTTGTTGATATGCCTATATGGTATACTCATAATATTACCAATATCGGTACCGAAACACTCTATACTATTTTTTGGATTAACGAATTTTATAATCCGGATGATCCTGACACCTTTTACGAAGAAGTTTAATCATGGCAAAATCAAAATTAAAAGTAATGTCTATTGTTGGCACGCGTCCCGAATTGATTCGGTTAGCCGCGGTTATAAAATTATTGGAAAAGCATGTCGATCATAAAATGATTCATACGGGTCAAAATTATGACTACGAGCTGAATCAGATTTTCTTCGATGAGCTGGAATTGCGAAAACCGGACTATTATCTCGGGGTTGATACTTCCAGTCTGGGGCATGTCCTTGGCGAAACACTCATTAAAGTCGAAGAAGTCTTTTTAAAAGAAAAACCGGATGCTATTTTAATTCTTGGTGATACGAATGCAGCAATTGCTGGTGTTATGGCGAAACGGATGAAAATTCCAATCTACCATATGGAAGCCGGAAATCGCTCGTTCGATTTTAATGTTCCTGAAGAAATCAACCGGCGTATTATTGACCATATCGCGGATTTTAATTTGGTCTATACTGAAAATTCTCGTCGGCATTTGTTGTCTGAGGGATTGCCGCATCGGAATATTTATGTCACGGGTAGCCCGATGTATGAAGTGTTGAAGATGTTTATGCCGAAAATTAAGGAATCTAAAATACTGGAGATTTTAAAGTTAGAAAAGGACAAGTATTTTATCGTGAGTTGCCACCGGGAAGAAAATGTGGATTATCCAAGCAACCTGCGCAAAATTCTGACTTTTTTGAATGGCATCGCTGAAAAATACGACATGCCAGTCATTGTTTCAACGCATCCCCGTACTCGCAAACGCATTGAAGCGCTCGATCATGTAGAACTGGACTCCCGTATCCAATTCTTAAAACCATTCGGATTTTTTGACTATAATGCGTTGCAGCTCAATGCAAAATGCGCGGTATCGGATTCGGGAACAATTAGTGAAGAATCCGCGATGATGAATTTTCCGGCAATCACGATTCGTCAAGCGCTGGAGCGCCCCGAAGCAATGGATGCCGGCACAATTATCATGACGGGACTTGATCCAGAAATTGTTTTGGATTCTATTGATTTAGTGTTGGATGAGTTCAAACAGAATGGTGGTAAATATGATAAAATTTGCCCCGAATATCAGGTGAGCAATACTTCATGGCGTGTTCTAAAAATTATCTTGGGCACCACCAGATTATCAAATCGTTGGCGCGGTATAGAATTGAAAAAATAATATATAAAATTTTTAATTATATTATTTTTGTATTATTTACAAATTTGTAGAGCCTTTTCCTGGGGTGGAAGTAGGATCGTGTCTTTGTGTATCATACAGGTCTTTTAACAATGGCTAGTGTAGCGATTTGGTTGCGTTATCTCTGTTGCAGAAAATACTCGATCTAGACTTAGAATCTCTGACTGGATACCGTGTCAGGACGCAGCGGTGCGGGTGGATGGTCAAAGAATGGAAGTAGAAGCCGGATCAGAACGATAGCTACTAGCTGGACTGCGTCGAGGTCTGTGGCTCCATGCTGGGCGTGTCGTTACTGTATTGGATTCCGAGGAGGAAGAGACTACATTTAGATAGTATAGAGCACTGCTCATTCTTGTATCGAACAGTTGGGATGTTCCGCATTTGATGCGGATTGCCGAATATCTGTATTGCCGTTCGCTTCCGGTGCTGGTGGGATAACTTTTCCCGACTGCCTTGCGTAAGAGGGGTTTCCTGTTTTTGACTATCGCCGGGAATCTGTAGAAGCGGGAATGTGACCTGTATGAACTTGCCGGAATTATTCAATATTCTTGTAGATATCGTTATTTTTCATCGAAAATCTGATCTATTTTGACAATGCAATCCGATATTCATTTCTAATAGATTGATTTTTTACGCTGCTATATTATATTTACGAACTAGCTGTTGAGGTTATTAATTCAGGGAACAGGGAACTATGGTAATGAATATGTCTTTATTGTCGGTGTCATTTGCTGCTGACAAGAAATGTTCTTCTCTGTTCTTTTTTAACCTGAAAACTTTAAAGTTAGCGTTGTTCGGGCATCGTTTCCCTGTTATGGTTTTCGGTAATATTTTTCGATTTTTTTGCCGATGAGGTTTTATCGCTTCACCGGTTTTTGTGTTTATTTGGATATTATTCGTTCCTTTGAATGATATCGTAAGATGTTAATGAAAAGTAACTTCGGTTGTAATTTTAATTGCAATCCGGAGAGCTTTTGCTTTGAAAATGATAGGTGATAGAACACAGAATGCCATTGTATATAAATACAGAATGCATCACAGACGATAACTATCACATCGATTCGATTCCCGAGCATCGATGGTATCCTGTTTACTGTCGTTCGAACAAGGAAAAAAAATTAATTGAATATGCGGTTCGTAAGGGGATTTCCTGCTATCTGCCGGAAATGGAGCGCTACCGAATCACTCGTGGTCACCGTATTACAACTATGGTTCCGATGTTTACCGGTTATTGTTTTTTATGTGTTTCGCGGCAGGAAAACTGGGATATTAAAAAATCTCAATATGCGATACGAATGCTCCCCGTGGACGACGGCAATGAACCTGACTTAATTTCAGAATTAAATATTGTTCGGACTTTTGAAAACCTGGCAAAAACTCAAAAAGTGGAATTTAGGCCGGAACTTACACCGGGCAAACGGGTGGTCGTTACGCAGGGTAAATTGCTGGGAATTGAGGGCATCATAAAACGGCGTAAAAACAAAATGAAAGTTATTGTGAACCTTGATTTTTTAGGTTACAGTTTGGCTACAGTGGAAGCATATGATTTGGAGCTCGTTTAACTGCTGTTGGTCTATTTCTATTAAGAAAACTGGAAAACATGCTTGATACGAGGATTGAACGTGCCATACGGGAGTATGTCGCAGAAAAGGAAATTCAGTAAAGATGATACAAGAACAAATCAGAAACGGAAAAGTTAAGGTCGCACTGATTGGATTGGGGTATGTCGGATTGCCATTGGCAGTTGAATTTGGTAAAAAATTCGATACGATTGGATTTGATGTAAAAAAGTCTCGCCTGGAAGCGTTGCATAACGGGGTGGATGCGACGCTTGAAACCTCATCGGGAGAGTTGAAGGGTACGACGCATCTGCGGTATTCCGATAATCCGGAAGACCTGAAAGACCGTGATGTTTTTATTGTATCGGTTCCAACTCCGGTGGATAAATACAATCGTCCGGACTTGACTCCGCTATACGGAGCCAGCGAAACAGTTGGTAAGGTGATGAAAAAGGGTGCGATCGTAATCTATGAAAGCACCGTTTTTCCCGGCTGTACCGAGGAAGAATGTGTGCCGGTGCTGGAAAAATTCAGCGGTATGAAATTCAACCAGGATTTCTTCTGTGGTTACAGTCCGGAACGTATTAATCCCGGTGATAAAGAGCATACGCTGACCAAGATTCTGAAGATTACCTCCGGATCAACGCCTGAAATTGCAGAAGCAGTTGATGCGCTCTATAATTCCATTTTGAAAAATGGAACCCATAAAGCCAGTTGCATCAAGGTCGCGGAAGCCGCGAAAGTGATCGAAAATTCACAGCGCGATCTTAATATTGCCTTTGTGAACGAACTGGCGAAAATCTTTCATCTGATCGGAATCGATACCAATGAGGTGCTTGAAGCCGCTGGCACCAAGTGGAATTTCCTTAAATTTAAGCCCGGTCTGGTCGGGGGTCACTGCATCGGAGTCGACCCGTATTACTTGACTCACAAGGCGCAGAGTCTCGGTTATCTTCCGGAGGTGATTTTGGCCGGCCGTCGCATTAATGACGGTATGGGCAAATACATTGCTACGGAAATCATCAAACTGATGATTCACAAAGAGCAAAAGGTGTATGGTGCTAAGGTGTTGCAACTGGGAATTACCTTTAAGGAAAATTGCCCGGATATTCGCAATTCCCATGCGGTTGATGTGGTGCGGGGGATGATGGAATTCGGTTGTAAAGTGGATATTTATGATCCATGGGCGGAACCAGCTGATATTCAACGCGAATATGGTTTGGTTTCGATTAAGGACATCGGGAAGCTGAAAAAAGGCGCTTACGATGCGGTCGTGTTAGCGGTTTCTCACCGGGAGTTCACCGATTTCGATTTGGCAGCTTATAGGAAAACGGATGCGGTGGTGTTCGATATCAAAGGGATGTTGCCACGTGAAATGATTGACGGAAGGCTTTAAAATGAAACGAATTGTAGAAAATATGCGCGTACTGGTAACCGGTGGAGCCGGATTCATTGGTTCAAACTTAGTGGAAACACTGTTGAATCAGAACAATGAAGTCATCGTGTTGGACAATTTTGCCACCGGAAAGATGGAAAATTTGTTACCGTTCTTCGGAAACAAGTCTTTCAAACTGCTCGTCGGCGATATTCGCGATATAGCTATGTGCCGTAAAGCGGTGTCCGGCGTTGATTATGTTCTGCATGAGGCGGCATTGGGATCAGTTCCTCGTTCAATCAAGGATCCCATGACGACGACCGAAGTCAATATCTCCGGTTTTGTGAACATGCTCTACGCTGCCCAAGAGGCAAAAGTCAAACGATTCGTTTATGCGGCCTCAAGTTCGACTTATGGAGATAGCAAGGCTCTTCCGAAAGTCGAAGATAAAATCGGAAAACCTCTTTCGCCTTACGCGATCACAAAATATGTCGATGAGTTGTTTGCGGAAAATTTTAGCAAACTTTACGGGATCGAGACAATAGGCCTGCGGTATTTCAATGTATTTGGTCGTCGTCAAGACCCCTATGGCGCCTATGCCGCGGTAATCCCGAAATTTGTGATGAGCCTGATGAAACATGAAAGCCCTGTCATTAACGGCGACGGTTCCTACAGTCGCGATTTTACTTACGTGGACAATGTGGTTCAAGCCAATCAATTGGCGCTACTCGCTGAAAAATCGGAAGCGATCAACGAAGTCTACAATGTGGCGTTCGGGGAGCGGACAACATTGAATGAACTTTTCGCATATCTCCGCGAAAATCTTGCGGTACTAGACCCGGCTATCGCAAAAATAGAACCGCAATACGGACCAAATCGGGAGGGCGATATTCCGCACAGTCTTGCTTGTATCGATAAAGCGAAAAGCATGCTCGGCTATGCTCCGCAATTCAGCGTCAAGCAAGGGTTGAAGCAAGCGACGGAATGGTATTATCGCAACCTCGGCATGATGTTAGATCGGTGAAACTCGGTATTCTGAATATACTGTATTTACCGCTTGGATTCTCATTGGGTAAAAAGTTTTCATGGGCCGGGACGAAGGCTTTGAATGATTTTTTTTTTCTAGAAATGAGGCTGGAGTATTATGAGTTTTAACGCAACGGTATTTAATTGCAAAAATCGTCTTCTGCGTCCTAATGCGATTCATTTTTTTCGCAATTTCTGCCGAGAAGAACATTTGTCGCCGGAAGCGAGACAGCTATTAATTTTGAGGCGGTTACAGTCACTTTTGACCGATGCATATGAGAATACTGTATTTTATCATCGAAAATATGATGAGGCTGGTGTGCATCCTAGTGATATAAAAAGCATTGCGGACTTTGAAAAACTGCCTCCAGTGTCCAAGGATGAGGTTCGGGAATTTCGAGACGATTTCATTCGACGTGGTACTCCGGAGAAGTATTTGCTTGCAGCAACCACCGGAGGAAGTACTGGGGTTCCGTTAAAAGTATTCCATGACAAACGGTTGCCTACTGACACCATTGCTTGGTGGTTGTTGCGGAAATGGGGAGCCGAAATGGGGGATAACGTGGGGTATATTTATCGCCACCGTTCGACGCAGCATGCTTTGTCTCAGCTTTTATGGTTTCCGACTCGTCGAGCCTTCCTAGATGTCTGTGATATCACCCCAGAAAGTTGCGATGCATTTTATCGGCAATGCCAGAAAAATAACATTATTTATATTTGCGGTTATGTTGGTGCGGTTAATGAGTTTGCTAATTGGTTGGACGCACGACAGCTGAAGTTGCCGAGCCTGCGTTTCGTTTGGACGACCTCTGCGCCGTTGCCGAATTCAATTCGTTGTTTTATGGAAGGCGCATTTGATTGCCCAGTGTTCAGTCAATATGGATGTTGCGAAATTTTTTGGCTGGGTGCGGAATGTCCTAACAAAGAGGGATTACACTATTTTGACACGATTCGTCACTTAGAAGTTGTAAATGATAACTTTTCAGGCAAATTGGATGGCGAGGAAGGCGAAATTTTACTTACGGATTTACTGAATCATCTGTTCCCGCTAATTCGGTATCGCAATGGAGACAGGGGAGCTAAGAGTGCAAAGTGTTGTTCGTGCGGCTCTGGTTTTCCATTGATTGCTCCGATAAAAGGGCGTGTTACTGAGGTTTTTGAACTGGAAGACGGTGCCGTGGTGGCTGGTGATTTTCTGACCACGATTTTTGATCAGGAATCGGAGACGGTTAGGGGATTCCAGGTGGTCCAAAAGCCTGATCGTTCTATTTTGTTGCGCTGCATTCCATGTAACGAACACGCTACCGAACGCATTGAGTTTGTTCGAAAGAATTTGGAACAGCGTTTGGCTCCCCATCATACCGCGGTACGCGTTGAAATAACTGACCATATTGCCCACGATCGCGGCAAACAGCGTTTCGTTGTCTGTGAATGTGCGTCTGGATTATCTTAATTTTTATAATCATGAAGTCTGCACATAAAATTATTTTTTTTCTCGGTCGTTTAGGGTCCGGCGGCGCGGAACGTGTCGGTTGTATCCTGATGAATGAATGGGTTGCTGCCGGTCGCGCAGTGCATTTAGTGACTCTATATCGAAATGAAAAAAGTTTCTATCCGCTTGACTCAAGAGTTACAAGTAGTTATTTATTGAATCACAAGGTTGCGCGTTATTGGAAATGGTTGTTTTTGGCAATTGCACTTCAACGTTATCGTAGATATCTAAAGCAATTCCGGCCGGATGCTGTGGTTAGTTTTATGACCAAGAATAATCTGATGACGCTATTTGCTACTTTAGGCTTGGGGGTGCATGCATTTATTTCCGACCGGAATAATCCTGTCCTACATTATGGAAAAGCACGGGAATGGTTGTGCCGGTGGCTGTACCCTTATGCTGCTGGCGTAATTGCTCAAACGCAACAGGCTGCTGAAATTACGTTTCAGAAAACCGGAGTATCGAATGTTTTGGTGACTCCGAACCCTCTTCAAAATGTATTTCTGCATACTCCCGTGGATTTTTTATTGCGTAAGCCCATAATTCTCAATGTTGGACGTTGTTGCTTGACGAAAGGGCAACATCTTCTTATAGATATGTTTGCCAAGTTAGCTCCAAATTATCCTGAGTGGCAGTTGCGTATTATTGGTGATGGTGCCGAACGTAGTGCTTTGGAACAGCAGTGTTTGGCAACTGGATGTATCGATCGCATTGAATTGCTAAAGCCGGTAAAAGATATTGAAAATTATTTGGCGGAGACGGCCATTTTTGCCTTTGCTTCCAGTTCAGAAGGATTCCCGAATGCTCTAGCTGAGGCCATGGCGATGGGATGTGCCTGTGTAAGTTTTGATTGCGACACCGGGCCACGCGATTTGATTGTTGACGGAGAGAATGGGTTTTTGGTGCCGACTGGAGACCTTGATTTGTTTACCAGAAAACTGGAATTGCTGATGCGTGATCCGGATTTGCGGATGCGGCTCGGTGAAAATGCTCGGAAAATCCGAACCCGGCTTTCCGGAGATTTGATTGCGGAACGAATTCTTGGATTTATCGATTAATAACATACCATGATGGAGACCACCTGATGTTAAGAGACAAAACCCTGCTAATCGTTGGCGTGGAATAGGATTGAAGCATTGAAATTGATGAATAAAATCGCGGGGTGGCAGTCACTGCTGCCGTTCAAGATAAGCCGACAGCATCATCAAGTCGGGGTACTTTACAGTTGTACCCTGCTGAATATACTGCTCGGAGTCGTCATTTCGATGTTGAATACCCGGGCATTGTCTCCAAAGTTTTATGGTGATGTTAAATTCGTAGTGAATATTACCGCTTTTGCGGTGGGATTATTGACACTGGGATACTTTGTCTCTGGATGTCGATTGCTGGCATTAAACCACGATCCCATTCGGATTCGACGATTGAAAGGGGTAATGTTGCTGTTGCTTGGGCTTGCCATGGCGACAGTGATGCTAGTTTTGACCGGTATTGGTTGCTGGTATTGGTGGAGTGGCAAGCGTGAGTTGGGATGTTTGTTTATGGTTGGGGCTCTTGTAAGTTCTGCGCCATTGTTGCGAAACTATATCAATACTGTAGCGCAAGGGGACAATAAAATCGGTGGCATGGCGCTATCGCGCTTGCTGCCTTCATTGTTATATGTCATTGTGGGTGGAACTGTTTACCATTTTTGGGGTGCAACTCCGTCGCGAATGCTGTTATTGCAATATGGAATGATTGCCGCGGTTATTCTGGTCATCATCTTCCACGGCCGTCCGCTTTTTTCGGGATTGAAAGAGGAGTTTGCGGATTTGAATCGGGAGAACCGTCAATACGGATTCCAGGTTTACCTGGGGTCCGTATGTGGCGTTTCGTTGGGACACCTTGCTGGAATAACCTTGGGTATTTTCAGTACGGATAATGTTGAAGTTGGGTTGTTTTCGCTGGGTGCAGCGCTGGCTGCGCCGTTGCTATTATTGCCGTCGATTGTTGGAACGGTGTATTACAAACGCTTCGCTACCTCTGAGTCAATCGACTGGAAAATCATTGTGGCCACGACAGGACTGGCACTGTTGAGTCTGGTTGGTTTTCTGGTGATGATCTTTCCGGTGGTGAGGTTGCTTTACCCGCCGGCATATTCGGCTGTTGCCGGATATGCCTGTTGGCTTTCCGCAGCAATGATTATTCATGGCATGGGGGACATGTTCAATCGCTTTTTGGGTGCCCACGGCAAAGGAAAAGCGTTGCGAAACGGGGCGTGGTTGTGTGGAATCGTGTTGTTGATGGGCAATATTTTCGGAGTCTATTGGTTGGGTATCGAGGGGGCAATT
>Ga0172377_10009088_pt1 | contig 10188 bp, 7 predicted proteins | sample Pumphouse3metaG_FD_119749 | JGI IMG/M metagenome (GOLD analysis project Ga0172377, IMG submission 119749) | Leachate microbial communities from a municipal landfill in Southern Ontario, Canada - Pumphouse #3 metaG | ecosystem: Engineered > Solid waste > Landfill > Unclassified | place: Canada... | reverse complement strand
GCAGGATGAGTTGGGATTTCTGTTGATTGTGGGATCTTATTATCAGCTCATATCATCAAAACCAGATTACTCCTACAGTCATGAAAGAAAGCTCTATACAACACTTGAGCAGACAATACAGGAAGGTATTGATCAGGGTTATTTCAGAGAAGATACGAATAAAACAGAGATAGCAGAGATGTGCTTGCGCCTAGGAAGAGGCGATATTTTAGATTGGTGCATGCAGGGGGGAACCTACAAGCTATGTGATTTAATTGTGAAGGATCTGAAGCTCATGCTTCATTCAATAACAATAAAATAATTTAGATCTAAGATGGGGTCAAAAAAAGTGCAGTTCCATTGGATACTGCACTTTTATTGTTCATCAGTCTTTCTTTTCAAGCTCTCTTATGATCTCATGCATTTTCATGCATCTCTCAAAGTTACCTGAGAACTTATGTTCATCAAGACTCTGTATTGGCATTGTTGCCATTGATGTTGAGCTTATGAAGGCTTCATCGTAAAAACCACTTTTGACTTTCTCAAGAGTTGGAGCTTCCATTATAATATTGAAGTTCAGATCTCTTGCAGCTTTCATAACACGGATACGAGTTATTCCAGATAGAACAACATCATCAGGAGCTGTGTATAAATCATTACCATGAAATGCGTAGAAGTTGGAACGAGTTCCTTCTAAAAGCTCTCCATTGCGATTTTCTAAGATGGATTCAAATCCACCTCTGTCTTTTGCATCCTTAAGTGCCATGTAGCTCATAAGAAGATTGCTTGTTTTATATTGAGGCCAAAGTCTCTCTCCCTTATAGGAATAAGTTATAATACCGTTCTCATAGAGAGATTCATCATAAGAGAGAATAGGAGAGGCAGTTATGAAGATCTCACTTTGAGGTCCTCCAATTACCAAAATTCTGACTGATGCTTTATCAATATCATCAGCTTTTATAAGAAGCTTTACCCAGCTCTTTATTTCTGATTTTGAGAATATCAAATCCATATCAAGTCCTTCTGCAGAACCTTTCAAACGTTTCATATGATCTTCAAAAAATATTGCTCTGGCATCCACAACTCTAAGTGATTCATAAATTGAATAACTGAATTGCATCTCTCTTTTGGTAACATTGACAAGTGCATCTTCCACCTTTACCAACTTACCATTTTTAATAGCATGTGTTCCAACCATTTTTCTATCCTTTACATATTATCTAAATCTGGATATCTAAGCAGCTCTCTAGGCTTTGAGCCATTAGGAGGTCCAACAATTCCTTGTTCCTCCATCTCCTCAACCAACCTTGCAGCTCTATTATATCCAATTCTTAATCGTCTCTGTAAAAATGATGCAGATGCACTCTTTCTCTCTGTTACAATCTTAAGTGCAGCAGACCAGAGGTCATCTTCATCATTTGCTGAAGATGATGAATCATAAGAATCATCTTCCTCTTCTTCATAACTTTCAAAGTATGATTCATCAATGTAATCTGTAGCACCCTGAGATTTTGCAAACTCAACAATGTTCTCAACTTCATCATCACTCAAGAACACTCCCTGAAGTCTTGATACAGATTTACCATTCTCACTCAAAAGCATGTCGCCCTTTCCAAGTAAGTTCTCAGCACCTGTACTGCTTATGATGGTTCTTGAATCCTGAGTTGATGTAACAGCGAATGCAATACGGGTTGGAAGGTTGTTCTTGATGACACCAGTAATTACATCAACAGATGGTCTCTGTGTTGCAAAAACAAGGTGTATGCCAACGGCTCTACTCATTGCAGTCAATCGAGCTACTCGATCATCAAGGTCCTTTCCTGCTGTGCTCATCAATGATGCAAATTCATCGATTATTACAACGATATAAGGCATCTTAACAACAGCAAGTTTGCTTGTTTTGATCTTCTCATTGTATGACTTTATGTTTCTGACATTCATTCGTGAGAGCATCTTATTACGTCTTTCCATCTCATCTATACAGAAATCAAGAGCTTTAAGTGCTCTCTTTGTTTCTGTTATTACAGGAGTCAGAAGATGAGGAATATCATTGTAAATGGTGAGCTCAACAACCTTAGGATCAACCATTATCAATCTCACATCTTTAGGAGATCTTGTATATAGAATTGAACATATCAGTGAGTTTATGCACACACTCTTACCAGAACCTGTTGAACCTGCAACAAGCATATGAGGAGAGGTTGCAACATCAAATATCTTGCACTGACCATAGAGGTTTCGCCCCATTGTCATTGGAATGGCCATTTTTTCAAAATCTGTTTTTGTCAGAATTTCTTTGAATCCTACAATATCTCGCTTTGGATTTGGAATCTCAACACCTACGGCTGTCTGCCCTGGAATTGGAGCCAAAATTCTTACTTTCTCTGCTGCAAGATTCATTGCAATATTATCACTTAAATTTGTAATTGAATTCACCCTGATACCAGGATCAGGGACAATCTCAAACATTGTGACAGTTGGACCTTTTACAATGTTTCTGAGCGTCACGTTGTATTTGAACTCTGCAAGAGTTTCAATCAGACGTACAGCTTTATTCTTTGTTGTCTCATCAATTACATTTGATGTGACAGGATAATCCTTCACCAAATCAAGTGGAGGGAATCTGTATTTTATTCTGGCACTCTCAACTACATTTGAGCTTCCAAGTCCTGCAATTGCAGATTCGAGGTCATCTTCTTCCTCGATAACTTCTTTTACAGTGTCTTCTTTCTCATCTACAAGTCTTGCTCCACCAACAGGCTTTGCAGTGCTGTTGTAGTTACCAACTGCAACAGAATTATCGCCTAAAGGTCTCTCAATGTTGCTTGCATCACCATTACCAGCTAGTTGAGAGGTGACAGCTGAACTGTCTCTCTTCTTCTTCATGTCAGCAATCTCACTCTCACTTGGATGAGGTATTGCATGATATCTCTGATTTGATTGAATCTCTGGCTTATCATCAGATTTGGTTCTGTCCTCTACCTCTACATCAGTGACATCTGTGACATCCGGTCTGTGCATGGACATACTTGTGGTCAGTTGATCGATGAAAGATTTCTCTTTTACCCCTCCCCCACTCTCTTTGCTATCTTTTTTATTTCCACCAGAAAAGTTCACATTCTTCACAGTAGCATTTTCAAATGTAGCAGTTTTTGCAGGTTCATTTATTCTCTCCAATATTTCATTCATGAATGGAGATATTGAAGAACCACTGTCATTCGCCTTTGTTTGAACAGCGCTCTCATTTGAACCCTGGTTCTTCTGAGTGGCATTAACAAGATGACCACTGGCCATGATATTTTCAACAGAAGATCTAGATTCTTCTCTGTTGTTTGTTGTCTTTGCAGGGCTACTCTTTGCAGAGAAAAAGTTGTTGGTTATGTTTTTAACAGTTTGAACATCTTCTTTAGATGGTTCAGTAAATTCCTTAACAGCTTTGCTCAAAGGAGGAATTGAATTTTCTTTAGTTGCCTTTTCAAGAGTGCTGACTCTGCCAGTTTTCTTATTCTTACCATTTATAACTCTCATTCTCTCTTCAACATTTTTCTTTGCCAGTTCAAGAGTTGAAAGCGAAACAGTCTGATGATTTTTTACATCACCTGCAGATTGATTTGATTTATTCTCGCTGCTCTCTGGCTTTTTCGAAACAGCGGCACGTGAGATCTTAGGCTCTGTTGAATCAGGAACATTGCTGAATTGAGTGATGTTTTCTTTTGTAGGATTCACATCATAGACCTTGCCCTTATCTGTGAATGTAAGAGGTGGAACATCAACAGGAATTGGAATATCAATTCCATCTGTGTTTCCGTTTGTAAGAGGTTTAACTCTGACTCTCTCACTCTCAATACGTGCTTTATTGGCCTCTTCTGCCTCTTTCTGTTTGGCAATGATCTTCTTCTCAATCTCGATTTGGTTTTTAATCAAATGAGTTTGATACTTCTCATTTAGAATTGTACAGATAGGAGATATTATCATAAGAAGTACAACCTCACAGATAAGTACCATAATCAACTTTGCAGAGAACAGATCTGGTGAGATGTTGTTGTTCTCAAAATATTGAACAAGATATGGAGGAATATTTCCTGTATATGCTTGGTCAGATAGCAGTTGTAGAGTATATATTGAAGCTATAGATAAAAACAGTTGAATTGTTGCAAATGGTCTGTGTTTTCTGATTGATAGAAAAGAAAAACCAATTATAGCAACAACAACAGATGTCGGAATCAAACCAATTGTTGAGCCAGTGATGAATGAAAAGTGGGGTTTGAGCAATGCAGTGATTATGCTTGAGATATCTATAAGAGAAGATGGCTTACCTAAGATAGCAATTGCAGTAGTTGCAATGCTTGTAAACCCTAAAATTATAAAAACGATACCAATAATCAAAAGGATCTTGCTTTTGCGTTTTTTAATCTTGATGTTGGCTCTGAGCAAACTATCTCTTTTTTTCTTCTCTTTCTTTTTAGATAGAGTAGGAGACTCTTTTTTTGCCGATTTCTTGGGCGCTTTTTTTGAAGCCTTCTTCTCTGCCTTGATTTCTTTTCTACTCTTCTTTGCAGAATTACCTTTACTTTTTGTATCTAATTCGGGATTTACATCCTCTTTTATTTTCTTTTTCACAACAGTCTCTCTTTAATATGTATAACAACCTTTAATTAAAAAGGAAACAATTTTTTTCAATGAGTCTATAATACCATAAAAAAATAAACATATCGACAGAATAATAAAATTCCTTTGAAAGAGATATCCTATCTTCGACAATCAATGGATTGTGTCAAATTTCATATGAGAGATAAAAAAGAAAAGATGTTATGGCAATGGCGGCAATAACGAACTGTGATGGGGATAAGAATTTTCTATTTTTTAAAGAAAACATTATGAAAGCTAAAAATAAAATGAAAGAGCTTGTTGGATAGATTCCCTCAACTGATTCAGTATAAGAGATAAAAGGGATTATAGCATTGGTAATACTCACAGACACTGGCAGCAAGAAAACTGGCCAATTCATTATAACAACAGTTGTGAAGAACATGCAGAACAACCCCATACAGAGAAATATGATTCCCATAACGTTAAATAAATTTCTTATTGGCTTTGCTGCTTGCATTGTACTTTCATCAAATGTAATATCTTTAAATTTAAAGTCACTGTGCTTATCATCCATCAGGTGCATCTCCCTTCTAATTATTTCCCTTACTTAATAATAGCATGAAAATTTACAATTTAGATATTTAATTTATATATATAAAAATGGAGTCAAAAAAAGAGCCAGTTGATTTAGGACTGACTCCATATTTTCTTAAATTTTATTATAAATTTAGCTGACTTTATAAACAGTCTGGTTCAAGTTGTTCTTACCACGGGTTTCAATTCCACTGTTACAATCTTTAGAGAATTCACCAAACTTCCTTCCAACCTGATCTCTTATATCTATATCATAAGAGAACCACTCTGCATCGTTGTTATATGCACTCTGCAGTGTGAAGTAATATCCTGGTTTTATAGCTTTTGCTTTGATCTCCACCTTTTTCAACAACTCTTCAATTTCTTTATTTTTATCCATACTTCTCCTCCAATATATTAAGTCTGAATTTGTCATTCATTAAAATAACTTAATATATAATACCATATAATTTAAATTCATGGGAAAATATTTATAAATACATTACTATCAAAGAAATAGTTGAGCTGATTAATTGCATTCAGATTTCGTTTGCATATGATTGACTGCTCAAAAGAGATATCTGCTGCCTTTATGAAGTGAGACATCACTAAAAATATTGCTATAAAGATAAACTTCATAATGTTCAAAAAAACAAAAAGCAAAATATTCACTTCTGAAAGTGTCTATTTTGCTTTTGTTGTTATTTGAATCTTGTTTCAATGACAGTGGTGCCAGTTGCAAGACTTTTTTGAACATTGATTATTCTTTGGTTTTTAGAACCTCTGAACTGCAAGGTAATATCTTTGAGATCATTTACAAACTTACCATCCACGAGAATATCAATTCCAGCTAAAAGAGTATCTGTGTATTCAGTATACTTCTTTCCACCAGGAATCAGATCTTCATCAAACAGATATCCAGTGTAGGCCCATACTGTTTTTTTTGGATAGGTAGCTTTTACCAAAGTCACCAATTCAGAAAGAACCTTTTGATTCTCTTGCTCCATGGGCTCTCCACCAAGAAGCGAGAGTCCTGCTATATGATTAGGTTTCAAAGAAGTCATTATCTGTTTGACGGTATCTTCAGTGAAGACCTCACCATATTTAAAATCCCAAGTTTCAGGATTGAAACATAGCTCACAGTGGTTTCGACAGCCAGAGACAAATAAAGCTGTTCTGACTCCCTCACCATTTGCTATATCACAATATTTTATATTACCATAATTCATTATAGATGCAGTACCCTATCCTTTATTTCAGCAGTTCTACCTTGGTTCCAGAATTGAGTTCCAATGTAACCACATGTTCTTCTTGCTACATTCATCTTTCTCTGGTCTGTGTTACCACAGTTAGGACATTTCCATCCAAGCTTGCCGTCTTCGTGTGTTACAATTTCCATCTCACCATCATATTCACATACCTGACAGAAATCTGATTTGGTGTTCAGCTCTGCATACATGATATTTTCATATATGTAGTCCAGAACTGACATTACAGCTGGAATGTTGCTCTTCATATCTGGAACTTCAATATATGAAATAGCTCCACCTGGGCTCAATCTCTGGAATTCAGATTCAAAACCAAGTTTTGTGAATGCATCAATCTGTTCTGTTACATGTACATGATATGAGTTTGTGATGTAACCCTTATCGTTGATACCTTCAACAACGCCAAATCTCTGCTTGAGCAGCTTTGCAAACTTATATGTTGTTGATTCAAGTGGTGTGCCATAAACAGAGAAGTCAACATTGTGCTGTTTCTTCCATACATCACATGCATCGTTCATGTACTGCATGACCTTAAGAGCAAATGGTTTTGCAACTTCATCTGTGTGAGATCTGCTTGTCATGTATTTAACACATTCATAAAGACCAGCGTAACCCAAAGAGATTGTTGAATAACCGTTGAACAACAATTTATCAATGCTCTCACCCTTTTCAAGTCTTGATAGAGCACCATATTGCCATAGAATAGGAGCTACATCACTTGTTGTTCCTAATAATCTGTTGTGTCTGATCATAAGAGCTCTGTGGCACAATTCAAGTCTCTCATCAAAGATCTTCCAGAATGTGTCGTAGTCGCCTTCTGATGATAGAGCAATATCTACAAGGTTGATTGTTACAACACCTTGGTTGAATCTACCATAGTATTTTGATTTACCTTCAGCATCTTTGTAAGGAGTTAAGAATGATCTGCAACCCATGCATGTATAGCAGTCGCCATCTTTTGTCTCTTTCATCACTTTCTCTGAGATATAATCTGGTACCATGCGTTTTGCTGTACATTTTGCAGCAAGTTCAGTCAGTGCATAATATTCACTCTCTGGTTTTATATTGTTCTCTTGAAGTACATATATAATTTTAGGGAATGCTGGTGTTATGAACACACCTGCTTCATTCTTGACACCTTGAATTCTCTGCTTCAACATCTCTTCAATGATTTTAGCTAGATCGTCTCTGGTTCTTCCTGGTTCAAGTTCATTCAAATACATGAATACAGTAACAAATGGGGCTTGTCCGTTTGTTGTCATCAGTGTGATGATTTGATATTGAATCATCTGAACACCACGTGTTATCTCTTCGTTCACGCGGAACTCAACAAGTCTCTCTAACTCTTCTTCTGTATATTCTTTTCCAACAATTGCCATCTCTTCAATGACAGTAGATCTGATTTTCTTTCTTGATACATCTACAAATGGAGCCAGGTGACTTAAAGTGAAAGATTGTCCACCATACTGACAACTTGCAACCTGTGCAATGATCTGTGTTGTGATGTTACATGCAGTTGCAAAACTGTGTGGTTTTTCAATCAATGTTCCTGAAATAACTGTACCGTTTTGAAGCATGTCTTCAAGATTGATCAAATCACAGTTGTGCATGTGCTGTGCAAAGTAATCTGCATCATGGAAGTGAATGATACCTTGATCATGTGCTTCTGCGATATCTTCATCAAGTAAGAATCTTCTTGTAACATCCTTACTTACCTCACCAGCCATGTAATCTCTTTGAACAGAAACAACAGTTGGATTCTTATTGGAGTTTTCTTCTTTAACTTCTTCATTCTCACATTCTATGAGGCTCAAGATATGTTCATCTGTTGTGTTTGTCTTTCTTACCAGTGCTCTTTTATAACGATATTTTATATAAGCTTTTGCAAGTGCTTTTGCTTTAGCATCAATCAATTCATTTTCAACTCTGTCCTGTACTTCTTCAACAGGAATGCTGTCTTCAACAATGCTATCCGCAACATTATTAGAAACTGTCTGGATTCCTTTCATGCCTAGTTTTTCGTTATCTTCTACTTCTTTGTTTGCCTTTTCAATTGCTAACATGATTTTACTGATATCAAAATCTACTACTTTTCCATTTCTTTTAACTACTTGCATCTATATTCCCCAATTCTATCATTTGTGTTGAAACTCAATTCTAAAAACAGCTTTAAAATTTGGCACATAGTTGCCCAACGAGGTTCCATTTTCAATTAATTTCAACAGAAACCACAATTTAGCAAATTACGGTGTATTTTAGAGTTTTACAGAATCAACTTAACAAAAATCTAGGCTTTCTAGCCGATTTAGATCTCTTTACCTATTTACCATATATAGTGGTAAATTATTATTTCCTTCTAAGTCTTACACTATTTATGCCCATAATTGCAACCACTCAAATAAAATTTTTTCAAAAAAATTTGGACCATTTTTTGCATGGGCATTCTACTGAAATAGATAGCTATTTTCTCAAAAATCACTTAAACCCATGGTATATAGTGAATTATCTAAGGATATCATGAGGGCTCAAAAATTTATAAACTTCCAAGTTAGGCACACTGCAAATACAAACCCCAATTAAATATTCTTCCTAAATTTTTTTTATTTTTTTTCTAGTTACCAGTTATTTGTACCACATTTTTTAGGAGGCATAAAAAAAAGCTAGAATCAATCTAGCTTTTTTATGAAATTGCAAACTTTGTTATTTTGCTCTTTGCAAGATGCACAACTTTCTTGAAGCATCAAACATTGGAGGATCCAATTCTTCAATGACATTTGTCCATTTTGTTGTGCAGTTATCTTCAACAACTGAAAGTTCAGCAAGCAGTGTATCAGCCTTTGCTTTGTAAGCACAGACATGTGTTGAATCCTTGCAGATCTTATCAACATCATCCAAGATATCAAACAATGGATGAAAGGCTCTGAATGTTATTATATCAAACTTCTCATCAACATCTTTGATGTCCTTAGGTACCACACTCACTCTACCATTCAATCTGCAGGCAACAATGACATTATTCAAGAAACTAACACGACGATTCATTCTCTCAACCAATGAAAACTTATAATCAGGGAAAGCTATTGCAAGTACAATTCCAGGAAATCCTGCACCACTTCCTAAATCGGCAAATGTTACATCTTCCTTTCCTTCAATCAATTTCTTTATGACAGGAACAGCTGCAAGACAATCACCTACATGACGAATCAAAATATCATCGCCTTCAGCTCCTACCAATTTATATTTTGGATTGAAAAGTTCAATCTCACTTACAAACCTTAGCATCTGCTTGTTCTGCTCATCACTGAATTCAAGTCCCAATTCATTTACAATTCTTGAAAGTAATTCTTCGTATTTCATTATTTCCTACTCTTCCATCTTTTAGCATGGACCATAAGGATTGCAATATCAGTTGTTCTCAAACCACTGATTCTGCTTGCCTGGCCAACACTGATTGGTCTAATTTTTTTGCATTTCTCAATACCTTCAGCACTCATACCAGAGACACTGTCAAAGTCAAAATCATCTGCAATCTTGATTTTTTCAAGATTTGAGAATCTCTCTACTTCTCTCTGTTCTTTAGCAAGATAGCCTTCATATTTTACATCAAGCTGTACATGATAACGTATTGGTTCACTGTAGTTGTTCAACTCAGAAATTGTTTCTTTCATATCTTCAATTGTAATTTCAGGCATCTTAAGAGCATGCAAAGCATTCTTCTTTTCAAAAGATCTGTTTGATAGCAATTCTTTTACTGTTTCAATCTTCTTCATCTTCTCTT
>Ga0172377_10009087_pt1 | contig 10188 bp, 8 predicted proteins | sample Pumphouse3metaG_FD_119749 | JGI IMG/M metagenome (GOLD analysis project Ga0172377, IMG submission 119749) | Leachate microbial communities from a municipal landfill in Southern Ontario, Canada - Pumphouse #3 metaG | ecosystem: Engineered > Solid waste > Landfill > Unclassified | place: Canada... | reverse complement strand
GCCACATCACTGGCTAATGCAGATACAGCAGCAGAAACAGCAAGGATTAAAGCACAGCAAGCAGCACAAGCTGCGGCTATAAAAGCACAGAAAGATGCTTATAATAACTACTATTCAAGAGCCAAAAACTTAACATCTAATACATATTCAACAGATGGGACAACAAGGGATATTGAGGGTGGTAAAACCTCCGCTTATGATTATATAGCGCATACGCTTGTAGACAGTGGCGCAATATCATATGCACAGGGTAAGCAAATGATGAGCGAATTAGGAATAGAACCCGAAATATATATGAACAAATCACTTGCTTCTAATTATTCCAATATAAATGGAAGCAATGAAAACACTTCATCAAGGGATGAATATGATTCCTCCGTACGCTCAAAATATGCCGCTAGAAGTAGGTGAAATAATGAGTTTTGAAGAAGAATACCTAAAAGAAAAAAATTCCACTAAATCAAACTCTTTTGAGGAAAAGTTTAGAGCAGAAAAGGCAGTAAAAGATAATCTATCTGTTCTAAGTAATGTATCTTCAAATCCAAAAACATACGATGATATTAAATCATTAAATGCCTCTGCAAGTGTTTTAAAGCAGAACATAGGAAAGCTAAGCGGAGTGTATGGAGATTTTGATATTAATTCAATAAGTGATTATGCTGATAAACAAATTAAATCTTTCAGTAAAATATTGGCAGATGCAGACACAGAAAGCGCTAAACAGGCACAAGCACAAGTACAATCCGAAGTGAATACAACTAACGCCATAAAAGCAAAACGAGCTGAATACGATACGAAAATATCCGAAATGGAAACAGAGCTCAGCAAGTTTACTGTGCCGACTATTATTGACAGAACAATAGGCTCGTTTGACAGCAGAGTTAAATCGTCAGTTGATTCGTACAATGACTATAAAAAGCAGATTGAAACTTTAAAGCGAGAGCGAAACAACTTAGGATATACCGATACAATTAAGTCGGAAAAAGATTCAGAAATTATACAAACGCAGGCAGAATTCGAATCAATGGATAAACCACATTTAATTGACAGGACTATTGGTTCGGCAGATAAAAATATCAGGGATTGGGTATCTTCTTATGATGAAACTAATGCCAAACTAAAGAAATTAAAAGAAGAACGCTCCAATATGACAACCGAGGAAGAAAAACAAGCAAAATATGATATTGCTTTCGACAATCTTTCTACTATCGAAAAGTTTGGTACGTGGTTGAAAAACAATGCAAATGCAGGAGCAGCACAATTTAATAAATCTCTCACAGATACAATATCAATGATTGCAGGTGGGGATGATAATAATTTTCTCTCAGGTGCAATCAAATGGTTACGTGAAACAGGCGAGGGTGAAGCTGCGGAATATGCCAATATGTCTAACAAATCTATGGGCGGTGCGTGGGACTGGGTTGGCAGAAACGTAGTTCAGGGAGTTATATCCGCAGTTCCCACCGCCATAGTTGCTATTGCTTCTGCTGCTGCTACTGGTGGAGCAAGCACAGCACCGACTGTAATAAATGCGGTGTCTAAAGCGCCAACTCTATTTAATACAGTTATTGCCGGATTTAAAACGCTTGCTAAAAATCCTATGTTTTGGTTGACCGAAGCGCAGACTTTGGGAAGTTCGTACAACGAAGCCAAAGCAGATGGCGCAGACGAATCAGAAGCGATCATCACATCATTTTTGAGTTCTTTCCCAAATGCGGTAATTGAACTTAGCGGCGGTATTGAAACTATACCATCATCTACTCGTAGTATCAGAACATGGGTTGAGGGAATGCTTGACGAGGGCAAAGAGGAAGTTTTACAAGGTATTGTAGAAAAACTTACTCAAAAAGCTATATATGACAATGATAAAAAAGTGTTTTCCGTTGATGATGTTGATTCAGTAATCAGTTTAATGCGAGCAGGGCAAGAGTTTGCCGGCGGTGCTGTTGTTGGTGGCATACTTGGTGGCGCAGAAATTGCAAGCGGTTCTGTTATTGATAAAGCTACAGGAAATACAAATCAATCTGTTCAAAACGAAAACGTTTCCCCTATAAATACTGCAACGGTTCAGCCAAATGCTGATAATGTTTCTAACGCTGAAACAGCAAATATAAAACCTGAATCTCCATTTGTCGAGCCTGTTTCAAAACCTAATAATGATGATGTCTATACTAAAACAATAAAAGCGTTGCGCGGAGAAACGCAGACCGAGCAACAAAAATCCGTTTCTAGTATTGCTAAAACTTTAAATAGAAAAGTTTTATTTGATATAGAAAGCGATACAGTTGCAGGAACAATTGACAAGGACGGCACAATTCACATCAACAAAGATACAAGTAAATTCAATCAGCCTGTTATGACTGTATTCAAACATGAGCTTACTCATGATTTAGAAAGCAGCAAACAATACGATATTTTTGCAAACGCGGTTGAAAATAGCACAACTTTTAAGAATTGGCTTGTTTCAAAGGGCGCAGTTGGTGAAAGCACCAAAGAAATGATTGCTAATTATCGGAACACAGTACAGGACAGATACGCAAAAAGCGGTGTCAATATTGGGACTAATCAAGTTTCTAAAGAGGTTATTTCTGAATTCGTTGGAGATAATTTATTTACAAATCAAGAATCCATTAACGAACTAGCAAAAACAAATAGAAATATATTTGATGCAATCGTGAACTGGATTAGAGATATGAAAAAGCGTTTTATTGGTTCGGAACAAGAAAAGTCTTTTGCAAAGTTAGAACAGATGTATAAAAAAGCTTTTGATAGTGCAAATAAAAACCAAAGCGAATCTGTTAAAAATTCTATTCCAGAGCAGATGCCAAATGATACGGATTCAGAGGGAAACAAACTTTCTAAGGGTCAGGCTGAATATTTCAAGGATTCTAAGGTAAGGGATCAAAACGGTAATTTAATTCCTACATATCACGGAACACCAAATAATTTTACTGTTTTTTCAAGAACTGCTAACAGCCTTAATTATGGGAACGGCTTGTTTTGGTTTAGCAATAATCAAAGCGTTTCAGAAAAATATGCAAAGTTTAATGACGGAAAGAGGATAATAAAAGCTTACTTAAAGCTGGAAAATCCACTTATATATGATGCAAAAGGTGTTGATAACTTTTCGGAGTTTGGCAGATTTGCAAATATTATTAGACAAATATCCCAATATAGTGGCAGAGCCGTTGATATCAATGCGTTAATAAATTCAAACAATATTTCCGACTTTCAGTATGTAGACATTATAAAATCTTCATATGAAAGTAAAGCTGTTTACGACGGAATTATTATTAATAATGCCAGTTGGGACTACGAGGGGCAATCTTCAAATACTCAATATGTTGCATTTAAACCCGAACAAATTAAATTAACAAACAGCCTGTCCCCCACAGAAAACCCAGATATCAGATATTCCGTTCCGGTAACCAAAGAAGTTTCAAGTCTTGCGGATAAATTCAAAAATGGCGAGATATCAAAAGAAGAATTTATGCAAGAAATTGACGAAAATTACAACGAAGCCATTAAAAAATACGGCACTATTAAAAAAGGCGAATCTCCAAAAGTTGATGTTGATGTTCCAAATAGCATAGATGGCAAAACAAAGGTCAGCAGATTTACACGAACGGTTATGGAATCAGGTCACTTGAATGATGAAATGTTGCAAGACGTCAAGGCTGAAATCATAAAAGGCGCTCAATCCTATAAACCTATATCAAACGAAAAAGCTCAAAGCTATGCGGAAAGAGCGGTTAAGTCAGGTAACGGTGATAACTTATGGCAAAAGATTGTCAATGGCGATAGTCACGTAACAAAAGAGGGTATTGCCGTTGGCGAAGCATTATTAAAAATGGAAGCCGATGCAGGTCACACCGCTAGAGTTACGGAGTTAATTGCTGAACTTTCAGAAGTAGGCACAAGAAGCGGTCAAGCTGTGCAAGCTATGTCAATGTTGAAACGCATGACAGGTGTAGGACAACTCTATTATGTTCAAAGAGCGGTTAATTCGTTGAATACCGACCTTTCCAAAAAATACAAGAGTAAGGCTCCAATTGTAAAAATCAGAAACAGTTTAGCTGAACAACTGGTTAGGGCGAGAACTTCCGAGGACATAGATACCGCAGTTGGCGAAATCATGCAAGATGTTGGGGAGCAAGTTCCAGCAACAAAGCTCGATAAATGGAATTCATGGCGTTATCTTGCAATGTTGGGTAATCCGAGAACGCACATAAGAAACCTTTTAGGCAACTCTGTATTTATGCCGGCGGTAAAAGCAAAAAACATCATTGTAACAGGATTAGAAAAAACCTTCGTAAAGCAAGAAAATAGAACAAAGTCTTTTAGTGTTAAAAAGGAATATAAGGACTTTGCAAAAGATGATTTTAAAAATGTCGAAGACATCATCACTGGAAACGGAAAAATGAATCCGTCAGACCAAATAAGAGATAATCAGAAGATATTTAAAAACAAAGTATTGGAATATTTTAGGACAAAAAACTTTGAATTGCTCGGAAAAGAAGATACGATATTTTTAAAACATCATTATGAAATTGCGTTAGGTGGATTCTTACAAGCAAAAGGGCTTGATATTAACAACATTGAGGATTTTCAGCTAGACAACGCTAGAGAATATGCAATAGAGGAAGCATGGAAAGCAACTTTCCGAGATGCTTCTGCCGTTGCAAAATGGATGCAAAGCCTATCTTATAGTGATAATAAAGGGCTTCGCGCGTTGGGCGTATTTGTTGAAGGCATTTTGCCATTCAAGAAAACGCCGATAAACATTCTAAAAAGAGGTTTTGAATACAGCCCAGTAGGTTTAATAAAAACTCTTAGCAAAGGTGTATACGACTTAAATCATAACAATATAACTTCTTCGGAGTTTATTGATGGGCTAGCTTCAGGATTGACTGGCGTAGGTATAACCGCAATTGGAATGTTGCTCGCAAATCTTGGTGTTATAAACGGAGGGTTTGGAGATGATGATGAGGATTATTTCAAGAAACTAAACGGAGAGCAAGAATATTCTGTTCAGATTGGTGGTAAATCATATACCATAGATTGGCTCGCCCCGGCTTCACTTCCTTTTTTTGTTGGTGTAGAATCTATGAATATGATTAATAAGAATGAAAACAAATCTCCGTTTTCCGCAGTTATGGACGCTATGATGGCTTCAATCGAACCTATGACCGAATTATCAATGTTAAGCGGAATAAGCGATACTATCAAAGCGGCAAAGTATTCAGATAGTCCTCTTACTACCATTGTTTCTAATTCTTTGAGTTCCTATGCTTCGCAAGCTTTACCTACTTTAGGCGGGCAAATATCAAGAACAATTGACGGAACAAGGCGGCAAACATATGTTGATAAAAATTCATGGGTGCCTGAAATAATTCAAACATTTGTACAATCTGCAATGAATAAAATCCCCGGTGCTTCATTTGCTAAGCAAGAATATGTTGATGCACAAGGGCAAAAAGATGTTACCAAAAACGTAATACTTAGAGCAATAGAAAATATGATTTCCCCTGGATATGCTTCTACTGTTGAGTATGACAAAGTTAATACCGAATTGCAAAATCTTTACAATAAAACAGGTGAAACAAGCGTATTGCCGAAATCAGCACCAAGGTATTTAACTGTTGACGGTAAAAAGGTTAATTTGACACCTGAACAATATACCGAATATGCAACCGGCAAAGGCGATTATGCAAAGAAACTCATGCAACAAATGATAGCAAATGAGAAATATAAGAAAATGGAAGATGCTGCAAAGGTAACGGCAATTAAAAACCTTTATGAATATTCGAACGCTAAAGCCAAAGAAAAGGTTTCCAACTATGACGCTACGGATAATTACTCTAGTTATGAAAAGGCAGAAAAAAGCGGTAATTTAGCAATATATCTAATAAACGCAGCGAAGAAAACGCAAGAAACAAAGTCGGAAAACGCTGAAAAGAAAGCAAATAACTAAAGCACAGGGCGCTCGTTCGTGGGCGCCTTTGCCATATAAAGGAGGCTAATACATGGCACTAAGGACAATCAACTATGCTGTTACTGTATCAGAGATAAGTCCAAAAAGTCCACAGTACGGCGGTATTCAAGGCGATAGAAACGTAACGGACATTATCTTCACACTTGACACAGCACTGGTCACTGCTTTAGCGGCAGAGAAAACAGCAATCGAATTAAAAACAGGTGAAACCTATACAGTGGCATATCGTGTTGATATGTTCGACGGTTCAGGCGGTTATTATCCGTCTGAATCATTAACTCCGGTAAGCGACAAGATAACATATTCGCTTGAAAATACTTCTATCGGCGGAACTGTAACTCTGTATTTAATCATTTCATTGATTGATAGCGACAATTTGGAAAAGGTTATTTTGTATTCTTATCCGGCTACCATAAAAATTGATTCGTCATCACAAGGCACAGCGCAAGTTTATGAGGTAGGGCAACAGATAAGCGGAGCAGTCACACAGGCGGAGAGCGCAAAAACAAGCGCACAAAACAGTGCAATAGATTCTGCTAATTCTGCCAGTGATTCAGAACATGAAAAAGAGATAGCCAATTTTTATGCTAACATGGCTGTATCGAAAGCAAGTGAAGCGAATGCATCAGCGGTTAATGCGAGTAATTCTGCAATAGCATCTAGTAATTCAGCTTTATCTTCGGCAACAAAAGCAACTGAATCCGCTTCATCGGCGGCAGCAGCTTTAGTATCAGAAAACCACGCAAAAACTTCTGAAACCAATTCGGCTACAAGTGAAGCAAATGCTTTAACCTATAAAAATGCGGCTGCCGGTTCAGCGACCGAAGCGAGTGGATACGCTACAGCTGCTTTGACCAGCGCTAGCAATGCAGCGGTATCGGCCACAAATGCAGCAACAAGCGAATCAAATATAAACACTACAGTATCAAATCTCAATGCACACGTCACTAATACAGCTAATCCGCACAACACGACTAAAGCGCAAGTCGGACTTGGTAATGTTGAAAACATATCTATAACCAATGCAATAAATACGCATAATACAGATGTATCAACTCACGCAGATATTCGTACCAGTGTAGCAACCGCAATCACCACAGCTGGAGCAAATGCAGATACTAAGATTGACGACCACAACATATCACCAACAGCACATGCGGATAAATTTTCATTAAAAGCTGATAAGGCACAAGAGGCTTGGATTACACCAACATTGTTAAATGGGTGGGTGAATTACGGTTCTGGAGAATCTAATGCTGGATATTATAAAGATACTGTTGGTACAGTTAGGCTGACTGGAGTTATAAAATCTGGAACATTAGCAGCAACCTTATTTACAATACCAATCGGATATAGACCAGCATCATGGAAATATTTTGTTACTTATGTATCTGGTACTTATTCAAAAATAAAAATATCAAAAGCAGGTGCCGTAATTATTGAATCAGGTTCAACAACACTAACTTGTTTGGACGGTATTTCATTTAGGGCGGAGGTATAAAATATGTTTGTACATGTTATTGATTCAAACGGTTTTTTATTGAGGACACATTTGTTGACGAGCTAACCGAATTCACAATTGAAACACCATGCCCAGAGGGATTTTATCATCCCAAGTGGGACGGTACAAAATGGGTTGAAGGGTTGAGCCAAAGTGAGATTGACAATCTTAAAGTTGTAAACGCAGAACCGACAGAAGCGGAACGCATAACAAGTCTTGAAAATGCAGTGCTTGATTTGATACTTGGGGGTGTATAGGTATGATTGAGTTTTTAACGCAAATGTATCAACAAGGCAGAGTATCAGACGAGCAACTACAAACGCTTGTTGCAAGAGACAAAATTACACAGGGGCAATATGACGAGATTAAGACATCTGTTTAACAGGTGCCTTATTTATACCAAAAAATAAATTTAAGGAGTGTGTTATATGTATAAAGTAGCACTTGACGCAGGTCATGGACTTTACACAGCAGGTAAAAGATGTTTAGCAAGTTTGGACGGAAACCAAACAAGGGAATGGACCTTAAATAGTCGAATTTGTGACAAGATACAATCTTCGTTACAAGCCTATGACGGCTATGAGATTTTACGAGTTGATGATGTGAGTGGTAAAACTGATGTTTCTTTATCGTCAAGAACCACAAAAGCTAATAATTGGGGTGCAAACATTTATTTAAGTGTACACCACACTGCAGGAATCAATGGCGGTAGTGGTGGCGGTATTGAAGTATATGTTTATACCAAAGTTGATTCGGGCACGTTAGCGGCGCAAACAGACCTATATAACTGCTTGATAAAACATACAGGACTGAAAGGGAATAGGTCAACGCCTATAAAGAAAGCTAATTTTGCAGTTCTTCGTCAAACAAGCATGACCGCAGTGCTTGCTGAATGTGGCTTCATGGATTCATCCACAGATGTTCCAATTATTCTGTCAGATACTTTTGCCAATCAAGTTGCAAATGCCTATGTGGAGTTTATAGCGGCTTACGGACATCTAACCAAAAAATATATTGCACCAACACAAGATATTGTAATTGAGCCTACAAGCGGTTTTAAAATTGGTGATACAGTTAGATACCGTTCTTTTTACAGTTCAAGCACTGACGGTGTGAGCAAGGCTATCATTAAACCTAATTGGCGCACTGGTGTTATAACAAAGGTTTTAACAGGCGTACATAATCCATATTTGATTAATGGCGGTACTTGTTGGATTAATGACGGCGATATTCATAATATTTAAAGGAGTGTAGTATCATGCCAAGCGAAATATTAGTAGCAATTATAGCATTTATCGGTACTACGCTCGGAACTTTTGGCGGCATAGTAACATCTGCTAAATTATCAAATTATCGAATTGAGCAACTCGAAAAAAAGGTTGACAAGCATAACAATTTTGCGGCACGAATGCCAGTAATCGAGGAACAAATAAAAGTAATAAACCATCGTATTGATGATTTGGAGGTAGTAAAATAATGAAAGAAAAATTAGCAAAATTAATTAATGTAAAGTCACTTGTAACATTATCGCTTACGGCAATGTTTATCTACTTGTCGACACGGGGCGAAATTCCGCAAAGTGTACTTACGATTTACACGACAATAATTGCGTTTTACTTCGGCACACAAGCAACAAAACAGCAATAACACAAAACCGCTCTGCTCTTGATTGAGTAGGGCGGTTATTTTTTATACCTATATGATAAACGTTCATACAAATACGAACATTCATCATGTAAGTATATCATAGAACTTAACTGCTTTTGGGTATATTTCAAGCTCTTATATTTGACAGCTCTCTAGTTGGGGGCTGCTTTTTTATGTCTGTTTTTCCTAATAGGTAATCTATAGACACATCAAAGTAACTTGCAATTATTTGTAATTTATCCGTTTTTGGAACGCTAACATTTCTTTTCCAATCGCTTAATGTTGATTGTGAAATTCCAACTATCGTAGCAAATTTATTAGCTGATAATTTATTTTCTTGTAATAGTTGCCTAAAAATTTCATACATTTTTGTGTCCTCCTACAAATTAACGGAAATCCCAAAAATATTATAAAAAAACCGTTGACAACAGATATCAAACACTGTAATATATAGATATAGCAATGGAAACCCGTTGATACAAACAGCGAGCGTATCTGATATATGATGATTATTTTTACTGACATTCAGATAATATCATAAAACCGATACAAACGCAAGTAAAACAACATAAGTTTTCTGACAAAATTTGAAAAAGGAGGAAATAATGTGCCAAAATACTACAGTTGTGAACAAGTTTCACAAATGCTATCGGTAAAAGCGATAACCGTTAGGGAATGGATACGCACTGGAAAACTAAAAGCGTATAAAATCGGAAAAATGTATCGCATAGACCAAAGTCAGATTGATGAATTTGTTTCATCAAAAACATTAAACAGTAATAGCAAATAGTGTACAAGCGTCAATACATATTATGTACAAAAAGGAGTGATTTTATGGCAATAGTAGAACAATACATGGACGGCAACTGCAAAATTACAATACATGATGATTTCTGTGTAAAGACAAAAAAAGAAATGGACATCATTCTTGATAACATTGCAAACATTTATATAAACCACTATTGCAAATTAGCTAGTGAAGAAAAAGCAATAGTCGTTTAGACGATTAGAATTTGTAAAAGAAAGGACAACTTAATGAAACAAT
>Ga0172377_10009086_pt1 | contig 10189 bp, 12 predicted proteins | sample Pumphouse3metaG_FD_119749 | JGI IMG/M metagenome (GOLD analysis project Ga0172377, IMG submission 119749) | Leachate microbial communities from a municipal landfill in Southern Ontario, Canada - Pumphouse #3 metaG | ecosystem: Engineered > Solid waste > Landfill > Unclassified | place: Canada... | reverse complement strand
GGAATACCAGCTAGAAGTTCAATTCCACTTCTCAATATCTTTGCAAAATTACCTTTGGCAAATTCACTGAGATAGATTGCACAGGAGAGCGCAATTGGAAGTGCAAATATCATGGCAAGAAAGGTCACCTCAATACTTGCAATTACAAATGATGCAATTCCATAATGTGGATCAGTGGAAGAAGATGGACTCCAATCTGTTGAGAACAAAAATTCCTTGGCAGAAACATTTGCAAAAGTTGGAAGCCCCTGCTGAACTATAAATATTGTAATTAGGATTACTGTCAGAACGGATACTGCAGCTGCAAGCAGCAGAACAATTCTGCTGCTGCCCTCAATCTTTCGTCTGACGTTGATTGATTTTGCTTTCATATATTAGTTTACTGGGATGAACTGTTTTTCAGCTACAATGTCTTGTCCAGCATCACTCAATAAGTAATCAATGAATGCTTTCTCAACTGAGCCTTCTTTTGGCTGTCCCATAGTCACTACATATAAGGCTCTTGAAATTGGATATGCTTTATCAATTACGTTATCGATTGTTGGTAACTCACCATCTATTGATAGTTCCTTACCACCTTTATCTGTTACGATTGATGCGAATCCCATTCCAATGTAACCAATTGCTCCAGGAGTTGAAGCTATCTTGGTTGCAACCTCACCATTTTCTTTAGCTACGATTGCTTTTTTAGCTTGAGTTGCTTCCTTTCCTAAAGTATCTTCGATAACTATTTCAGAGAAAGAGCCATAGGTACCTGAAGTTTCATCTCTTACAACAATTTCAATTGGAGAATCCTGACCACCAACTTCACTCCAGTTTGTGATGTTTCCAGCGAAGATGTTTGCAAGCTGCTCCATTGTTAGATTTGAAATCTGAACAGACTTGTTAACAGCAACTGTCAAACCATCAAGAGCTATAATTGTCTTAACAACACCCTGTTCAACTTCTGAGTCTTTGAGTTCTCTAGAAGAACCACCTAGAGAAAATGTTCCAGCTATAAGGTTTTTGATACCTACAGAAGATCCTGTTGTTTCATATGTTATTTTGGTTCCTTCATTTTCTAATTCAAATCCAGGAATTGCAGCATTTGCAATTGGTGCAACTGTTGAAGATCCACCAAATGTATATTCCACTGTATCAACCTTAGTTGTTTTAGTTTCAGAAGATCCACTAGCAAATACAATAGAAGATGCTATACAAAGTACTGATAAAAGCGTTAATAATTTTTTCATTTCTTTTTACTTCCTATAAATTATTTTATAACCTAAAGGTACAGATAACTTGTTTGGAAATTGCTAAGAGAATGTTAAGAAAGTATTAATATTACAAGATCAGAACTGAGGATAAAGAGATCTGCTCTTATCTTTTAATGTACTCAGATCAAGACGTTCTTTGGGAATTGTCAGAGTGAAAGTAGAGCCTCTTCCAACCTCACTGCTCAATGATACAGATCCACCATGAAGACTCATGATGTGCCTAACAATCGAAAGACCAAGACCAGTACCACCACTGCTCTTGCTTCTGGCTTTATCGACACGATAGAAACGTTCAAAGATTCTATCTTGATACATCCTAGGAATACCACATCCCTCATCTTTGACGATTATACTGTAGTTCTTGCTGTCATAAATCAAATCAACAGTGACAGTCTTTCCAACATCACTGTAGGAAATAGCGTTTGTCAGCAGATTGAGTACAGCTTGTGTGATCAAAGACTTGGAGCATATTACCTGAGGTATTTCTTTACTGCTGTATATAATTTTAATATTCTTTTCTTTTGTCTTGTACTCACAGCTCTCAATGGCTCCATTGATGATATCATTCAAAGATTCACTCTTCATTTCAATTTTTGAATCATTCTTCTCAAGCGATGCTAAAGTCAGAAGGTCTTCAATTATTCCCTTCATCTGTAGAGAGTTCTTCTCAATGATTTTTGCATATCTTTTAGATTTCTCTTCATCCAAATCACCATTTACCAATATATCGGAAAAGCCTGCAATTGATGTTAGAGGGGTCTTCAACTCATGAGAGACGTTGGCCACAAAGTCCTTTCTGACCTCTTCTAAGTGCTGTATCTCACTGATATCATTGAATGTAATTACGGTCCCAGTAACAATATTCTGCGTACAAACAGGAGCTATTATCACCTGATAAGTTCTGTCCTCACCCTCTCCCATTATCTTGGCAGTCTCACCACTTAGGTGTCCAAACCTAGATAGAACATATTTTGTTGGTTTGTTGTTCTCAATGACAGTGGCAACTGCAGTGTTGAAATCAACATCAGAGAACATATTGAGAAGAGTTACAGGTTTTGTTACATCAAGACCAAACATAGAAATGGCAGCCCTGTTGCAGAGTGTAATTCTCTTGTTTTTATCTGTTATGAGAACTCCTTCAACCATTGAGGAAAGTATTGAAGAATAGGTGTTTCTATCATCAGTCAGCTTATCAATCTGCTCACTTATATCATCAGCCATCTCATTCATCACAGATGACAATCTGGCAAATTCAGAAGGCTTATCAATTGCAGTTTTCGCTTTGAAATCTCCCTTACCGTAATGATTTGCAGCATTAGCTAACTCTTGAACAGGTTTGTTTATAACGGAAATAAGAAGGTATGATATTATCAAGATTATGATGAGCAATATAAGAACAAAAGGAAGCAGCTGAGATATGAATTGAGTATCCCATATATCCAGATTTTCAATGTTGGTGGCTGTTCTTACATATAACTTTTTATCAGGAAAATATGTTGCACTGTATAGTGTGTTATTGAAAGTTGTCTCACTATCACGTACAGAAGTTGATGTCTCTCCCAATCTAGCTCTCTTTATTTCATCTCTGTAATAATGATTCACCATATCTTCAGAATCGACTTCAGAATCATAGATTGGAGTTCCATCATCATCAATCAATGTGATTCTTATATCATGGTATTTTGCATAATTGTCGAGAACATCTTCATCAAGTGTGCTACTATCATCTAACAGTGATGTCTCTATATATTGAATCTGAAGAGACAGCATATTCTTTTTCGAATCAAGCATGGTGGAGCTGAATGAAGATCTTGCAATTGTTATGCTCAAAACAAGCACAACCAGCAGTACGCTGGTTATTGTCAGAATAAGTTGATTTTTAAATCTCATTTTCTATTTTATATCCTATAGCCCATACAGTTTTGATGTATGTCTTACCAAATTCACCTAACTTTTTCCTGAGTGATACTATTTGAACATCTATTGAACGCTGTGTTACAGGATAATCACTTCCTTTTGATTCATTGATCAGTTGATTTCTGGTGAACACTCTTCCAGGGTTTTCTACAAGGAGATATAGAAGATCAAATTCTGTTGATGTCAGAGTTATTGGAACACCATCAAGAGTTGTGGTGAATCTTGCTTTATTCAGAACAAGAGTTCTGAATGTGATTATATCATCAGAAGATTTAGCCATTTCAGGTTTTCTTCGTAGCAGTGCTTTTACTTTTGCAGATATCACCTTGAGACTGAAAGGTTTTGTTATGTAATCATCAGCACCTAAATCAAGACCTGCAACTATATCTTCCTCACTGCTTTTTGCTGATGCAATTATTATTGGAAGGTTGTTTCTATCTTCTTTATTTCTGATCAACTTTACAACATCAAGTCCACTCATACGTGGCATCATGATGTCCAATATAACAAGATCAGGATTCTCTTTGTTGATTTTAGATACTGCTTCCATACCATCTTTTGCACTGATTACAGAAAAGCCATCACTCTCTAATTGGAAAGTGATCAATTCAACAATATCTTCTTCATCATCAACTACTAATATTTTCTTATCATTCATGATTAATAATCTCACATGATAATCACATGAATCAAGTAAAGCACCTTGTTATTAACATAATTTTAACATTTATCTTGATTGAGGTAAAATTTGTACCTTTTTAAAAAATACTATGGTAATATTACTATATGATGAAAGAAAATAATACAGTTTTAGATTCAGAAGTGCAGATACCAGCTTCTGATGTTCATTACAGATATCCAGAGATAGACAGAAGATTTCTTATGAATCCTGGTTGCATAGGTTCATTCAAAATTGAATGGGACACCTATGTCTATACATTGAATAAAAAGATTGTGGCAATTCTATCTCACAATGAAAAATATGATTCAGATATTTTGAACCTCAAGTTAAGAGTCGAGGACAACATGCAGCTGCGCGATATGTATCCAAACACAATTGTAGAGGGATATCATATGAATAAAATACACTGGAGTTCCGTTATTTTGAATAAGATTGATGACCTTCCTAAAAATCTTATATATGAATTGATTGATGAATCTTATTTCTTAATATTTACCGGATTGCCAAAAAAAACACAGGAACTGATAAGTCCCACAAAGAGGAAAAAATATGAAAAAAGAAGACATAATATATAGAATGCAGAACAAGATGCTCTACTTCGAATCAGATGCATTTTTAGAAGGAAAAGTTAAGAAACTTGAGACCTTAAAAGATTTCAACAACACAAGGCCTTCTGAAGATGGAAGACGATTCCAACTCCTATATGAGTTGTTCAAAAGATTGGGAGAGAACTGTGTTATTGAACCACCACTCCATGCCAACTGGGGAGGAGCAAATGTTTCAATTGGAGACAACTTCTATGCAAATTTTAACTTAACATTGGTAGATGATGCTGAAATAAAAATTGGTAACAATGTGATGATTGGACCAAATGTAACAATAGCAACTGCATGTCATCCTATAAGTCCAGCTTTAAGAGAAAAAGGATGTCAGTACAATCTTCCTGTAACAATTGAGGACAATGTTTGGATTGGAGCAGGAGTGAGTGTTCTTCCTGGAGTCACCATCCACAAGAACAGCATCATTGGTGCTGGATCAATTGTTACAAAAGATGTTCCAGAAAATGTAATAGCCTTTGGAAATCCATGCAAGGTCTCTAGAAAAATAAATGAGAGAGATGATAAATTCTACAACAGAGATATGGAAATAGATCTTCCTTTAGACTGATGATTAACTGGTAATAATAGTCCGTTGCAGCTGCTCCAATTGATATGGGGCAGTTTTTTTATAGTTGACACACAAGTAGGTACTAATATAGTTGACATATCAACTATTTAAGAAGGCATCTATGCACATAAGTATCGGAAAAGAAATATCCATATTGTACAGACAGTTCAACATATACATAACAAGAGAGCTCAAGGATTTAAATATAATGCCCTCTGAATATATATTTATTGTAAATATTGATGAAGGAAAAAGCTGCAATCAGCAGGAAATCTGTGATTCTTTTGTAATTGATAAATCCCTTGCCACCAGAGCCATAAAATCTCTGGTAGAGAAAGGTTTTATAGAAAGATTGAAGAATCCTGATGATAAGAGAGAGTATCTTCTTAAACTTACAGAAAGAGGAAAAGAAGTGAAGCCCATTATTGTTCAAAAATTGACAAATTGGACAGATATACTCACCGAAGGTCTGAGCCAAGAAGAAATTGATGAGAGATATTCCAATTTGGAAATAATGAGTCAGAATGCACTGAAGGAAAACACCAATGTCAGAAAATAATAAAAAGAGTCTTCAGATTACAATACTCAGTTTGTCGTTTGTAACCGTTATGGCTGGAGCTGCGGTATCGCCTGCACTTGGACAGATAAAAGCTTTTTATAGCGATGCAAGTCCTGTGCTGATACAGATGGTATCGAGCCTACCAGCAATCTTTATTGTGGTGACAAATTTACTCTTTTCCAAAGTATCAAAGTATTTCGATAGCAAAACTTTGGCCATTGCAGGTCTTCTGATTTATGTTGTTGGTGGTGCCAGTGGCGGTTTGAGCAATACTGTATATCTTCTTCTGTGCAGCAGAGCTCTGATGGGTATTGGTGTTGGTTTGATTATGCCACTCTCAACAGGTCTTCTAGCTTATTACTTCTCTCCAGAACAGCAAGGTACAATGATGGGTTATTCATCAGCAATGAACAACATAGGTGGTATTGTTGCAATGACACTCTCAGGTATACTTTCATCCATGAATTGGAGATATAGTTTTCTGGTATATCTGATTGGTCTGCTTGTTATACTGTTGGTTGTGATATTTCTACCAAAAGCTAAAATTGGAAATACCAAAGCTGATGGAATAAATATAAAAGACATACAGATCAGAAAGTTTATTTATTTTGGTATGTTTCTGACTCAGGTAATATTCTATATTTTCATAACCAATTTCTCTGTAATTTCCAAGGTTGAGGGCCTCATTCCACCAAGTCAAATAGGTCTTGTTATGTCAATGCAGGCTATTGGAGCATTCATTCTTGCTATGTTCTTTGGAAGATTAAACAGGGCCATAGGACACAATATTAAATATATTGGAATAATTGTGTTCGCTCTATCTTACATAATTTTAGCTGTTGAAAGAAGTTTCTTTATTATCTTAATCGCTCTATTCTTGAATGGTATTGCTTTTGGTATTTTGGTCCCTTATTTCAATACAGTTGCAATAAAGAAAGTAGAGAAAGGAAAGTCTACTGGGATAATGTCAATCATGTCTGCATCACAATTTTTGGGGCAGTTCTCCTCTCCATTGATTCTAACTCTAATCATATCTTTAATTGGATCTGAGGCTCTGAAAATTCCCTACACAATTGGAGCATTCCTTTGTATATTGCTTCTTATTGTACTGATAAAAATAAAAGATATTGAAGATAAATAAAAGAAGAGGTTCACAATAAAATGTGGACCACCCAATTCATATTGATTTCAGTTCTATTTAGTCTTCAGTATTGGTGCTCTAAACAATCTTGCAATGAAAGCATGAACCAAACTTATTGGTAAGAAAACCACAACACCCAATAACATGATTATTTCATAAAGTGGATTTGATCTTGAATCAACCTCACCTTTGAAATTCTTGTTAAATCGTGAGACAAATGATCCAGCTGGAATTCCATAACAGTTTCCAAGCATTATCATATTAATATTGGCCACTATCCTTTCAGCTGTTTCCATACCGTAATCATCAATCAATTCTTTCTTTGCCTTATCACTTGGATATCCCCTCATTTCAGCAAAGTGCTGTGCAAACATTATTGCAGGAAGCTCCTTTGATGGAACATCATCCATTGCACCACCCAACAATTGCTTTATCTCATCACCTGTCAGACCATTTTCAAGAGCCATCTGAGTATGAGCATAACTGCAGATTGCACATCCATTGACTTCAGTTACTGCAAGCATGATTCTCTCACTGAATTGTTTTGATACAAGTCCTTTATTCTTCGATTTAGAAAGAAATCGCATGGACTTGAATGCCCTGTACATAATTTTATAGCCTTCAATCAAACTAAATAATCTACTTCCACTCTTACCCATTTATATACTCCATGTTCTTATATTATATACCTAAAACACTTCAATGTAAGTAATAAAGTCACAGATAAAATCTTATGATATAAATATTGACAATGCAATAAAACTGCAATACTATTTAGATATATTTCTAATTAGATAAACTTCTAATTAGATTAGGAGAGAAAGATGCTACAAGATACAATCAAAGCATTGAATGATCCAGTCAGGAGAAAGATTTTGGATCTATTGAAAGAAAAGCCACTGTCAGTTGGAGATATATTATCTCAATTAGATATCACGGGAGCAACGCTATCACATCATCTCAAGATTTTGAAAGAAGCTGATCTTGTATCCAAGAAAAGAGATGGTAACTTTCTAATTTATGAAATCAATACTTCCGTAATGGAAGATATAATGAAATGGCTTTCAGGATTTATACAAAATGGAGACAGTAAAGATGAATAAAAAAAACACAAATATTGTTACTTTGGTTCTCGTTATTTTAACATTCATTGGAATAATCAGTGTATATGGATCTCTTCCAGATATAATTCCAACTCATTGGAATGCAAGTGGACAGATAGATCGAAGAGGCAGTAAATCAACTATATGGTTGATGTATGGCATTTTAATTGGTATAAATTTGCTCTTCATCTTGATCACTCACATTGATCCAAAGAAAAAGAATTTTGATGAATTTCAAAGGACATACGGAATTTTCAGGATTGTGTTCAACATTTTTTTCATGGCAATAATTGCTATAATGATAACCAATGCAAAGGCTGTTCAGGAATTTGATGTTACAAAAATAATACTATTCTTAGTTGGAATATTCTTGGCTGTTATTGGAAATTATCTTCCTAAATTCAAACAGAACTACAGTGCGGGTATAAAGACATCTTGGACACTGGCAAGTGAGAGTGTTTGGAGAAAGACACACAAGATGGCAGCTCCGATATGGGTATTAGGGGGTATATTAATTGCTCTTCTTTCTTTAATAATTCCTTCTAACATATATATTTTTGTTATGCTTGCAATCATAGCAGTTATGGTTTTGGTACCATTTGTATATTCCTATTTGGAATTTACTAAAGAAGAAAAAGAAAAGATGTAAAAGATACAGGCTGTCTGACGACAGTCTGTTTATTCCATATCAAGTGGAAATTATTTTTTTGTAGTATCTTCAATATCTAAAAGCCACTTTATAGAAGGTTCCAACCATTCATTCCAATAATTCCAGTCATGAATGCCTTCTGTCTCTTTATAGATATATTCAATGTTGCTTTTTTTCAAAACTTTTTCAAAATCTCTGTTCATTTCAATCAAATAATCGTCCTTACCACAGCAGATGAATACCTTTGGTTGTGGTATGGCATAAAGCATGTTTGATTGGATAAGAACTTCAGGGTTTTTACTTGTATCTCTGAGACCCTCTAAAGAGTCAAATATATAATGAAATCCTTTCAGCTCTTCATTTGTTCTCAAAGTAACCTTTGAGGTAATATCATTTATGACCAACGCAGGAGACATTCCAAATATTTTGGAAAATCTTTCAGAATAAGTCAGACCAATACAAATTGCTCCATATCCTCCCATTGAATGACCGCCAATGAAGTTATCTTCTTTTTTGGTAGACAGGGAGAATGTTGATTGAACATAATCAACAAGTTCTGTCCCAATAAATGTCTTGAACCTTGCTGTATCTTGCTCTTTATTTACATACCAAGAATTCTCTCCAGAAGGCATTATAACTGCAAGATTCATCTGTGTTGCAAGTTCAAGAATATTTGTTTTATAAAGATAATCTGAACAATCACCTTCACTTCCATGAAGAAGATAAAGTGTTTTTACATCTCTTTTGAATTCATTGCTATATAACTGTTTCTGGAAATCCAATTCATCTCCAGGAATGATTGCTTTAAATGTTACCAATCTATTCAATATTTTTGAAAAGATTCTAATATCCATCACTGCCATAAATAAAGGCCTCTCTTAAGATTTAATTCTATTTTCAGTATATCAAAATAATTGATATCTAGATATACACATCAGAGTTCTTAAGACTCAAAATATTTGCTTCTATTGTTTTTATTATTTTGATAAATTCTTCATCACTCTTTCCAGTTGGATCATCCAATCCCCAATCATCACGTTTTTTTGAAGGTAATGCTGGACAGTGAACATTGCATCCCATTGTAAATACATAATCAATAGGTGGTAATTCTGTTATAAGTTTTGAACGCTGTGTTAACTCCATATCAATACCATACATTTCCTTCATCAATCTAACTGCATCTTGATTTATCTGAGGTTTTGTTTCTGTTCCTGCAGAATAAAAATCAAATTTATCAGCTGCCAATGATTTACCTAGGGCCTCAGCTATTTGAGATCTACAAGAATTGTGAACACATATGAATGCAACTTTTGGTTTGTTCATTTTGACTCCTTACATATTTCTATACTCTATGTATATAATAGGAATTATAAAAAAACAAGAATACACCTTCCATAAGAAACAATTTGCAGGAGCCTTCTTTTTATTGAAAGCGGCATCACATTGTCAAATAGACCTATTAATTAATTATATTTAGTTATAAGTACTAAAAAATAGTCCATAAAACCTTTTCTCTTTAAATGTTAGAAATCTGTTAATTTTAGATCATTTATAAATTAAGAAGCTCAATAAATCTCAATTGTTATAGAAATTATGGTTCAATCACTTTTCTTGTGTGATTTTAAATTAACATTGACTAAATAATATTTTCTAGAAGATTGTAAAAAAAGGGCAACCCCTTTATGTTGTAGTTATCACACATAAACATAAGAGAG
>Ga0172377_10009079_pt1 | contig 10193 bp, 10 predicted proteins | sample Pumphouse3metaG_FD_119749 | JGI IMG/M metagenome (GOLD analysis project Ga0172377, IMG submission 119749) | Leachate microbial communities from a municipal landfill in Southern Ontario, Canada - Pumphouse #3 metaG | ecosystem: Engineered > Solid waste > Landfill > Unclassified | place: Canada... | reverse complement strand
GCACAGGAATAAGAAGAGCAGAGTTAGCCTCTTTAAAAATTCATGATTGGGATAAAAGTAGGGGAGTGATAAGAGTAATTGGCAAGGGCGATAAATTACGTGAAGTTCCTGTCCCAAATTTGCTCTCAGTTCACTTAGCAGAGTATAAATCTCTTTTTGGTGAGTATTATCCACAAAACCCAAATAAGCTGATGTTTTTAACAGATAGTGGGCAACCTATGTATCTCTCGTTTGTTAATAAAATTGTAGGCAGGGAGCTAAAAGGAGTAGAAGGGTTTAGTGGTAAAAAAAGCCCCCATATGTTAAGGCACTCTTTGGCAACGCATTTGCTTAATAATGGGGCCGATCTTAACAGCATAAAAGAGGTTCTGGGGCACTCTTCGCTTGCTGCAACACAAATTTATACACACAACTCTTTTGAACAGCTAAAAAAAGTATTTTTAACCGCTCATCCAAGAGCAAAAAAAGAAGGATAATATGGACATTAGAATTCAATCACTCAAGTTTGACGCAGACGTAAAATTGACTAGCTACATTGAAAACAAGCTTGCAAAACTCCCTAAGTTTTATGAAGAGATTCAAAGCATAGAGGTGATTTTAAGTCTTTTACCCGATGTTGAAAACAAAAACGTTATGATTAAGGTTTTCATTCCAGGAAATGATTTGGTAGTTGAACGGAAAGCACAAAAATTCGAAGATGCAGTAGTAGACTGTATCTCAGTTCTAAAAGATCTATTAGTAAAGGTTAAAGAGAAAAAACGTAATATTTAACAGCTACTGTTATCGCATGTTATTGTGGGAACATAGATAAGAACTCCTCTTCGGTTATATTGCTAAAATAATCGGAGAGGTCTATTTTTTGTACCACCTCTTTAATGGCCTTTACTGTGTTGGAGCAGCCTCTTAACTCTTTTTCTAGTAGTGAACTCTCTTTTATAAAAAAGTAACTTCCAAAAAAACGAATCTCTTCAATAACTCCTTTTTTAACCTCCATATATAACTCAAGAATACCCCAATCAAAACGCTCTGTTTTGGAGTAACCATATTTTGGAGAAGAGCCATAATTCCAAGACTCCTTACTATACTTCTCCATGGTGAGCTTTGCTATTGCAGCAAGATCTACGGTAGAGTAGCTATATTTTTTGTACTTATTAGATAGATTTTCTGTTATGAATTTTTCTAGATATGTTGTAAACTCTTCTACAGACATGTTATTAGAGAGATGGTCGCTAATGTTAGTAACTCTTGTTCTGTTAGATTTGACTGATTTACCTTTGAAATGTTCGGGGCGGTTTGCAAGCGCTTCAGAAAGATTTGCCATTGAGGCAGAGTAGAGAAGAGTGCCGTGTTGCAATATGCGTTCTTTGAAAACAGCAACAGCATTGCCAGAAAATTTTTTATCTTCAATAACAAGATCGTTTCTCCCTTTTAGTGAAGCATCTATCCCAAGAGATTTAAGAGCCTCAATTATAGGACGAGTAAATCTCCCAAACATATCTGATGTGTTTTCACCAGGAATTTTGTTATCTATAAATGTGAAGTTTACATTTCCAAGGTCGTGAAAAACGGCTCCACCGCCCGAGAGCCTTCTTATAACAGGAATTTTATTCTTTTTGACATAATCTATATTGATCTCGGCAAAAGCATTTTGATGAAGACCTATTATAATAGAAGGTTCGTTCCTCCAGAGCCTAAACACAGGCTGTTTAAATTTCTTGAAAAGATACTCTTCTGCTGCAAGATTCCATTGTGGGTCGGTTGAATGGTCTACTATATAATACATAGAGTGTTATGTGTTGGTTTTTTGTTTTAAAATAAGATTGTCAACCATTCGTGATTGAATAGTACTGTATATAACCCAAGCAACAATGATACCAAACATGGCTCCGCAAATTACATCGGATGGAAAATGCCTACCAACATAAATTCTGCTGTAGGAGACCAAAAACGCCCATGTAAAAATCCCTATAGAATATCCATTTTTTTTGAAAGCCAAAGAGGTAAATGTTGCAAGACCAAATACATTAGAAGCATGTGAAGAGATAAATCCATACATCCCTCCTTTCCCATCTAAAAGCCTGATTACTCCTTCTAATTGTGGGTTGTGGCCCGGCCGTAATCTCATAAAGTAATGTTTAATTGCACTGCTCCCCATATCTGTAATTGCAAAGATTACTATAGCCGAGGCAAAAAGCAAAAAAGCATATTTATAGTTATTTTGTTTGTGTCCAAAATAATAAAAAATATAGAAAGCTATAGCAATATAGAGAGGAATCCATGGGTACTTAGCTGTAAAGATGAGCATAAGAACATCTAAGAAAGCTGTATGTAGCCCATTTAGAAATATAAGGAGAGAATAGTCTATATTAAGGAGCCACTCCATCAAATTTTATGTTTATTCATTGAGGCTATCCCAAAGCATATCCTTTAGTTTGTCTAGGCCTTTTCCAGTGTACGAAGAGATAAATAGATGGGATATTTTTTTAGGCAAAGTTTTTTCTATCATAGACTCAAGTTCGGAGTCTAGAAGGTCGTTTTTAGTAATAGCAAGAACTCTCTCTTTGTCTAGAAGTTCTGGATTATACATTTTTAACTCATTAAGCAAGATCTTATACTCTGCAGTAATATCTTTGGAATCGGCAGGAATCATAAAGAGCAGCATAGAGTTCCTCTCTATATGGCGTAAAAAACGTAGCCCCAGCCCTCTACCTTCGTGTGCCCCTTCTATTATACCAGGTATATCAGCCATAACAAAAGAGCGATGATCTCTATACTCTACAATTCCCAAATTGGGCTCCAAAGTTGTGAATGGGTAATCGGCAATTTTAGGCTTAGCCGCCGATATTTTAGAAAGCAGGGTAGACTTTCCAGCGTTAGGAAAGCCAACAAGGCCTACATCGGCAAGAATTTTAAGCTCTAAAATAAACCAGTTTTCTATCCCTTCTTCTCCGCTTTGGGCATATCTTGGAGTTCTATTGGTAGAGCTTTTAAAAAAATCATTCCCTTTCCCACCCCGGCCGCCTTGTACTAGCGTTTTTTCTTCTTTATCTTCTGTGATTTCAAAAACAATTTCTTGAGTTTGGGCGTCTCTAACAACAGTTCCAAGAGGTACATCTACGTAAATATCAGCGCCATCGGCACCATGACGTAAAGAGCCACTACCTGCACCACCGTGCTCGGCTCTAATATGTTTTCTATATCTTAGATGTATAAGAGTCCAGTACTGAGCGTTACCTTTTAAAATAATATGGCCTCCTCGGCCTCCATCTCCACCATCGGGCCCCCCTTTGGGTATAAACTTTTCTCGCCGCATGTGCGTAGAGCCTTTGCCCCCGTTACCAGAAGCACAAAACACTCTTACATAATCTACAAAATTTGAACTATTGCTCATCTTAAATACTCTCAATTATATCGCAAATATCAGCAAAAATTTCTTTTACACTTAATTCGCCTTTTATAGGAAAACATTTTCCCCTCTCTTTATAGTATGCAATAAGAGGCTCTGTCTTATTGTGATATGTTTTGATTCGCTTGAGTATAGTCTCTATGGATGAATCATCTTTTCTCCCCTCTATACGAGCTCTTTTTTGTATCCTCTCTACAATAGCAGCATCGGTCACTTCTAGAGCAAAAACTCCAGCTACTTCGGGTTTTTCACACTCAATCAAAAGAGAGTCAAACGCTTTTGCTTGGGATATAGTTCTTGGAAATCCATCAAATATAAACCCCTTGACACCTGGCTCGGCATTGCATATTTCATGACGAATCATCTCTAACACTACAGAGTCGTCTACAAAATTCCCTTTGTGAATAATAGCTTTTGCTATTATACCAATCTCTGTACCTTTTGCAATTTCATCCCTAAGCAGTTGTCCTGTAGAGATATGCTTGAGATTAAACTTCTCTGTTAGCAAATAAGACTGAGTGCCCTTTCCCGCACCCGGAGGCCCAAAAATAATAAAATACTTCATTACTAACCATTAGATTCATCAAGGATGTATATATCCTTGTATTGTCTTCCTAGTTCGTTGTAATCTAGGCCATATCCTACAATAAAATCATTTGGGATTTTTAGTGCGACATAGTCTATTGGCAGCTCTTTTTTGTAAGAGTTGGGTTTAAGTAAAAGAGTGCAAATCTTAACTGTACTAGCTCCTCTTTTTTTAAGTATATTATGTAGTTCTACCACTGTGTTACCAGTGTCTACAATATCTTCAAGTATTATAATTTCACGCCCTTTTACAGAAGAAGATAATCCTAAAATTTCTAGAACCTCTCCTGTTGTAGCAGTTCCACTATATGAAGAGAGTTTAACAAAAGAAATTTCACACTGAAAATCGATATTTTTTAGTAAATCAGCAGCAAACATAAATGAGCCATTGAGTACCGATAAAAATAGAGGACTCTTCTTATCTTTATAGTTTTCATTGAGTTTCAGGGCCACCTCTGCAATACTTTTTTGTATTTTATCACTCTCAATAAAAATACGAAACTCTTTGTCATGTAGTTTAATGTGATCCATACTCAAATTATTTGTGACGACGAAATTAATCATTATTTTTGTCCTAAACCAATTTTGTAATGAAAACGATGAATCCACTTGTTAGTATTATAATGGGCAGCACTTCTGATTTACCGGTAATGAAAGAAGCAGCACAATTTCTAAATGAAATGGAGATTCCATTCGAAATAAATGCCCTCTCGGCTCATAGGGTTCCAGAACAAGTTGCCAAATTTGCTAAAGAGGCGCACAAAAGAGGAGTAAAGGTGATTATTGCAGGAGCGGGCGGTGCAGCTCATTTGCCTGGTGTGATTGCTGCTTTTACGCCGCTCCCTGTTATAGGTGTCCCTGTTAAATCGTCTAATTCAATTGATGGTTGGGATTCTGTTCTTTCTATTTTACAGATGCCTTCTGGTATTCCTGTTGCAACAGTAGCATTAGATAATTCAAAAAATGCAGCTATTTTGGCTTTACAAATACTTGCTACTGCAAATGATAAGTTGTTAGAAAAAATGATAAAATTTAAAAGGGAGTTGGCTTCCAAAATAGTAAAGGCAAACGGAGAACTTGCTCAACTGAAGTTTCCATTTAAAGTAAATTAGCATTTATTTGAAGTAAAATGAGGAGAGAGAATGAGGAGAGAGATTTTAGCCATGTTGCTACTTATGTGCAACATGCTTTTGTGTGTCCATTTAGTATATGCACAAAAAACAGAAAGCGCAGTTACAAATAGTTCTGTAGAGTCAATTATTGAAAGAGTTGTTGGCAATAGTAATAGGGAAGAGGAATCTAGCGAGGGCTATTTTTATGAACTTACACAATACCTCTTTTCCATAGCTCACAATGGCTTGTTAATGAATGTTAAGGGAGCAGAAGAACTGGAATGGTATGGGATATTAACTTCTTTTGAATCAGCATCTTTAAAAAGATATATAAAAGAGCACGGAGAGCCTCTCTCTTTTGCCGAACTTCTACTTGTTCAAGATTTAGACAGAGATAAAATTAAGCTTTTACAACCCTTTTTGAGATTTTACAACGAATATTATCAAAAAGAGGGACCGAGCAAATTTTACTCTACACTACTGTTAAGGTCTTCTGTTATTCCCGAAAGAAGAGAAGGGTATAACCCAATATCCAAAGAGGAGTATCTAAAAAAACCTGAGAGTAGATACCTGGGAAATCCCTTTTTGCTCTATGGACAATTCCGTATAGATGCACCAAAAAACATTAGTGCAATTGTTACTGCTAAGAAAGATCCTGGAGAGAGAGGAGTAGACTATATCTCTTGGAGTGCTTCTATAAAAAATAGAGGAGTGCTAGAGAATTTTATAATAGGTTCTTATAATGCAAGAAAGGGGCAAGGATTAATTTTGTGGAATGGTTTTTCTTTGAGTAGTTCTTGGGATCCTGCAAGTGCAATAAAGAGAGATTACGGTTTAACATCTTATACCTCTGCCCAAGAAGGGAGAGCATTCAAGGGGGTAGCAGCAACAATCTCAAAAGGGAATTTTAGTTTAGACTTGCTAACTTCATTTAGAAATTATGATGCACGTGTAATCCAAACGGGATACACCTCTATACTAAACACTGGGTTACATAATACTCCGCTCACGCTTCAAAGGAGAGGCTCTTTACACACTAATATGGCAGCAATAAGTATTAATTACAGTAATGAAATATTTAACTCAGGAATTATAGTTAGTGCGCTTTGCAACTCTTTACCTTATGCAGGAAGGGATAGTGCACTTATTTTTATGGAGCAAAAAATGGGTAGATATAGGGCAAATGCAGGTATAAACTTTAGATATTTTAATAACAAAACTATTACTTCTGGAGAGCTAGCATTTGATATGTGTGGCAATATTGCTGCTGTCACTGGTGTTGCAGTGCGTCTAAAATCGGGGAATGAGCTCTCTTTTACAAGTAAATATTACAACTCTTTTTTTGTCTCTCCTCTCTCTTATCTCACTAAAATTCCTGGAGGCAATCAACTTCTTGCTGGGTTTTCGGGTAAGTTCTTATTTGCAAAAAATATATTATTATACACAGCAGTTAATATTTCACACAACTACCACAAAGTGATTATGAAATGTGATATTTCATCTAATTTAGATAGTAAGAGTGAATTAAGATTAGCTCTCTATAGAGAGAGAATAAATTTAAGGGCCGATATTCGCAAAAAATTATCAAACATATTGCTCCTTCATTCGAGAGTAGATTTTACAGGATGCAAAAAAGAGAGAGAGACCTCTTTAGGGTGTTTACTGCAACAAGAGTTGGTAGCTAGTATGCTAGGAGAGAGAGTGGGAGCATCGTGCCGTTTCTCTTGGTTTTATGCACCCCAATGGGGTAACCGAATCTATAGTTATGAGCGAGATATTTTAAACCAATTTAGAACAACTTTAATTTATGGAGAGGGTTTTAGATGGTATATTAATATGAAAGCCTCCCTTTCGGCTAAAGTTGACATTTGGCTAAAATATTCTTCTACATATTATACAGATAGAGATAAAATAGGAGAGGGAAAAGAAGAGATATCTGGTCCCTCAAAAAGCGAATTGAAATTTCAATTAAGAGTAAAGCTCTAGGCAGGTTTAATTTTAATTTTTTTACCAGGCATAATTTTAGAGTTTTTATTTAAGCCATTTAGACTCATTATTTGATTAAGACTTACTCCATTGAATTTTCTAGAAATATCCCATAGCGTATCTCCCTTTTTTACAGTATACATAACATAACCGCCAGAAGTAGTTGTAGCAACTCCAGAGCCACTAGATGCTCTAGAAGGAGGGTTTGAAGTGTATATAGTTAATCTTTGCCCAGGGCGAATAACAGTTCTAACCCCGTTCCATGCTTGAATATCCGAGACTCTAACTCTATACCTTAATGCAATGTGACTCAATGTTTCGCCACTTTTTACTCTATGAGTAACAGAAGATCTGTTAGAGGTAGCAGAGGCCTTAGTCTCGTTATATACGATAGGGTTAAAGTAGATACTGTCTTTATATAGATAGATATCTTTCTCTCTATCTATAAATGCGTTTGTATAGTTAAAAGGGAGTCTCAATATATTTCCCTCTAAACTTCCTGGGATTATCTCTCTTATATATTGAGGGTTATGGTCGCTTATCTCCTCTTTTGAAATACCCATTAATTCAGAGATTTGTCCAAAGTGTAAAGGTTTTTTAATAATAAAAGTATCTACATGGGCAGGCATCTCTATAGCTCTTGGAGAGATTTTGTGCTCTTTATAATAGTTGATTGTATATAGAGCTGCTACAAATGAGGGGACATAACCCCTGGTTTCTCTTGGTAAAAACGGATATACATCCCAAAATTCTCTTGAGCCTGCTCTCCTAATTGCTTTATTTACGTTACCAGGGCCACAGTTATACGAGGCAATTGCAAGGAGCCAATCACCAAAAATAGCATAAGAATCTTTCATATATTTAGCAGCAGCATGCCCAGACGCTATGGGATCTAGTCTCTCATCTACATAAGAGTCTATTTTTAAGTTGTATTGGAGAGCTGTTCTATACATAAATTGCCACATTCCTTTTGCTTTAGCTCTAGAGACAGCTTTAGGATTCAATGCCGATTCTATTATAGCCATTATTTTAAGCTCTTTAGGCAAGTCGTATTCATCCATTATCTCTTCGAACTGAGGGAGGTAATAACTTGAAAGACCTAGTATTAAATCAATTTTATTTGGTATCCTTTGTGTATAATAGATTATATGATTTTTGACTATATTGTTATAAGGGAGAGGTATAAAAGAGTTTATCGCCTTGAGCCGTGCAATGAAAATAGAGTCGGGGGTATCGGATGTTAGCACTGCAGTGTCAAAATCAATGATAGAGCCATCGTCTAGTGAAAGATTTTTTTGAAGATACCAGATAGTTAAAAGGCTATCTGTAGAAGTGGCAGGGTCTATAAAATCTTCACTATCAAAAAACCCTAACCCACCGGGATTTATAGAGTCATTTACTGTTACAGTATCTATTATGGGAATTGAGCTAAATTCTAACTCTTGCCTTAAGGAGTCAATAGTTTTTTGGAGAGTACTAATTTCTAAGTTAAGTTCTTTCTTTGTAGGTTTTTTTTGAAAAATATTTTTAAATATCTGTCCCTGAGCTATTGAACAAGAAAAGGTAAACAGAAGAGAGAGCAAAATTGATAAGGTAATTTTTTTCATATTTGAAAAATATATTTTTAATATTAAAAGTTTAAACTAAGCCGGAACCCCACAGCTGGACTAACACTTGCTGCAAAGTTAGGATTTATTGGCATTAACACTCCAGGAACAAAAGAGGCAGAGAGATCGTCACTTACATCAAAGTCTTGTAAATGAGCAAAAACATTGGCGTCAATTATGTTAAGTACATATACAGCAATTCCTGCAAGAACAGAGTAGTCGCGAAATCTTCTATATGTATCTTTGTAATATTTCATAGTCTCGGGGTTGAACTTCTGATATAACGGAGAATTGGGGTCACTTGTTTGATAGTACATCATTTTATATCGTTTGAACTGCTCATTATTAGAAGAGATAAAGTATCCCGTAGTAATGATTCCTCCATAAAATATAGGAATTTTCCAATAATCTCCATTATAAACTTGACCTAAGCCAGGTAGCATTGCAGAGTAAAGAGATGCCCTTGCAGGAAGAACTTTTTTATGATATTTAAAATTGGAGACCCCATCTAAAATCGAGGCCCAGTAAGATAGTGCGGCACCAACATAACAGAGATTACGAGTAGAGCTATATTTGCTATCGCCAGTTTCATGCCATTTTAAATTACTTCTGTATCCAGCATAAGCAAAACCCCCTATTGAGCCATATACAACCGGAATTTTCCAGTACTGTCTATTGTAAAGTTGGGCACTCCCTGGTAGTAAAAAGGAGCCTCCCCACATACGGGTAATATTCATACTGTCTTTTCCTGCCAAACTATTAAAATATCTTTTGAAAGAGTATGGCTCTCTTGTACTACCGCTATATGTGCTATCTGGGTTTTCTCTATTTTGATCTTGGTTAGAGCCAGGAGGGCCAACCTGTTTCATCTGTCCTACAAATTGAGCACGAGATATGGTGCTAATTAACAGTAACGTAAAAAGCATTATTAATGAACGGCTTTTCATTAAGGGAAAATTACAGATTTGTTTTTTCAATAGCATTAAGAAAGTTAATAACCTCGTTGTCTCCGCTAAAACGAATTGTAATAGATCCAGTACCTTTTTTATTGTCTTTTTTAAGGCTGATGTTATTATTGAAGTATTTTCCCAAGAAATCTAATAATTTAAAATAAGATTCGTCTAAATCCTGAGATGGTTCTTCTGATTCTTTTGGTGGTGCTGGCTCAGATATTTTACGAATTATCTCTTCTACTTTTCTTACAGAGAGATCTTTTTCTACTATTTGATTGCAAAGTTTAAGCTGCTCTTTGGTACTCTCCAGTGCTAGCAAGGCTCTGGCATGGCCCATTGTAATTCGTTTTGCCCTAAGTGCAATCTGTATCTCGGCTGGTAGCTTTAATAATCGCAAGTAATTTGTTATTGTAGCTCTTTTTTTGCCAACTCTAAGGGCCATCTCTTCTTGGGTAAGATCACACTCTTCTATAAGTCTTTGAAAGCTAAGGGCAGCCTCTAGAGAGTCTAGATCTTCTCTTTGGATGTTTTCTACTATTGCCAT
>Ga0172377_10009078_pt1 | contig 10193 bp, 13 predicted proteins | sample Pumphouse3metaG_FD_119749 | JGI IMG/M metagenome (GOLD analysis project Ga0172377, IMG submission 119749) | Leachate microbial communities from a municipal landfill in Southern Ontario, Canada - Pumphouse #3 metaG | ecosystem: Engineered > Solid waste > Landfill > Unclassified | place: Canada... | reverse complement strand
TAAAGAGCGATGCCGCCTGCTATTGGTCCATCTGGAGCGGCTTCCAGAAACGTTGCGACTTAACATCAACCGACAGGTTGCTTGTGGTGCCTGATCAGCTGAAGCCTTTTTGCGATGCCATCAGTAATTGAATGTTTGAAAATGCAATTAAATGGTTACTGTCGACCAAAAGGCGATGTTGGCCAGCACGCTCGCAGAGAACTGGCACCGATGTTCGGACAGGGTGGCGGCGGAAATAAGGTGGAAAGCCATCATGGTTATGCCGCCAGTCGGAGTGCCGGACCGGCGTAGCCGGGTCGGGGTTTTTGCCAATATGCCTCATCGGGGGTCTTGTCGTCCAGACTCGAATGAGGCCGCCGGGTGTTGTAGAAATCGATCCAGTTCTTGAGGCCTTGCCGCACCTCGCTGCCGGTTTCAAAAGCGTTCAGATAAACGCATTCGTATTTCAGGGAGCGCCAGAGCCGCTCGATCATGACGTTGTCCATCCAGCGCCCTTTGCCATCCATCGAAATGCGGATGTCGAGGTGTTGCTGGAGGGCGGAGATAAATTCATCACTGGTGAACTGGCTGCCTTGGTCGGTGTTGAAGATCTCGGGCTGGCCGTAGTGCTGGAAAGCCTCTTCGAGGGCTTCGACGCAGAAGTCGGCCTCCATGGTGTTGGACAACCGCCACGACAGTACCTTGCGGGTAACCCAGTCCATGATCGCCACCAGAGAGAGAAAGCCCCTGGGCATGGGGATATAACTGATATCAGCACACCAAACCTGATTGGGCCGATCAATGGCCAGGCCGCGCAGCAGGTAGGGATAGACCTTGTGCTGCTTGTTCGGAATCGAGGTATTCGGTTTCTGATAGATCGCTGACAGGCCCATCAGCTTCATCAGCCGTCCGATCCGGGTGCGGCTGACAGCATAACCCTCCCGACGTAGGTGGCGAGTCATCTGCCGGTGGCCGTAAAAGGGCGTTTTCAGGTACTGTTCGTCGATCAGACGCATCAGTTCCAGGTTCAGGTCGGACTCTCCGCTCGTCCGGTAGTAGTAGGTCGAGCGGGTAACCGACAAAAGCTTGCATTGTTTGACAACGCTCAAGTCTGGATGATCGGGTTGAACCAGGGCTTTCCTTCGGGCGTGGCTCAACGAATGCGACCGAAGGAGTTGGCTAAAAAATCCCGCTCCACCGTGAGCTGGCCGATCTTGGCGTGCAGTTCTTTGATCTGCGGATCATCATTGGTGCGGGTGCGTTCGGCCTTGGTGGAAAAGGTCTCGGCCAGGTTCTCGATGGCCTGCCGTTTCCAGTTGGTGATCTGATTGGGATGCACCCCGTAGCGGCTGCCCAGTTCCTGAATGGTCTGTTCGCCCTTGATCGCCTCCAGGGCAACCTTGGCCTTGAACTCGGCGGAATAGCGTTTACGTTTCGTTTTGCTCATTGGTTTCTCTCTTTCGTCAGTGCGTGGCTGTCCACCTTATTGCACTGTCCGAAATTTTGGTACCAGCTCTCAGTGCAGTTCAATCGAAACCAAAAGACAAAGATTTTATCAACCACGTAGGTGGAGGTGTTATGGGAAGCTCAGGCTCGGGTCATTTTTCAGACTATCCAGGTACGAAGGCCAAAGAAGTCGGTGGAGATGGACCTGGTGCAGCAGGCGGCGAGAGCGGTATCGACAAATGCAGGCAGGCATTTCACGTGGTGCTCGATGATGTTGGAAACAGCGACTTCTTTTCGCAGTTCAAAAATGTCCCAGCTGTTGGTGAGCGGTTGGGAATTCTCTTCGACAAGAAGCGCGTCTTCGCCGTTAATGTGAATGGTGTGAAAGTTGGGGCGCTCCCTACATCATTCAATTATCTCGTGGCATGCCTGGAAGACGGCGTGACTTATGTCGGCTTGGTAACTTCCTCCGCAGCCGTACCCGTTCCCACCGTGGCTGCTGACTTCGTGCCACAATAATTATGGTCCACACAGATACTGTCCTAGTCGTTGGGGAACTTATTGTCGACTACACGTTCGCCCAGCAAGGTTCGATGTGCAAGCTTCGTTTAGGTGGTGTCAGTCACACTGCAAGAGGGTTATGGGCCGCAGAAATCGCATACTCAGTGGCAGCCTTCTGCCCGAAATACCTCGTTGATGAAGCGAAACGCTATCTTGTAGCGATCGGGTGCAGAGAATTTATCTGGCTTGGGGATATAGTCGGTGCACCAAACATAATTCTTATTGGTGACGTGACGGAGATTTCGCAACAAGGCTACGAAGACTTGATGCGAGAGACCAAGGAAGTAAAATTCCACGAGCCGCTACCATGTCTCGACGCTTACCAGAAAATCTTGGTTTTCCCCGGCAGGTTTGATATCAACACACTTGCCAGTGCGTTTTCTGAAGAAACACGACTTTCGTTCGATATCGCGTACGATCTCGAGGACCTTTCGTCACTCGAGGTATTCAAAGGTCGCTTAGAAGCAGTTATTATCTCAACGTCGTCCTCACTTTTCATGAGACTTGGAAAGAGCGATATCAACGAACTGCTAGATGTGGTTAAGACGCTTTCACCGGAGGTGTTTCTGCTCAAAGAGAATCGCGGCGGCAGCCGACTCTTTGACATGAGGAATGGCGACGTCGAAGAGATCCCTGCGACGTTGGGGACCACCGTCAATTCAGTCGGTGTCGGCGATGTTTATTCTGGCGTAATGGTAGGTCTTTCACACAAGGGATGGATCGAAGCGGCGTGGCGCGGATGCCAGGCGGCCACGATGTACTCCCAGTCGACGTTTCCAGACGACATCAAGCGTGATGTACAGCGCGGGTTCCGCCTTTCGTTGGAGGTGTTGCAAGCGTTGGGCGGAACTGTGCTCCCATGGCATGACCGCCAAAATTTCTCGATCTACCTTGCCGGTCCAGATTTCTCGTACGTAGAAAAGCAGGAGCTAGATCATGCTGCAGATAGCCTCAAGTATCATAACTTTAGGGTTCGACGTCCCATCTTGGAAAACGGAGAATTAAAGAGACCCGCGAGAGAGGAAGACCTGAACCGCGCGTATCAGCTGGACTATCAGTTATTAAAGGAATGTGAAGCAGTCTTCGCGGTTCCTCTTGGCCGTGATCCTGGCACGCTCGTTGAGATCGGCATGGCAATCGAGATGGGCAAGCCGGTCGTCAGCTATGACCCACGACGTGAAAATGAAAATACTATGGTAATTGCTGGAAGTTCGATATACTCCGCGAACCTTGATATCTGCCTCAACGGCATCTTCAACGTTATTGCTGAATTGAGGGATAAATTGCGATGAGAAAAGCGCTTCTTCTGGCTTCAGGAGGACTGGACTCTACGACTGTTGGATACCAACTCGCAGCAGCAGGGGTTGAGGTCGTACCAATCTTTTTTGACTACGGGCAACATTGTATCGACGTTGAATGGAGTCGCGTTAATGAAGTCCTGCCTACGGATATGCAGCGGCCTGAGCGATTCAACATATCTGACATTTTTCGAGGTTCGCAATCGCGGCTGATTCGCGAAGCAGACCTCTGGACAGAAGAGGTTGAGGATGACGATTTGTACATTCCGTATCGAACAATGCTGTTCTTCGCTGTTGCTGCGGCGCGAGCGCAAATTGCTGGTATCCTAGATGTATATACTGGCTTCATCAACAGTAACCATGCTAAAGAAATTGACTGTACCGCCGCATTTATGAATAGCCTCGCTGGTCTCACATCGAGCATTGGGCCCGTACGTTTTCATTCGCCGTTTCGTTATTCTTCCAAGGCCGATGTAGCCAAGGTGGCTGCGAATCTTGGCGTGCCCATCGGACGAACCTACTCGTGCCAAGCTTCTGCCCAATTTCCATGCGGTGCTTGTCCGAATTGCGTCGAGCGACTTAATGCATTGAAAGAGGCTAAGTTAATATGAACAGTTCTGCCATCGAAATGCTGCTTGTGGCACGTCGCATCGCCAACCACGCGAGGGATGAAGGTGTGCTCTCTGACGAGAAACATCCGCGTGTTACTTGCAAGCACTTGGGAGCTGTTCTCGCAGATTCAGTGCTCCAGGCTGGGCTCAATTACAAGACGGTTGTGCGCCCACGAGTGCTAGCCATTCTTAGGACGCATCCAAGCTACAACACAATATCCTCATTGGTCTCACTGATTCAGGAAGGGGAGACGGGCGCCTTTTTGAATTGGCGGCATCAGGAAAAGATCAGCCGTTTCGAAGCCTTGGTGGTTTTTCTGCAAAAGTGGGGGGTCGAGGATGTACAGGATTTGCGCTTGGGACTAATCTCCGAAGATTTTTGTGATGCAATTCAAACCTTAAACGGTATCGGCCCAAAGACCGTCGATTATATGGCGTGCCTTGTCGGCATCGACTCCATCGCAGTTGACCGCCACGTTCGCACGTTCGCAAAAACGGTTGGTGTCGAGAATGACGACTACCACTTTCTGCGCGCCTCATTTTGCTGCGCAGCTGATCTTCTCTCGCTTCCACGTAGGGAGTTCGACGCTTGGCTCTGGCGTCGGGCCACAGCGTCAGCTCGGGTGCAGATGGCTTTCGCACTCTAGGCACGCTTGTTTGCCACGAACCCAACGATGACCGTATGAGCAGGATTACGCGTGGAGAGATGATTTCCGCGCTGATCGATAGAGCCGCTAACAAGACGGTCAACCGGGCTCCCTAACGGTCGCCGGTTACCTTATCGTTCGGCGGGTGATAAATATGAATGAGAAACCAACTAAAAAACGTGTCGATGGACAGGTCACTGGATTAGCAGGCGAGTTTTTTGTCCAGCAGAATTGCTGAAGAGGGGAATTCAAACATCCGTAACGTTCGGCAACGCAAAATCGATCGATTTGTTGGCGCACAACCCTGACACGGGCGAATGCTTTACCGTGCAGGTGAAAGCTCTCAGAAAAAAGAACTACTTTCCTCTCAAGCCCTCTGCGGTGTTTGATAAGCATATCTATGTTTTTGTCCTCCTGAATCGTCCCGGAGAGCAAGTTCAATACTTTGTAGTCCCCGGAGCAGTATTAGTGAATGAGCAGGTCCGATTCGGAAAGGATTTTCAGCATCCTACCTTTCCGGGTATTCATCCGAAAACCCTCGGCGATTTCGAAGATGCATGGCACTTCTTCGGGCTTGCTTAGTCGTAGTTAAATCGCCCAACTTGAATTCTTTTGCGCTAACACGTACTTCCAGGACCGTCGCTATCGCGCCGGCCCCGAAAGCCTGACGTTAGGCCACTTATTACTCACGATGACCGTCGCCAAAAAAATTGAGGAAGCGCAGTTTTTCTTAGAGTTGCTTGATGCCCTTGATGAGCGACATAAGCCGCTCACCCATATTGGAGATACTGCCAAAGAAGCATCGTTCTTGTTCGCGGCAGTTCTCAACTCGTTTTATTCCGCCATCGCCATTATGCGTGATGAAGAAGGTATTGATGTTTCGTCCTTCGTTGGCGCTCATCCAGAAATATATGCGCGGGCGAAGAATGGCGGTGAACGGGCAAAAACCGTACACGTAGCTCACACGGATACGGCTTATTCTGGCTATATTTCCCCAATGGGAAACGAGATTAATTTTGACTTCAGGAAAACTCCTTTACTACTTGAAGAATCTCGGAAGCCCGGGCGCGCAGATTTCGTATTCGGCCCCCATCACTACATGCATATCGAACTCTACGGAAAGCTGGTGCAGGTAACACAATTTTGCCATGACCATTTTTATAAGATAAGGCAGTTTCATGCACAAAATCAGCCATCTGCGCCTCAAGTGGCCCAACAATCCGGACCAGCGGACAGTCGGCCAACTTCGCTGTCCGCCTGCCGCTGACCTTCGTCGTTGAAGCAGCAGCCTGTCCCATAAAGCACTCCTTATAACACGCGAAAAGCCCCCGATCCGGTGATCGAGGGCTTTTCCGATAATGCGCTATATTTTGAACGGTCCGAAGGGACCCCTAACTGAGTCAGTGTTCAGTGCCGCTATCGCCAGAGTCATTATCTGAAAGGATTGCTTCGTAGTCCTGACCACCGTAGAAAATACCAATGATTGAGACCAGATCGGCGTCCACGTGGAAAGCGATCATTGCTCGTTTTTTGTAGTTGGTTATGCGTAGGCCTGGGCGCACATCATCCCGCATTGTGCCACGATGAGGAAACATATGCAGGTTTTCGCAGTAGCTCACGATTGCCTCGGTGTACTGTGCGGCGATTTCGGGTGCGGCCGCCTCTGCGATGTAATGGTACAGGTCGGCAAGCTGGTCCGCGGCTTCCGGAGTGAAGATGATGCGATAGCTCATCGTGTCTTGGCACGTTCAGTGGCTAAGCGAGCACGTACTTGGTCAGCAGTGACGGCGCGAGATGGGTCGGCCTTCAGTGCGTCGTACGATGGACCGACTTGGTTATGCAGCCAGCTTTCGACGGCGCGATCACGCGCCATGAGAACCCGTAGGCCGTCCCGAATTACTTCACTCTCGCTGGCATACTCGCCAGTCCGCACCTTGGCTTTTACCATGTCCGCCATGTCGTTGGGCAGGGTGATGCTAATTTGTTTCGTAGTTCGCATGGTCGCCCCCAATTGCTTTCAGTAGGATTAAATCCTACCACACTGCGGCCCGGCAGTCCAACCATCTTTATCCTCGTCGTTCTGTATCACGACAAGCACGAAAGATTTTTGAGAATACTCCGGGCACACAAGCGATTAGCATATCCTTCCCGGCAAAACTTCTCGGATACCAGGAGTTATAGGAACTAGGTCCGAGAAGGTGTGAGGGTCGTCTGGGAAAACACGAGACGAGAAATTGGCCAAAGAAGGCGCTCCTATAACCGGGGCGCCTTCTTTGTGCCTGAATGCTAGGAATGCGGAGAAGGCCGCGTTCAATAGCGGGGCGGGCAGCGTCGGACGCACAAAAGGGGTCCGAGATTGGCTTAGTTATTGTTGAGTGTTGATATTGGGGATGTCACCCCACGTTGCAATGAGTGACAGCCTCATCGAGCAATTTCTGAACTTGCGCCATAACGATTTCCGGGAGCTCGATGTTCATGGGGCCGGCAATGTTTTCAAACAATTCGAGGCTCCATTTCCACGACTCGTGATAGGCGGTGCATAGCGCGTCCGGCTCTGCGCTGGCTGTACAGGTCACGTAGCGTTTATAGACAGCTTCGGAAAGGTCCGCCTCCAGAGCACGCGAAGGTGTTGGCCAGTGGTCCGTAGCCCCTTCATGCAAACGAACCAGCTTTAGTAAATTCTCATGTGCTTTGCTGAGTAAGGCCCATGCACGAGCATGCTCCCCGCGATTCAGAAGATTGGCGCCAAAGAGCATCAGGCTGACGAGATTTAAGGCGAGTCCTTTTACTAGGGGCGTACCTTCACGTAAAGGAGGTCCACCCACGAGTACGCTCGCGTGCTGTGACAGCTCGCCTGATCGATCCAGCAAAACGGCCGCATCAAGAGAGGGAAACCACCCATAGCCTTGCCAGGTGGAAATTATTGGCATGTCAGTTTTGCGCATGAAGTGGAATTCACCTCGAATCCCATTTTCGAAAAGTGCTGTGTGATGGCCGAAATCGTCCATAAAGTAAGCAGCAACCGGACTGACTGCATTAAGCCACGAGCGCTGCTCGAAGTCCTCGAATGAATCATCCTGTATGAATACCGCGAACTCGATGTCTGAGAACGCGTCGCCCTCTCCGATAGCAAATGAACCGAACATCAAAGCTGCGACTACTCGTGCATCATCATGGCAAGCTTCTCGAAATTTCTCGATCATTTTCTTCTGAAGCATATTTTTACCATCCTTTCTTGATTCGAATTGGTAAACGTGAGTCTGGTATTGGATCACTTTGCCCAAAAGATGCCTCGGATCTTCGGCCGGCGAACGGGCCGCCGCTGCGCTTCGTCACCGAGGGGGAAGAGCTGGTTTCGCAGGCGCTGAAAGAGCTTGCGCTGTTCGAATGGGGGCAGCTTGAGAACCTCATCCTTCCGCTTGAACGCCCGTCTGACGGCGATCTCGTCGTCCTCCAGATCCTCGGCCGGTGGCTCGAATTCATCCAAGTGGACCATGCTGAATCCCATCATCTGGATCAGGGCAGGTTCAAAATTTCTCATTTGCCGACAAAGTCACCGTCGTCCCTTCCTGCTGCAAGTGCCAGCGTGTTCCGGCAATCCTTGCGAGAAAACGCAGATCATGACTTACCAGCAACAGCCCGCAGGGGCAATCGCGCAATGCATCCTCAAGGGACTCGATGGCCGGCAGGTCGAGGTGATTTGTCGGCTCGTCCATGATAATCAGGTGTGGTCGGCGAATCACCCCCAGCGCCAGCAGAACTTTGCGCAGCTCCCCCGGACTGGCATCGAGGTTTCGAAGCAACCGCTCGGGACGTGAGCCAAGGGCACTGACCACCGTCATCACTACTCCGAGCTGTTCATGGGAGAGTCGCTGCACCGCCGCCATGATGTCGCGTGTCCGCGCCAAGTCGATCTCCTGCGGCACGTAAACGAGATGCTCGTCGGGAACGCTGAGTCGATGCAGGATATGCCGGATGAGCGTACTCTTCCCCAAGCCGTTAGCACCGGTGATGGCAATGCGCTCTGAGCGCATCATGAGGAGCTCGGGAATGGCGAGCCGACGGGAGCCGTCTAGGGCGATGGTGTCCGCCGGAATGGCGAAGAGCCGTTGCCGCGGTGAGGTGGAACCGTCGAGCCAGAAGTTCACCGCGTAGCGCTTCTTCACCTGCAGAGACCAGATGCGCTCCTGCGCATGCGCGAGACGGCCGCTCAACTGGTTGGCGAGACGTCCCGCCTGACCGTCTTTGCCGGAGACCCGAGCGCGATCGATCTTCGTCCGCCCGTCGCTGTCGCCGCAGGCTAGACCACGTTTCGACTTCTTGCGGTCTGCCCGTGATGCTTCGGCATGGCGACGCTGAGCAACTCCGTTCAGCCGCTCCAGTTGTTGCTGCGCCACCTCGCGTTCAGCTCGCAGACTCGCTTCTTCGAGCCTCGCTTGAGCGGCGCCTTCCGTGTAGCCGCCGGGGCGCACCACCGCCTGCGGCGGATCGAGAAAGAGGCATTGGCGACAGAGCAGATCGAGCAGTTCGCGGTCATGGCTCACCAGCAGGCCGATGCCGCGGAAGGCGATGAGCGCTTCCGCCAGCAACGTGTAGGCGGCAAAGTCGATATGATTGGTCGGCTCGTCGATGAGCAGAACGTCCGGCTGCCGCCAGAGGGCGACTGCGATTTGCGTACGTTTGCGCTCGCCGTGGCTCAGCGTTGCCCAGCGATCCGCCCAGTCCTCCCCGATCTGCAGCTTCCCGCGCAACACACAGGCCTCGGCCTCCGTAGCGGAGATGAACTGTGCTAGTTGTTCCGGAGCATCGTCGGTACGCTGCGGGCAGGAAACGATATGCTCGGGACGACTGATCGTTCCCTGCTGTGGCTGCAGATCGCCCGCAGCGAGACACAGCACAGTGGTCTTTCCGGCACCGTTCGGTCCCACAACGCCCGTCCATCCCTCAGGAAAATGAACTGTGACATTCTCCATCAGAGATGAAATCGTGCCGTCGTAGGCAAATGTTATGCGGTGAAAGGCTAAAGACATAGCGGACCTCCAGGGTTTGCAAAAGGCAGAGACACTGGGCGGTCGCATTCCCGTGGAGGTGGATTAACGAAAAAATGCCACGGTCTCCCGCGGCATTTTCAAGGGTCGAGTCACCGAAGCCACCAGAAGAGAATCACAGAAACAGAACGCACCAGTTCCCGGATCGCTCAACGACCCGGCAGTAGAACACGAGGATCTCGTGCGTGTGCGGTTCTGTTAGATTCTCAACGGTGTACCTCCGGTTGGATTGAACACATAGTAGCAGCGCCCGGTGCCGGCGTCAAATTGCAATCTATGCAGCCTCTGCAGCCGCCAATTCGGACTCGAACACTCAAGTTGTTGATAAAATTTTTATGCGGGAGAGCTTTGGGGGAATAAAAAGGCGGTGATAGCGGCAAAAAGGCCGATTCCCATGAGAAAATCAGTTTTTAGACGTTTTCGAACTTTTTTCACACTTCCTCAGCCAAAAGCTAATTGCGTCGGTCGACTCTCGCCTGGATCAGCTCTTCCCAGCTTATCTACCATCTCATGGGGCTCACACCTCCTACCTTCTGTCTGCTACATGTGTAACGCTCGTGTAGTGCTATAAGTGAAGAGGATACCGGTTGTCCTGTTTTACAC
>Ga0172377_10009077_pt1 | contig 10194 bp, 11 predicted proteins | sample Pumphouse3metaG_FD_119749 | JGI IMG/M metagenome (GOLD analysis project Ga0172377, IMG submission 119749) | Leachate microbial communities from a municipal landfill in Southern Ontario, Canada - Pumphouse #3 metaG | ecosystem: Engineered > Solid waste > Landfill > Unclassified | place: Canada... | reverse complement strand
TGCTCAATGGCAAGAAGATTTCTTCCGATGAGACGGTGCGTGGCGCCTCGGTGAATGCCGATGGCTCTTCCGTCCTGATGCTCATCACCGATACCGATGACCGGTATCGTGTTCGGTTGTGGAAACATGGTTCATGGAAAACGTTGGGTGTGAAACATGTGCGGGAAGCGATGTTTGCCGGTGAGGACGTCGTCTTGCTCACCCAGAATTCCGGTGGAGAGACGCTGGTCATCTGCGATGCCATGGGCGTCGTACAGCGGGAGATTCCGCTTCCAAACGATCTCTCCCTGCGTTCGTTGGATGTTCTGGGTGATGGAAGGCTTTTGGCGTTGGCCCGATGGAATGGGAAAGGACAGTTTGTCCTGCTTCTGGATGTTTTGGATGGAAGCTTTGTTCGTTACCCCGTACCTGACGGCGTGGAAGTCGGTTCGGTCCGTACCGGGAAGGACGGCATTCTGCTTACCTGGGCGAAGATGGGAACCCTTTCCCGCCTGGCTGTGCTGAATATCCAGGATGGCTTGGTGCGCTGGCAGGAGCAGGACGTGTTGGGTGGGATCACCCAAGCGGAAACGGTGGAAGGGATCGGGCTGGTGGGACAGGGAGCGTTCTTCGACCACACGGCGCTCTCGGTGGTGGATGAATCCCGTCTCACATGGAATACGATGAACGTTCTTCCCGAGAGGGGAAGTCTCCAAGTTCCAGCAAAGGTTCATGATCGTGGCATGCCGTACCATGCCGCTTCCTGGTTGGCCAAGGGAATGTTCCTGCCGGTGGTTTCCGCCGTAACGATCAGCGGAAATGGCTTCCTTTCCCTTTCTTCCGATGGGTATGCGCTGGGACTGTCACGGTTGACCAAAGACCCGATGGATCGCCTGACGCTGCTTCTGGGCTCCGGCTGGAATCCGTCTGATGGGACGGTTGTCGTGGTGGGGGAGGCGAGCGGGGAGCGGTGGGCGCTGTTCGGCCAGACCTCGTTCCTGGAGAGCGGCCTTTCTTCCTGGGCGCTCGGTGCGGGGGCGCAGATTCCTTGGAATCGGTTGGTATTGTCCAACACCACATGGTGGTTTGGATCAAAGAAACCTTCCGGTACGCAGAGCGCCTGGCATGATACGTTGTCGCTGGGCTATCAGGGGATTCGGAGGCGGCACGAAGGGGTTCATTCGTACGGTGGCCTGTCCACGACGGCTTCCCTTTCCTTTGACGCCCAACCTGCGATGGATTGGTCCTGGTGGAACCTGGGGCTTTCCGCCACCGTGGCGGTTCCGTCCCTGCTGCCGTTCCATTTCCGACAGATGACGGTTGACCTTCCTATCTGGTGGACGCTCTCCCTTTCTCCATCGGTATATGTTGTCCTTTCCCAGTCGGTCGGCTGTGTGCTGTACAGTCGGGAGATCCAGCGGGGAACGCCGGTCGTCCATCTGTTCTTCCGGCGTCTGAATGTCACCCTGAGCGCAGAAGAAACCTGGCTCCGTTCCTTCATGCCGGAGAATTTTCCCTTGTTTTCTCCCTGGGATATCGGGGAGAAACAACGGAGCGCCGTCCTGTCCTGTACGCTGGATACCAGTCTGAACAACACGGCGCTGGAAACGGACTCAGGATACCTCGGATTCTCCCTTGCCTACCAGTGGGGACAGGAGAATCCTTGGACGTTCACCGTTTTGGTGAACCTGCTTCCTTCCTCGCTCAGCTGATGTCGACCAAGTGGTACGCCTGAGTGCCCAGTCCGATGTGCTCTGCGTGCTCCAGACCGACCCGCCAGTTGGTGTCCGGGTGGTTGGTATCCAGGTTGTCGTCCATCGGCTTCTGGTCGGAGAGGGTGCTGTTCGGCATCGGGGTCGCCTTGTTGACGGCGTCACAGCAGGCACGATCCAGCGCCACCGGATCGTACGAGGCGAAGAAACCGATGTCTGGGACGATGGCCGTGTCATTCTCGCTGTGGCAGTCACAGTTCGGGGAGACGTCGATGACCAGATTGATGAAGAACGCAGGCTTGCCGTCAATGACCGCTTTGGCGTACTCGCTGATCTTGCAGTTCAGCTTGTCGTTGGAGCTGCTGTCATGGTTGGCGATGGCGTCCTTCGGGCAGACGGCGATGCACCGTCCGCACCCCACGCACTTGTCGTGGTCGATGTGGCACTTGTGGTTGACGATCTGCGGCGCGTCGTTGGCGCAGATCCGCCGGCAGGCCCCACAGCCGATGCACAGCGCCTGGTCAACATCCGGTTTCCCGTCACAATGCTGCTCCATCTTTCCCGCCCGGGAACCACCGCCCATACCGAGGTTCTTCAGCGTACCGCCGAAGCCGGTTGCCTCATGGCCCTTGAAATGGGCAAGGGAGATGATCACATCGGCGTCGGCAAGCGCCCGGCCGATCTTCGCTTCCTTGACGTACACACCGCCTTCCACCGGGATGGAAGCCTCGTCGCTTCCTTTCAGGCCGTCGGCGATGATGATCTGGCAGCCGGTGGTCTGCGGGTTGAACCCGTTGAGATTGGCGCTGTCCATATGCTCCAGGGCGTTCTTCCTGCCGCCGACGTACAGCGTGTTGCAGTCGGTGAGGAACGGTTTGCCCCCATGTTCCTTGATGACGTCCGCCACCACCTTTGCGTAGTTGGGCCTGAGGAACGTCAGGTTCCCCGGCTCCCCAAAATGCATCTTGATGGCGACGAATTTGCCATCCACATCCAGCTTCCCGATCCCTGCCGCCATGATCACCTTCTTCAGTTTGGTCAGCCGGCTTTCCTCCGCATGGCTGCGGAGGTTGGTGAAATAGACATTCGATAGTGTGCTCATTTTGTTTCCGTTCCTTTGTAGCGGGCGATGGTGCTCATTTTGGTGAACACCTTTTCCATTTTCCGTATTTCCGTCTCCGACATCTGGGCCCGTTCGAAAATATCAGAGAGGAACTGACGCGTCCAGCGACGCTCGTCATCCAGCTTGAAGTATCCCATCGCCTCCATCGCTTCGGTCACCCGGTCGGTGGCGGTGATCACCCGCGTCTGGGGAACCGGCACGATGCCGATGGTACTCGGTTTGATCCGTGAGAACAGCGTGTAGGTGATCACCTGCACCGCCTGGGAAAGGTTCAGCGACGGAAACTTGTCGCTGGATGGAATGGTGACCACCTCGGCGCAGGCGTTCACCTCATCGTCGGTAAGCCCGTCGGACTCACGGCCGAAGACGATGCTGACCTTGCCGTCCCCCAGCGTGGATATCTGATCGGCCAGTTGTTCCGGCGTGACGCAGGTGCCCTTGCGGAATTTGCCGTGCCGGCGGGTCGCCGCGACGGTCAGCACACTGCCGGCCAGCGCTTCCTCCAGCGTGGGGTATTGCTTGCGGCCCTCCCACAGGTCACTGGCATGGATGGCCAGGGCACGGACGCGGTTTTCCGCGTATTCCCGTTCGGTGACCAACGTGAGATGGGTCAGTCCCATCGTTTTCATGGCCCGGCAGCACGAACCGATGTTCGCGCCGTCCTGTGTCCCGACAAGAACGATTTCAATCCTGTCCAGATTCTGTTGTTGCTCCATGGCCAACGATTGTAGCAGAATGCGCCAAATCAGCCAAGATTGCTGGATGAAACGGAATCTTCATGCTATGATGGTCGCAAGATGGAAGATTACACGATCAAAGAGGACGATTCCCAGCATTGGACAGGGGGGACCACCCTTGCCATCATCGCTGCGATCATCGTCCTGGCGGCATTGAAAGCCACCAAGGATATCGCCATTCCCATCGTTCTCTCCGTATTCATCTTTTTTCTGCTTTCCCCGCTGTTGGATCGGCTGGACAAACTCCACGTACCCCATTTCATCGGCATCACCATCTGCTTTCTGCTTTTGGTGTGCATCGTTGGCTTTGCCTGGTGGGTGCTGTACAAGACCGTCTCCATGCTGGTCTCAATGGTGCCGGTCTATCTGGACCGGATCACCGCGCTGGATCGGTTGCTTACCCAGAAGTTCTCCAACTACGTGACAGTGCCGGAGGGCAAGACATTTCTTTCCCAGATTCCTGTGCAGTGGAGGGACATGCTGGTCGGCGGTGTGACCACCGTCTCCACCCAGTTGATCTCCGTCATCAAGGTGTGCGTGCTGGTCATCCTGTTCGTGCTGTTCCTGCTGATGGAAAAGCAACTGTTCATGCCCAAGGTGCTCCATGCGTTCAATGATTCCAACGGTCCGATGGTCGCCATGCTGGGGGAGCGTATTTCCCGACAGGTGTCCACCTACCTGCTCCTCAAGGCGGTGATCAGCTTTCTCACCGGTCTGATGTTCTACCTGACCGCGTTGATCGCCGGCATGGACGTGCCGATGCTCTACGGAGTTCTGGCGTTTGTCTTCAACTTCATCCCGTCCATCGGCTCGATCATCGTGACGGCGTTGACCGTCGTGATGGCCTTGATCCAATTCGCTCCCCATTGGGGTCTGGTGATTTTCGTCGCCGTGATGACCATCTCCACCCAGATGATTCTGGGCAACATCATCGATCCCAAACTGCAGGGCGGCCAGCTGAACCTCTCTCCTCTGGTGATTTTGATCTCCCTGTCCATCTGGGGGTACATCTGGGGCATCGTCGGCATGTTCATCGCCGTCCCGCTGACCAGTTGTGCCGAGATCCTCTGCGCCAACATCAAACGGCTTCGGCCGATCGCCATTCTGCTGTCCAGCGGCAAATCGTACCAGCGCCAGCGGGACCAGGAACGGAAAGACAAGAAAAAGAACAAGCGTGGCGGTGTAGACATTCCCAAACCGATGCAACAGGTGGACGCCATCTTCCCTGATTCCTTTGACGACAAGAAATGACCGATTTTCCTGACCTCAGTCCAGAAGAAGCAGCCTCGTATCTTGACGCCCCGACGGACGAGACGGAATTTGTCGCGTTCATTCTCCATTTTTATCATCAACACGGCCGTTCGTTTCCCTGGCGGGATACGGATGATCCCTACCGCGTCCTGCTCTCCGAAGTGATGCTCCAGCAGACGCAGACGGGCAGGGTGGAGGCGAAGTACGCCGAATTTCTTGCCCTGTGGCCGGACTTCCGCGCGTTGGCCGAAGCCCCGTTTCCCGACCTCCTGACCCATTGGCTGGGACTGGGGTACAACCGTCGTGCCCGGGCGTTGCAGCAAGCCGCCAAGGCGACATCCGCCTGGGGCTGGACGATTCCCGATGACAAGGAAGTGATCCTCTCTCTTCCCGGCGTGGGGCCGTCCACCGCGGCGGCGATCCGCTGTTTCTGCTACCATCAGCCGGACATCTATCTGGAGACCAATATCCGGAGGGTGCTGCTTCACGTGTTCCATCCGGGGGAGGAAGGGGTGAAGGACAAGGTCCTCTCCAACCTCCTTGCGTCATTCTTCCCCTCCTGCGGGGATCCCAAACCGTGGTACTACGCCCTGATGGACTACGGCGTCCTCCTCAAGCGGTTGATCCCCAACCCCAACCGAAGGAGCGCTTCCTACCATACCCAGTCGACGTTCCAGGGTTCCGACCGGCAGGTGCGCGGCGCTCTCCTGCATGTGCTTGCCGAAACCGGCGAACGTTCCCTCTCCCAACTGGAATCCCAGTTGCCGTTTGAACCGGAGCGGGTCTCTTCCATGCTGAAGCGGCTTTCCGATGAAGGGTTGGTGGCGGAGACGGAATGCCGGTACCGGATCAACGACATCTGAGAAGTCGTACGCTCTTGTCCTCCCACACCGCGTTGGGTACAATCGTACCCATGCCTACCGAATCGGAATACCGAACCGCATTGCTCCACAAAGCGATGCTCCCTGGCGCATTGGGCGCCATGGAGGATCTTGCCGTGCGTCTGGCGATGATGGGTTCCTTTAACCTGGAGACGCCGCAGTTGTTGCTGTTTTGTGGCGATCATGGGGTGACCAAGGAAGGGGTGACGCACAGCGCCACGGAGATATCCTTCCAGATGGCCCGCTCGTTCGCCCATGGCAACGGCGTCTCCGGCCTTTTCTGTTCCTTGAACCATATTGCTTTGTCCGTCATTGATGTCGGACTGGATAGCGACCAGACCGATCCCCTTCTGGTCGACCGGAAGATCGCCCGTGGCACCAGGGATTTCCTTCAGGAAGAGGCCATGACGGAAGAACAGTGCGCCAGGGCATTGGAAATCGGGTCGGATGAAGTGGGCAAGGCGTTGGGACGTGGATGCGACATCCTGCTCTTCGGAGAGATGGGGGTGGGGAACTCCGCTTCCGCGTCCGCAATCCTCTCCCGGCGCCTCGGCGTCCCCGCCTCCCTTGTGACGGGAAGCGCCTCCAAACTGGGGAGCGCGGAACTGGCCCATAAGATCCAGGTGATCGAACAAGCCCTTTCCCGCCATCCCGCCCGGGATGGGTTCTCTTTGCTCTGTTCGTTTGGAGGCTTTGAAACGGCGGCCATCGCCGGGGGGATGATCCGTGCAAGCAGGGAAGGGCTCCCCATTCTTTTGGATGGCTTGATCACCTACGCCGCCGCCCTCTGCGCCTGTGCTATGGATGCGTCCGTACCGCGTCATTTGATCGCCGGACACCGGTCCGCTTCCCCTGGCTCCGATCTCGTCCTGAAGACACTGGGTCTCACCCCGGTGCTGGACCTGGGCATGCAGCTCGGGGAAGGGAGCGGAGCCGCCGCGGCATGGCCGGTGGTGCGGCTTGCCAGTCACCTCTTTCGTGACCTGAAGGAGTTTGGCGACCTCGGGGTGACGGACAGCACCCGCCACCTGAAGGAGCTGGGAATCCTATGATCCGCTTGGGAACCACCAGCTACATCATCCCGGATGCCATCATCCCCAACGTCCGTTTCCTCTCCGGCAAGGTGCAGGATGTCGAGCTGGTGCTGTTCGAAAGCAAGGAAGCGAGCAATCTCCCCACAGCGCAGGAAATCCAGACGTTGGCTCTGCTTGCCAGGCAAGGGGATCTGACCTACACGGTTCATTTTCCCTTGGATGTCTGGCCGGGGGCTGCGGACGAGACGCTCCGCAGAACGGCGGTGGAGACCTACCTGAGGATCATCCGCCTGACCGATCCGCTTCCTGTGTTCTCCTACGTGCTTCATCTGACTCCGGAGGCGTGGGGCGCCGTCCCCTCGACGGACATGGACCGCTGGCTTTCCCAGCTGGACCGCTCGCTGCAAGAGCTGACCGGGGAGAGCGGGGTGGATCCCTCGCGCTTCTGCGCCGAGACGCTCAGCTACCCGTTTTCTCTGGTGCTTCCCCTGGTGCGCCGTCACCATCTTTCCGTCACGCTGGACATCGGCCACATCTGGCTGATGGGCTATGACGCTGGGCGAGCGGCACGTCAATTGCTTCCTGCTGCCCGTATCATCCATATCCACGGGGTTCGGGACGGCAAGGACCACCGGAGCCTTGCCGATGGAGATCCCCGTCTGGTTGACGCTTTCCTGTCCCAGGTGGTACGGCAGGAAGCTCAGGACGGCGTGGACCGGGTGGTGACCATCGAGGTGTTCGGACAGGAGGAGTTTTTCTCCTCAAAACCGTTGTTGGAGAAGCCGTTACGGCGTATACTTGCACCCACGAGGCATGAGCATGGCGACGATTGACGTTCATCAGTTGTACAAGGAAACGAAAGAGGACAGGGATACCATTGAAAGCGCGGTCGGGGGAATGCGCATCCGGGTGAAAAGCCGTGGCCGCATCACATTGATCATCGGAGGGGAGCGGAGTGGAAAGAGCTCCTACGCCCAGGATTACGCGTTGGACGCCGCCAGTGACACCAATAGCCGGTACTTCATCGCCACGGCGGAGCGGATGGATGATGAGATGAGCCGCAGGATCATCGCCCATCAGACATCCCGGGCCGGACGGTTCCATACCATCGAGGAGCCGATCAAACTGGCCGAGGCGATCCGCTCGCTTCCCGCCGACGCCCAGGTGTGCGTCGTTGACTGCCTGACCGTCTGGATGGGTAATCTGATCTACCACAAAGCGCTGGACGGTGCGGTGGACAGCCTGTTGTCCGTCCTTGAAAACCCGCCATGCGACATCGTGCTGGTGACCAATGAGACGGGCCTGGGAGTGATTCCCGCCGATCCGGAGAGCAGGCTGTTTGTCGAACAGGCCGGCCGGCTCCATCAGAAGGTCGCCGCGTTGGCCCGCAACGTCATCGTGATGATCGCCGGCATCCCTGTGCCGATCAAAGGAAAGCTGTTGTGAGCGGAATCGGGCTCTCTTCTGCCCTCCGGACGCTGACCCGCTTTCCGTTTCCTGGCGCCGAACCACGCCATGTGTCCACCAGCCTGTACTGGTTTCCCGTCGTCGGGGCGTTGTACGGCCTGTGCGACTTGTTGTTGTTCTTTTTACCGTTCCCCCTTCCTGTGCGAAGCGCGTTGGTCCTCGCCTGGACGGCGTGGATGAGCCGTGGCTTTCATTGGGACGGGCTGTGTGATACGTTTGACGGCTTCGGCGGAGGATACACCAGAGAAAAGCGGCTTGAGATCATGAAGGACAGCCATGTCGGCTCGTTCGGAATGCTGGCGCTCTCCGTCACGCTCCTTCTCCAGTACGCGTTGTATCAGGCGGTGGGGGAGGATGCAGCCGTGCTATTCGTCGCTCCGGTCCTGGGCCGGACGATGCAGGTGCTCCTCTGCGTGGCGCTTCCCTATGCACGGGAGAACGGGACGGCGGGGGATCTGGTGAGGGGCGCGAAGGAGCGTCATCTGTTGGGAGCCTTTGGCATCTGCGCCGTGCTGCTCTGGGTGTGGGGGCGGAAGGTGGTCGCGGCCATGGCCCTGGCCGCTCTGGTGTGCACGCTCCTCGTCAGCCGGGTGTCCCGGCGGAAGATCGGGGGCGTGACCGGCGATGTGCTGGGCGCAGGCGAGGTGCTTGGGGAGACGGCGTCCCTTCTGGGCGCTCTTGTCTTTCTTGCCGTGAACGGCAATACTTGGTGAAAAACGAGGAGAGAGGCTATGGATATCGTCTGTCTTGATTTGGAAGGGGTGCTGGTACCGGAGATCTGGATCGCGTTCAGCGAGAAGACGGGGATTCCCGAACTGCGTCTGACCACCCGGGATGAACCGGATTACCACAAACTGATGCAGTACCGCATCAACCTGCTCAGGCAGCATCATCTGAAACTTTCCGACATCCAGCAGGTCATCGCCACGATGCATCCGCTGGAAGGCGCCAAGGATTTCTTGGATGAACTGCGCTCCCTCACCCAGGTGGTGCTCCTCTCCGACACGTTCAGCGAATTCGCTTCCCCCTTGATGCGCCAATTGGACTGGCCGATGCTGTGGTGCAACAGCCTGAAGGTGGATGAAGACGGGATGATCACCGATTACGTGATGCGGTTGGAAGATGGCAAGCGCAAGGCCATCGACGCCCTGCGGTCGCTGAACTTCCGCACGTTCGCGGCAGGGGACTCGTACAACGACATCGCCATGATCCGCAAGGCGGATGGCGGATGCCTGTTCCGCGCGCCCGAGCGGATCCTCGCCGAACAACCCGACCTGAAGATCGTCACGACGTACGACGCGTTCCTCTCGGTGATCAAGGAGTTCCTCCATGGATAAGAAACAATACCGTTCGCTGGTCAGGTGGGTGGTGGTGCTCTGCGTCAGCCTGCTGGTCGGCTACTGTCTGCTTGCCGTCCTGTATCGCGACCAGGTGGGAATCCTCGCCGTTATGACCGTTCTGGTTGTCGTCGTACTTGCCGCCATGATACGGACGGTACGGAAAATGGGCACCTATGTGACAGATACAAAAAAAGAGAAAAATGACGAGAAATCGTGAATTGACCTATTGACTTCCCTGCGAAGAAACACCATGTTAGAGAAAATTCCTTTGGGGGTACTCTATGACGTTCAACGAGGAGATGGAACAAAAGCTTCTGGACATGCGCAAGGAGATCCTGGAGCACATGGCTGAGAGCAATTCCGAATTCAAGGATATAGCGGGAACGATGAGCATCAAGGACAGTATTGACAGCGCCGCGGATGACATCGCCATCAAGAAGCTGGAAGTGATCAACAAACACGAAGCCAACCGGCTTCGCGCCATCGAAGGGGCGTTGGACAGAATCCACGCAGGTCGGTACGGCACCTGCCTCCGCTGTGGCAAGAAAATCCCCGAGGAGCGACTCCGGGCACTGCCGTACGCCGTCCTCTGCCTGGACTGCAAGAACGAAGAAGAGCGGCCACACCGCTATTAGACAACAAAAGACCCTCGGGAAACCGAGGGCTTTTT
>Ga0172377_10009076_pt1 | contig 10194 bp, 6 predicted proteins | sample Pumphouse3metaG_FD_119749 | JGI IMG/M metagenome (GOLD analysis project Ga0172377, IMG submission 119749) | Leachate microbial communities from a municipal landfill in Southern Ontario, Canada - Pumphouse #3 metaG | ecosystem: Engineered > Solid waste > Landfill > Unclassified | place: Canada... | reverse complement strand
CTGAGCGAGTGCCCGGTCCGCATCATCGTATATGGACATCGAACCTGTTTCATTGCTGCTTACCGTTGGATAAACATAGAAGATGTCGACCTCTTTCGAAACGTTTGGAAGAGATAACCAGTTGTAAGAATCAGCGTAATCGACCGCGGGAACCTGCGGGGTCTCGGGGTTCTGACCGGATGTATCAGTGCTGATGCAGCCTGATGTGGAGATGGATCCGGCACAAAGAAGGAGGAGGATAAAGATGAAAAACCATGGTCTTTTACCATTTCCTGACTTAATCAAGGCCATACACATACTGTATTTTCTCCACTAATATATATTTCGATTTCGTGAAAAGGTTGAGGGAATAATTTCACCCTAATGTGAGAAAGAGAAGAAAATCATTCTGTTCTGCCCCTTGGTTCCTGCTGTGTTGAACAGTGGATACCCCCGCCTCCAAAGTTGATCGGTATGGTATTGATCATCACAACCTTTCTTTCCGGAAAGAGTTTCTGTAAAGTTTCTTCAGCAATACTGTCCTTTTCTCGTAAGGATTCAGGCATACCCATACCTTCCATGTAATATTTCTGTCCAAGTACAAGATTGTTGGTGATAAGGAAATTACAATAACTTTGTGCCGGAACGATATATATCGGCTCACCAATCGGGAAGGTTGTTCCATCATGTGATTTGTAGAAGGTAGAGAGACCGAAATATGCTTCATCGGTCGGATTTGCGGTGAAGTAGATCATATCAGGTATAGGCATTCTTACAATAGTAAACGGGTTACCATCCTGATCAACTGAATTTTTAAGAATTTCATAATTCTCCTCCATCCGTATCCGGTTCTCAGCAGCGATCGGATCTTTTGCAGCCTCTTCCTCACTTACCTCTGCAAGTAGTATTGTGTTAGGAGAGACAAAGCGACAGTATTCATCCATGTGATTATTTGCAGAAGCACTTCTGTAGGCAATACCAACGCCGTCTGGCCCTGGAAGGGCACTACCGTCATACGGATCATCTTCAACTGAACCTTTCTTCAGCCAGATTATATTTGTTACACCAAAAAGTCTTTTGAACTCACTTTCAATCTCTTCTTTTGCGACATTTGGATTTCTCTGGAATTCACATGCTTCAGTTACGAGCATTGTCCCTTTTCCATTGAACTCGCGATCCCCTCCTTCACTGGTAATTCTTGTCATAACACTTTCAATGCCAAGATATGCTGCCACATCCCTGTCAATTCTCTCCATTAAGAGTGACTGAGTATCTGACTCCGGAAAATAGCCCCAACAGTTGAAATTGAAATCGGTTATGCTCTTTTCACCCATATCATTTACAACAAAGATCGGACCAAAGTCTCGCCAGTAAAGCATCGTAAACTTCTGTTCATAAAATGAGATATTAGTCATCGGGATATTATTCTTGGTTAAAACATCTTCCACATGTTTCATCTGTGTCTCGTCAGGAACACAGATGATTGTGTGAACATTTTGTTCAAGTTCCGTTACAATTTGAAGAAAAACATCGTCAGTGTAATAACCGCTAATATATTCCTTCGTCAGCCATCCGATCCAAACGGCATCCTGTTCTTCAAATTCACCGGGAAAACGCCAGTTATCTTCATTGATCATTAGTACACTCTCTCCTAATCCATTCGCAGATATCGGTACCACTACCATAAGGATAATAATAATTACTGAAATTACTATCAGACTATATTTTTTCATAAAATCTTTCATATCCACCAAAACAATCATGTATTATTCACATTATTTATAGTTATCTCAAGATATAACCATAAAATGTGAATTCAGCGAGTATTTTACAACTCTCTCACCCCCTTTGAATTTCTCTGTGGACGTCCCATAAAGGAAACAAATATCAGTGACGTCACAGTCGCCGGTCTCAGTAAATCCCCGTAGAACATACATGAAGTGGTTGTTATTCCGTCACATGATATTGTAGATATAATGGGGAAATCAACAGCAATCCATAGAAGGATGAGAGCTGCACTCACGTAACGGGTGAAACCGATTTGTACCGCTGACTGTTGGATAAAAAGAAAATATGTTGATTTCTCTCGAAGGAAAATCGATCAGGGAGGTATAAAAATTATGAGAGGCCAAAGAGCGTGAGAACTCTCTGCATTAGGTTCTGATCATCTTGTTCGACATCATCTGACGCTTCCACTTCAGTTTTCTCAACTGCAGGTGTGTGCATCACAAACTGGACAGAGCTCACCTGGGTGTTCTTTTCTGAGACGAATGAGTACGTGTTCCCGGTGCCGCCTCTTAACGGATCGAGCACTTCATTGATCTTATCGGTGAACTTTGTGTCAAGTCCCGTCGTATTGTCCCGAAGCTCGCCGGTTCCATCGGTCAGATTGACCATGGCATCTTCGAGGGTATATGTGCCTGATCTCAATTCTTCAAGACCGTATGCTACTACAGAGGCTCCGGTGGAGAGGTTGAGCGCCCCTGCATATAGCGTGGAGGCATTCGTTGAAGCATAGTCGACACTTGTTGTGTAGGCCGTCAAACCGGCGGAGAAGGTTTGATATGAAGTAAGCTGCGTGAGAAGCAGCGTGAGCTCCCCTGTCGGGTCATTGGTCGATTCGATGGCCACCGTGAGAACTGTAGCATAATTATCTTCTGTCAGGTCAGAAATACCTGATCCGGAAAGCTGGGCGTTTGCCGAGGCAAGCATCAAGTCAAAGATCTGATCGGCACTGCCGGTCAGGGCAGAATTCTGCCCGGCAAGTGACGCAAGACCTGAAGATAATGCACTTGTGCCGGACACCATACTAATTGCACCAAACTTAACCTGATATCCTCCGGCAGTTAGATCAGCCACTCCTTCTGAGAGATTGTCCACCCCATAGCGAAGGTCCCATGCTCCGTCGTCGAGTTCCACAATTCCGTCACTCAGTTCCGTAAGATCATCTTCCATCTCTGTCGTGTCAACGTCAACATTGAGAGATAGACGGATTCCGTTGATCGAGATCGCATCCATTTCGAAGTCGACCACGGAAGAAGTGATGACTACATCCGCTCCCTTATCCGGGAGGATCGTGTAGGAGAGCTGTTTATTGCTCCCGACATTGGCGATAGTTGCACCGGATGCCGTAATATTACTGCATTTGTTCGCATCCAAAGTCGCCGTCATCGTGAGAGCATACTTTTCATAGAAGTCATATGTATCGGACGGATCTTTGGTGATGACGATATGCATCTCGAGATTGCCGCTTTTACCTGCAATATCTTCCGCAGAATAGGGAACACCATCCATGAAATAGGTGATCGTGACATCCCACGGGATGAGGGCGGCGCCAAGATCCCCTTCATAGTAGAGTTTTCCCGGATCCGTATCGACCGTGATCTCATCACCGTTGACATTGATCTGGTCGGTGGTGACCATGTTTCTGACAGAATAATACGAACCGTAATCGGTGATGCGGCCGCCTGTCTCCATATCGAAGATGTTTACTGCATAAACATGGTCAACCGACCCGTCACCGTTGAGATTAACATAGATGACTTCTTCTTTCTGTGTTCCTGCCGCAGAGACAGGAACGATGAATAATGTGATTATTATCAGGGTTATCAGAATTTTTACTGATGATTTCATGTTATACTCCATTGTTTTTTGGTGCAAATTTCATATTCAAAGATGTTTTCTGGATGATTCCGTCACAGATCATCAGAAGGGCGGGCAGAACGAACAGCACCGCGATGACCGAGAGAATCGATCCTCTCCCAACAAGCATGCCCACTTCACTTAAGAGGGCATTTGAGGAGAAGAGCCACAGACAAATGCCTGCGGTAAACAGAATAAACGCAGATACCAGAATGCATACTGACGTTGTTGAGACGGTTTCTTCGAGCGACCGGCGTTTTGAAAGGGTCTTTCTAAAGTCAACATACCTGCTCGTAAACATGATAGCGTAATCCACCGTTATACCGAGCTGGAGAGAGCTGATAACCAGATACGAAATGTAGAACATCTGCTCTCCCTGAAAGTAGGGGACTGCGCAGTTGATCCATATCGCCGATTTGATCACGAGGACAAGTATGAGCGGGAGAGAGACGGAACGAAACGCGATCAGGATGACAATGAAGATCGCAATGATACCGACCGCCTCGATTTTCAGGTTATCTTCTTCGATAAAGGACTTCATATCGTACGCGTTGGCGATCTCGCCGGCAAGGTACCATTCGTCGGGATAATAAGCTTCACCGATCGCCCGGATCTCTTCGATCGCTTCGAATGATTCCGGATCCTCCAGAGACGTATCTACGGTGATGATCATTCTGGTGTAATTCGCGGACTGCAGCTTGGAAAGTGTGTTTCCGGGAATATATTCCTCGGGGATAACAGCACCGACCGTGCCCACATAAGATATCACCGACACGACATTGGGTATCGCCTCGATTTCATTAAGGACGGCCTGTTCTTCTGCGAGGTTCCCGTTTTTGACCATGAGGACAAGAGAGGAGGCCCCGCCGAATGTATCTGTGATCGCGATGGCATCCTGCCCGATCTCTGTGCGTTCGTCGGAGAAGAGATCGAAGTAGACATAATCGTTATTATCGATAGCGATAACCGAAGGTATCACGATAAGGGCGAAGATGAGGAGGGCGGGGATGCTTAATTTGACCGTGAGCTTTCCGAGTTTTTTCAGATCGGGAACGAACGAGCGGTGCTGCGTTTTTTCGATGAGTCTGCTGCATCCAATCGTGAGTGCCGGCAGAAGGGTGAAGACGCAGATGAGACTGATGATGATCCCCTTCGTCAGAACAAGTCCCAGATCCGGACCTATTTTGATCCTCATCAGAATAAGTGCGGCAAAACCGATCATAGTGGCGATTCCACAGGCAGTGACCGAACTAAAGGAATGGACGAGGGCCTTTTTCATAGAATCGTGAACTGAGAGTCCTTGTTTGCGGATCTCCGAGAACCTGTACAGAACGAAGATCCCATAATCGAGGGCTATGGCAAGCTGAAGAATGGCAGCCACCCCCTGAGTGATAAAGGATATTTCCCCGAAAATGATATTCGTCCCCATGTTGATGACGATGGCAATACCAATTGTGAACATCAGGAGAAACGGTTCGAACCAGGAATCGGTGGTCAGGAACAGAATTGCAAGAATAAAAGGTATGGCAATAATGAGGATCTTTGTCACGTCGCTTGCAAGCGTTCCTTTGGAGAATGTTGTTGAGACGGAGAGTCCCGACATGGCCGCATCTTCACCAGCAATTTCTGCAAGTTCATTAACTGCAGAACTGGCTTTTTCGTCATTGAGAGTGATGCTGAAGAGAGCGGTGTTGTTTTTATAATACGCTTCAACGGTATCTGTATCGAGGGTTTCAAAGGGTACGTTGAGAGAGACGGCATCATCAAGCCAGGTTACTTCCTCAACACCGTCGACGGCAGAAAATAGTTGTTTCATTTCAAGTGCTTCCGGTATCGTGATGTCCGGCACCATTATACGTGCATTGGGTACTCCTTCGGTGAACTCCTCATTCATCACATCAAGAGCGATCGTTGAGGGGGCTTCATCGGGGAGATAATCAATGATGTTATAGTTTACGGAAACCTGCGGTATCAGAATAAGGCAAAGAACGGCGATCAACAGGGTTATGATTATAACCTGTTTTCTTTTTTGCAGGATTGTTCCGGAAATATCTATCATAGGAGAGGCAACCGCTTAGCTGGTTGTCTGAATATGTCGTCCCGAATTTGTGATAAACATCTTGAATTTTGGACAAATTAGGACAGGTGTCTAATTAAGATGTATTTAAAGAGGTGACCTCATGCCAGGGTATATATAGAATCGTGTAAGACATTTGTATATACATATGTCTAATAACGTCGCTCTGCAAAGTGAGATCACAAAAAGGATGCTTGCAGCTTCCTTAAAAAAACTGATGACAGAAAAACCCCTGCATAAGATCACTGTGCAGGAGATCGCGGCAAAATGCGGGATGCACCGGCAGACGTTTTACTATCATTTTGAGGATGTCCATGACCTTGTACGATGGATGTATGAGGAGGAGGCATTTGAACTCCTTATGAATAATGAGGAGATCTTTCGCTGGCAGGATAAGATCTTACAGTTGTTCAGCTATATTTCTGCGAACCGGGAGATGTGCAGGTGTACCCTCAATTCCCTTAGCCGCAAAACCCTGAAAGATTTTTTTAAAACGGATCTGGAACGCGTCGTCAGGAATGTTATACTAACCTACGGACGTGACCTTCCAAGTTCCGAAGGATATGTTGAATATTTGACACATTTCTATACGGTAGCTTTTGCAGGAATCGTGGAGAGCTGGGTTCTGGGAGATCTGGATCTTTCTCCGGAGATGATCGTTGTCTATATGGAGAAGACGGTCGAAGATCAGCTGAACGGAGCACTGATGCGATATGATATGATACCGAGTATAACTGATAATCCCTTAGGAGAAAAACCCGCTGATTACAGCGATGCAAAGATATCCGTCTCGTTTACGGTCGGAGATCAACAAACTGCCAAGGAGATTGTGAATGAACTCGGATTTGCAGGAGAGATTATGGAGATGAAAAATGGATTTGTTGTTCAGATCGCCGTGCAGCAGATTCCGGAAATAGTTCGGGCTCTTTCCAGCAGGAACATCGCTGTCTACGGTGTTGTTCCGACAACTATGGGCTAAACAGTCTTTAGTTATCTTAAAGAGGGGACCTCACTAAGAGGTCCCCGTTCACTATTCCAGCGAAAGCCTGCGGCTTTCTTCGCTAAGGTCCATCCTGCGGATGAAAAACGTTCACTATTTCAGCGAAAGCCTGTGGCTTTCTTAGCTGAGGGCCCTCCTGCGGAGGCCCCCGCCTTTAAAAGTTAAATGTCTTCTGGACGATCTTGATCGCACAGAAATCGCCGCACATCGTGCAGGCATCGGAGTCTGCAGGCATGCGGGAATTTCTGATACAGCGTGCTCTTTCAGCATTGATGGAGACAGCATACTGGCGTTCCCAGTCAAGATCCCGGCGAGCGTGTCCCATCTCAAGGTCCGCTTCACGGGTCTTTGGGAGTTTCACCATATCACCGACATGGGCGGCAATACGTGAACTCATAACTCCCTCATAGACCTCTTCGGGGGTCGGAAGAGCAAGATGCTCGGCCGGGGTGACATAACAGATGAAATCAGCACCGGCGGCAGACGAGACGGAGGCCCCTATAGCAGCAACGCGGTCATCATATCCCGGAGCAATGTCCGTTACGAGCGGACCGAGCATATAGAACGGTTTGTTGTTCGTAACACGCTTTTCGAGCTGGACATTCGTTTTGATCTCATCGAGCGGGATGTGGCCCGGACCTTCCATGATGCACTGAACACCCGCTGCGGTCGCCTGGTCGGCAAGTTCAGCATTGATCAAAAGTTCCTGGATCGCAGCACGGTCCGTGGCGTCGTGACAGGCGCCTGCCCGCATGCCGTTTCCAAAAGAAAGCGTGACCTCGTGCTCTTTTAAGATCTCGACAAGATAGTCGAATCTGCGGTAGAGAGGGTTCTCCATCTCATTATGCAGCATCCATGCCGTCATGAATGCCCCGCCGCGGGAGACAAGCCCGCCGTGTCTGCCCTGATTTTTCAGTCTTTTCACGGTCTCGTAGTTGATCCCTGTGTGGATCGCCATAAAATTCGTACCGAGTTTTGCCTGCTGCTCGGTGATCTTGAAGAGATCATCCTCATCCATAAAGACGACGCCGCCTTTGTTTCTGGCAGCTTCGATGAACGCCTGATAGAGCGGAACGGATCCAACGGAAAGATTCGACAGCTCACATACCCTTCTGCGGATATCGAGGAAGTCCCCTCCGGTCGAAAGCTCCATGAGAGTGTCTGCTCCGGCGAGTTCCGCCTGCCGGACCTTTTCCAGCTCGACATCCACATCCACGAGATCGGATGAGGTCCCAATCGATGCGTTCACTTTCGTGCGAAGACCTGAGCCGATACCGCAGAGTTTTACTTTCCGGTAGGGGGTCATCGGAATGACGATATGGCCGCCGGCGATCCCCCGACGGATGAAATCCTCGGTCACTCCCTCGGATTTTGCCACGACCTTCATCTCTTCGGTGATGAGGCCCTTCTTTGCATCTTCAACGATTGTCATACCTTATACGTCAGGAGACTGAAGATAATAAACTATTTTATTTACCATAAGTAAAAACAAATTTATTTGCTTATTTAACAAGTAAAATACCATTTTATTCCTTTTTACACAGCAAAATACCAGGTTGAAAACAAGTAAATTTGGGTTTAAAGAATGTTCTGCTTGCGGGGTGTGAAAGAAATATTGGGTAATTTCCGGCAGATCATCTGACATGAGGGGGGGCCGCAGGAATAAAAAGAGTTCCGAATAAGGGGTGAGCCTGATGAAAGTGGTTGATGAATATTCAAAAAGAGGGGTTTATGGTGGGAATAGGTTTTTGGATCACTCTGCAGATGTTCCGCCGAAGTTCCAGGAAAACATATTCCTAAAGAAGTTCATGATCTGATCCATAAATTCATTTGTGCTGCCGGAGACTGTGGTGTTTCCTTGTCCCGGCGCGGGGATGGAGACCTCCTTATATGCTCCTTCCCTGTCTCTGATAGGCTCACCATCATAATAGACGCAGGCTTCAGCACTCAGATTCTGCCCCTGTTCGTAAAGCATCGTCTGGGTAAATGTGAATTCACGCGTCTGGGTAAGTAAACCATTCGTAGCATACGAGGAGTTCACACCGATCAAACTGGTATTGGTCCCATTATGGAGGAAAAGACAGACCTGGTCGGTATCAGTATTTGTCCTGACGGTGAATGTGTATCGATACATCGACATCTGCTGGGTAGAGGCAGTGTCTGAGGACACGTTTTCTCCAGTGACGATGAGCTCCAAAATCTGAGAATTCATATATTGGTTCGTGTTTTGATTCGTATTTTGATTTGAGGTGCCGGAAGCATTCGTTGGCACAGTCGTAGCACCGTTCATTGCCTGAATCGAGAAACTCCGTTCCTGACAGGTCGACCCAGAATCAGAATATGCACAGATCGATAAGGAATATTCATGACCAGGAGTGAAGTTCTCCGACGGGATAGAATATGAAGTGGTGTTTCCCATTTCCATATTCGTGAAACAGACGGTATTCATGGTCATGTCCCGTAACGTGACCAGGTATCCGTCAGCTCCGGGAGCAGCACCCCACTGTGTGGTCACCCCGTTATCGGCATTTACAGCCCCGTTCTGATACGGAGCTGAGATATCAAAAGCTCCGGGACCGGCCGCTTTCGTGGTAAAACTCATAATCGGACCATATGCAGTTCCGTCTTCGTTTACTGCGTATGCTCTGTAATAATAGGTCGTTCCTGCAGCAAGATCGGAGATCGTTGAACTGAAGCTGCCGTATGAATGACCTCGGGCTCCTTCAGATGCGGAATATCCAAGATTCGACTCGGACGTTCCGTAAAGGAAACCAACGTCAGTAACATCAGAGCCGCCATTTTTCTGTAGATTCCCGGAGAATGTACATGAACTCGTCGTGATCCCGTCACATGATAGTGTTGAGATAGTAGGGAGAGCAGCGGAGACCCCTGAAGAGAAGAGCAGAAAAATCAAAGCGGCCCCCAACAGAATCATATGCAATTTTTTCATAGTACTTAGTATTGGATACGATAATATAAAATTTCGGCCATAGAGGTCTCTTTCAAGATAATGCCTGATATTTGAGAAAAAAGAAAAATATGATGTTTTGTATATGATCTATTTTTCAAGACCGCTGGTGATCTTTCGTTCAAGGATGTATGGGAGAGCGATACCCAGGACGATGATAATAACACCGACCCAGCGAAGAGCGGCGACCGGCTCGAGAATGATAACTGCGGCTGCAAGTACCTCGACCGGAAGTTCAGCTGAATTCAGAATAGTTGCCATACCGGTACTGACTTTCGGCGCTCCGACCGCAAGGAAGAAGATCGGAATTGCAATACCGAAGAGACCGAGCGGGATACTGTAGGCTAACGCATTCACATTCGTGATCCCTTCAATGACTGCAGCTCCTCCAGAGATCGTGCCGACGAAAAGCAGAACAAAGACCATCCCGGCGGTAGCGATACAGGAACTGCGGTTCATGGGCGAAAGTTCCGGGCTGACCCTTCCGCTCAGGTAAACGAACAGAGCGTAGAAGAATGCCGCAAGGAG
>Ga0172377_10009075_pt1 | contig 10195 bp, 8 predicted proteins | sample Pumphouse3metaG_FD_119749 | JGI IMG/M metagenome (GOLD analysis project Ga0172377, IMG submission 119749) | Leachate microbial communities from a municipal landfill in Southern Ontario, Canada - Pumphouse #3 metaG | ecosystem: Engineered > Solid waste > Landfill > Unclassified | place: Canada... | reverse complement strand
CTGCGTCAGATACAATACCGATCCCAGTACCAAAGCAAGCGATCCCGCAACCACCGCACTGGCATAAACAATTTTACGTGTGAGTGACTTAGCCATTTCAACCTCCGAAGGATTTAGCTACGTAATCTATTAGACCGATTTTTTGCACATTTCGCCCAAAGATTATTTTTATATACAGATAAGCATTAAATGCTAATCCAATTCGATTAGCATGAAAAGGGATATTGAGGATGGGTTTTCGCGGTTCGAGCCTTGTCGAAGATTGACGTTTGAACCACGAAGGTAACGAGGAACACGAAGGTGTTTAAGGCTATGGCTTCTTTATTTTAAAAACTTCGTGCCTTCGTGTCTCTGTGGTGAATTTAAATTCTCGTTACCAACCTGTGAGACGGTAAACGAACCCAGCACGGCATTGCGCTAATCAGATTTGTTGTGCAAGCTGGTTGTTTTGAACCACGAAGAACACGAAGGTGTTTAACGATTCGACCTCTTTAGTTTTAAAAACTTCGTGCCTTCGTGTCTCTGTGGTGAGTTCAAATAAACCGCATAGCGGGGAAACGATTTATTTTTATTTAGCTGCGCTTAAAGCGGCTTCACGTTCTAGTATCACCGGTAAGGTTGATAACACCGAATCCGGGTTGAGACTCATCGACTCGATTCCGATGTCAACTAAAAACGCCGCCATTTCTGGATAGTCCGACGGCGCCTGACCACACAAGCCGATATGTTTTGCGTTGCGTTTTGCGCCTTCGACCGCCCAACGAATCATGGTTTTTACACCTTCATCGCGCTCATCATATGACGAAGCGACCTTGGCCGAATCACGGTCTACCCCCAGCACTAATTGCGTTAAGTCGTTTGTGCCAATCGAAAAGCCGTCAAAATACTGGGCAAACTGATCAATCAAAATAACGTTGTTGGGAATTTCACACATCATATACACTTGCAAATCTTTCACGCCGCGCGTTAAACCGTAACGCGACATAACATCCAGCACTTGCTTCGCTTCGTCCACTCGGCGACAAAACGGAATCATCACTATCACGTTCGTCAACCCCATCACTTCACGCACGCGTCGAATGGCCGCGCATTCTAAGGCAAAGCTGGGTTGATAGTCATCGTCTATATAACGCGCCGCACCGCGATAACCGATCATCGGATTTTCTTCCTTGTCCTCAAAATAGCCACCGGCTAATAACGAGGCATATTCGTTGGATTTAAAATCCGACATTCTCACCACCACCGGACGCGGATAAAAGGCGGCGGCAATCGTGCCGATACCCTCGGATAATTTTTCGACAAAATAAGCCTGACCGCTGTCATAACCAGCAATCAACTCATTTATTTGTGCCAAAACGGTCTCGTCACGAACCCGTTTAGGATAAAGTAACGCTTGCGGATGCACTTTAATGCTTTCGTTAATAATAAATTCCATCCGCGCCAAGCCCACCCCGCTAACCGGTAAAAACCGATATAAAAAAGCTAAATCCGGATTACCAAGGTTGAGCATCATCTGCGTTTTGGGAGTGGGCAGGTGCGACAAGTCGGTTTCGATGACCTCGAACGCTTGCTCCCCTTCATAAATATAACCGGTTTCGCCTTGCGCACAACTGACCGTCACCCAATCGCCAGTTTGCAACACGTCAGTCGCATTATCACAACCAACAACCGCCGGAATCGATAATTCACGCGCGATAATCGCGGCATGACAAGTGCGTCCGCCACGATTGGTAATAATCGCCGCCGCTTTTTTCATCACCGGTTCCCAGTCAGGCGTTGTAATATCACTTACCAACACTTCGCCCGGTTCAAAGGTATGCAACTTATCGACCGACTCAATTACGCGCACACGCCCTTGCGCAATTTTCGCCCCTACCGCGCGCCCACTGACTTTCGGCGGCGCGCTCGGCACTTGTTTGAGTTGATAGGTTTTGAGCAACGCACCTTCAAGTTGCGACACCACTGTTTCCGGACGCGCCTGCACAATAAACAACTTACCGGTTAGGCCGTCTTTCGCCCACTCCATGTCCATCGGCTTACGATAACCGGCTTGACGACTATAATGCGCCTCGATTTTAATCGCATAGTCCGCCAAAATCAGTACTTCCTCATCGCTCAAACAAAAACGCTTGCGCTCGGCTTTTACCGTTGGCAAATTGCGCACCGACAGCTTATTAGAATCTGTGGCGTACACCATTTTGATTTTTTTCGAGCCCAAATGACGTTTTAACACCGCACGATACCCCTGCTCAAACGTCGGTTTATGCACAAAAAACTCATCGGGATCCACCGCGCCCTGCACCACGTTTTCGCCCAAACCATAGGCGCCGGTAATAAACACCGCATCCTCAAATCCGGTTTCAGTATCAATCGAAAACATCACCCCAGCGCTGGCCAAATCAGAGCGTACCATTTGCTGCACCCCAACCGATAACGCCACCTCAAAATGATCAAAACCTTGGTCATAACGATAATGAATCGCGCGATCGTTAAACAAGCTGGCGAAACAGCGTTTACACGCATCTAAATAAGCCGCTTCGCCGCGAATATTAAGGTAAGTATCCTGCTGGCCTGCAAAACTGGCGGTGGGTAAATCTTCGGCCGTTGCCGAGCTGCGCACCGCCAAACTGATGGTTTCACCACATTCGGCACGCAAGCGCGTGTAGGCCTCCAACATTGCTTGACGTAAATCGTCCGGCAAGGTCGCTTGGTAAATCAAATCACGTAACAAATAACCGCGCTCTTGCAGTTGCGCCACATCGTCATAATCCAAGTCATCCAACAACTCATGCATACGTGCTTCTAAGTTATTGGCGCGCAATACATAACGATAGGCCTCGGCGGTAATGGCAAAGCCGTTTGGCACAGGTACGCCTTGCGGCACAAGCGTTTGATACATTTCACCCAAGGACGCATTTTTACCGCCGACCAGCGGCACATCTTCCAACGTCAGCGAATCAAAAAACCGAATATAATCAGCCATGCCCCACCCCTTTTTATCACAAGAAAAATAATTTAAACCCTAACGCCGCTGGTTACCAAGTACAGAGCCAGTGAAAGAACTCATGTAAATTCACCACAGAGACACAGAGTCACGAAGAATTATTAAAATAAAGAGACCTAAACGTTGAAAATCTTCGTGTTCTTCGTGGTTCAAACATGCATTGTCAACAGACCCTAACGCCGAGACCGCGACACACTTCTTAACCTAAAAGTAACACGTCATGTCTTCACGGTTCACGGTTTTTAAAACTTACGACAACTCGCTCAATTCACTTTTACTGCCCAAACGCTGAAATGCACTCAGCTTGAACACTGGCATAATGGCATATAACTTGTCGAAAATATCTGCTTGGATTTTCTCATAGTTAATCCAATTCTTATCCGCGCTAAAACAATACACCTCCATCGGCAAGCCCACTTCCGTCGGTTGCAACTGGCGAACCATCAACGTCAAACGCTGGTTAATTTGCGGATGGTTACGTAAGCGCCATTCGATATAAGCCCGAAACAACGCCGAATTAGTCAAATCCTCCTGCGTTAAATCAACAAACGCTTGCTCTTTAAAAAAGCGCTGCAAACTCGGCTGCTGTTTTAAGCGAGTCAATTCCGTTTCGTCCACAAAACGAATGGTCTGAATATCTAACAAAATCGCCCGTTTAATGCGACGCCCGCCAGATTCCTGCATCGCACGCCAGTTTTTAAACGACTCTGAAATCAGCGCGTAGGTTGGCAAAGTCGTAATTGTATTATCCCAATTTTGCACCTTCACCGTGGTCAAGGCCAACTCAACCACGTTCCCATCCGCACCATAACGCGGCATTTCAATCCAATCACCTTTCGACACCAAACGGTTTGCCGCTATTTGAATGCTGGCGACAAACCCAAGCAACGCATCTTTAAACACCAACAACAACACCGCCGTCAGCGCCCCTAAACCACTGAGTAAATAAGTCGGCGACGAACCAATAATCAAACTGGTCGATAAAATCGCCACCACAATAAAAGTCAATAATTTCACCAACTGCGAAATCACCTTATACGGCACATTCGAATGTTCGGAACGCGACGAATAAATCGCCGTGATCAAATCCACCACACCGGTAAAGGTTAGACCGATGAACACATATAAATACAACCACGTCAGCTTATGCGCCAGCGCTTCCCAAGTCGGCCATGTGCCAAAAAAGAACTTCACTAAAACAATCAACATCATCGCCGGCACTAAATGCGCAATATGGCTGGCCAATGCCGGACGTTCGTTTTGCGTAGCCGCTAAGGTATCGCCTTCCAAGCGATCAATGGTTTTGTTCAGTAGCGGCATTAATAACCGACGCGAACCGTAAAAACTAAGTGCCAAAAAAATCAGTACGGCAACGGCAGTCAACACCACGATAATCAGATTATGAAAATCGGTATGCACCTCGATAGCATGCAGCAAATCCGATAAGTAACTTCCCAACATAACACTCCTAGCTATTTAAGACACTTAAATGACAATATTTTACTTGTCAACACACGCATAAAGATTGAAAATAACGTGTTAAAGTTTTTATACACTTTAGCTTTTTCACCTTGACGAACAGATTTAAGCTTTTCGTGCTTTTAATACAAAAAAAACATGAACCAGGCACAGCAAACCAATCGGTTTAACAACAGGAACACACCTTAACATGATGGAACAAACCTTACGCGAAGCCGTGGCGGCAATCAAGGGCGTAAAACTCCCCGAATTACCGGAAGAAGTCGCACTGCTTGAGCGTGAACTGGAAAGCCGCTTTGTCAACAGCATCAATGTGGCGCGCATTATCGAACAAAACACCACCCTGTCCGGTGAAGTGTTACGCATCGCCAACTCTCCCATCATGAAACTTAAATCACCCGCCCGCACCATCCGTGAAGCGGTCGATATGCTTGGCCTAGATAATATCCGCAACCTGGTCGTATCAGCGATGTTACAACGCTTATTTGGTAGCGGCGCTATTTATAAAGAAATTATGAGCCACAGCGTGGACGTCGCCTTTTGTATGGCCGACCTATCGGAATGGGTGGCCGGAGTCAGCCGCGACGAAGCCTATATGCTCGGCTTATTCCACAACGCCGGTTGCTTAATGCTCGCCACCAAAGACCCGCAAGGTTACAGCAAGTTTTTTAGCCAATCGCAAAGCACACCCGTGAGTGTGCTCGACAAAGAATACCAAGCCTACGGCTCAACGCACTGCGCTATTGGCGTGTTACTTGGCAAAAAATGGCACTTACCCATCGATATGCTCAGCGCGATTTTGCTCCACCACACCGCCAAATGCGACAGCATCAAAAGCGACAAAGTCCGCGCCATGGTGGCCTTACTCAAAATCGCCAACTCGATTGTCAGTGAAATTTCGCTCGGCGCCTATCGTGGTCAAGAAATGCGCGACTATGAGCTCGATGGCCAGCACGAATTAATGATCGACCCGGATGTCGTCAAAGAAATTCGTCTTGCCCTGATGAACTTCTCCAGCAAAGACTAAGAGCAGTGTTACAGCGCCAGCAAGACTGGCGCCGTTTTGTTTAGCGAATAAGCGACTCATAACGCTGATCGGTCAATAATTTTAAAAACGCCACAATAGCGCCAATATCTTCGTCCGATAAGGCTTCATTTGCACTATATTGCACACGTTCGGGGTAATCCGTTTCCCCCCAGTTAAGGCCGTTTTCAGGATTCAACACACGCTCGTTATTATTGGCTACTCGTCGGAAGTCTTTAAACGCGATGACCGTTTCTAAGGATTTAAACACACCGTTGTGCATATAAGGCCCAGTTACAGCACTATTTCTGAGTGTTGGTGTTTTGAATTTTCCCGACTGATTAACATCATTTACACTCGGATTTCCATACAGACCGGGGTCTTTCTCTGTCATCCCCAGCGCTTGGCGTACTTGCTGGTTCACAGGCACACCAAGATTATAGTAACGGTAATTAGAGAATGTCTGCTTTGCTGTGCCGGTTATGTCGGATGAATCATGACACCCCATACAATGACTTTGCACGAGTTGCCAGCCAGCCGCCTCTTCGCTGCTCATCACATACTCGCCTTGCAAAAAACGATCAAATTTTGAATCAAACGGACTTATTTCATTGGTTTGCTCAAATATAGAAATAGCCTGTCCAATTCGGCTAAACGCGGGCAAACCACTATTTGCCTCACCGCCTCTTTTAACAATAAAAATGATACCAACAATCCATTACGCAAGGCAAAACGCCTCCTATTGATAAAGCGTGTACGGCAGGCCTCGTTAAACATAGTGCGATCCGTACTGTTTTAACCAGGCTTTTGCCTCGCGGACTTGTGGATAATGCTGCGCAACCAGCGCCCAAAATTCGGCGGAATGGTTCATATAGACTAAATGGCACAGCTCATGCACCACCACATAGTCCACGACCCAAGGCGGCAAACACATCAGCTTCCAGTTGTATTGAATACGCGCGCGACTGTCACAACTTCCCCAGCGCGCGCGATAAGTCTTGATTTGAATCGTCGTTGGCGCACGCCCTAACGCACGCGCAAAATGCGCGGTACGTTCGGCTAAATACGCCGCCGCCTGCTGTTGATACCACCCCAGCAACAACCGGCGACGCGCGCTTTCCGTTGGCAACCAAGGACAAGCTAAACGCCCATCGCCGCATACAATGTAGGAGGTTGATGTGCAGGCTTGCAACTCATAAGTTTCGCCTAAAAACGGCCAGCTATGGTTAAGCTGCGCACGCCATGAAAAAAGCGGCGCGCGCGCCTGCTGAGCCTTAAGTTGCGCTTGCCACCAAGGCTGATACTGTCTGGCAAAGCGCTGCAAACTGTGCAACGTTACGCCATACGGCGCTAATAACGCTACATGAGCTTGACGCACGCGTAATGCCAACCGCTTACGACGCGGATGGCGAACAATCACAATGCGCTGTCCATCAATATTCAACTCGCACTCAGCCAACTTTTTCCTCTCGTTACGTCTAGGCGCGCCTAACAGGCCTGCCAATGTCAGCCAGCGACTCATTTTCACAGGCTACTCATCAATATAAGGATAACTATCCGAGCCGAGGGTTTCGTGGTAAACCTCGACTTTTTCGGCGGCGAGATCCGTGCGATTAAAACGCGCAATATGAAATAAAGCCTCGCCTTCGTGTACCAGCGGCAAATGAAGCTGACCAATCACTATGCCGCTAAATGGTGCATAAATAGTCATTTCGGATTCGCCAAACGGGTCGGCAATCACCCCTAAACGGGTTTGATCTTTGATGACACGTTCGCCCTGTTTAACACAGGCGCGAAAAATGCCGCCTTGCGGTGCGCGCACCCAAGCGGAGGCACGGGCGACAATCGGCTCTAAGCGCTGTTGGTTTTTTGCTTTGGGCAACATCCCTAATTCACGCATGACCCGCACAATGCCCTGCACCCCGCCACGAATCGCTAACTCGTCAAAGCGCAACGCCTCCCCCGCTTCGTACAATAAGACAGGAATGCCTTTTTTGCCTGCCGCTTCACGCAACGAGCCGTCACGCAAATCGGAATTGAGTACCACCGGCGTACCAAACGCTTTCGCCAACACTAAGGTCGCGTCATCATCTAAATTGGCGCGGATTTGCGGCAGATTCGAACGATGAATCGCGCCGGTATGCAAATCGATACCATGCGTACAACGTGCGACAATTTCATCCATAAACAAACGGGCTACGCGCCCGGCAAGCGAGCCTTTTTCCGAACCGGGAAAACTTCGATTTAAATCACGTCGGTCGGGTAAATACCGACTTTGGTTAATAAAACCGTGCATATTCACAATCGGCACGGCGATCAATGTGCCTTTCAGGCGACGTAGCGACGGCACATTCAGCAAGCGCCGAATAATCTCCACGCCATTCAGTTCATCACCATGAATCGCCGCGCTGACAAACATCACCGGCCCGGCTTGCCGTCCGCATAAGACTTGCACCGGCATGGTCATCGGCGTATGGGTGTAAAGCTTACCCACCTCTAAATCAATCGTTTTGCGCTCGCCGGGCTCAACCGTTACCCCGGCAAGCGTCATCGTCTTATTTTTGACATACGTCTCTGCCATGCGCTCTCCCTAGCCCTTGCCTTTGGTTTGGGTTTTATTCGGTTTGGCATTTTTCTCGATAAACTCAATCACCAGGCCTGCAATATCTTTGCCGGACGCGGCTTCAATGCCCTCCAAGCCCGGAGAAGAGTTCACCTCCATCACCACCGGGCCATGCGTTGAACGCAACAAATCGACCCCACACACATTCAAGCCCATGATTTTTGCCGCACGAATCGCCGTAGCGCGCTCCTCCGGTGAAATACGCGTGAGACTCGCCGTGCCACCGCGATGCAAGTTCGAACGAAACTCCCCCTCTTGGCCTTGGCGCTTCATCGCCGCCACCACCTTGCCGCCCACCACAAAACAACGAATATCCGAGCCGCCAGCTTCCTTGATAAATTCCTGCACCAAAATATGCTCTTTCAGCCCCATAAACGCTTGAATAACGCTTTTTGCCGCCTGCTTGGTTTCGGCCAACACCACCCCGATGCCCTGTGTACCTTCTAGCACCTTAATCACCGCCGGTGCGCCGCCGACGATGTGCAATAAATCATCAATATCATCCGGCGAATGCGCAAAACTGGTCACCGGCAAGCCAACCCCATGCTTTGACAACAGTTGCAAACTGCGCAACTTATCGCGCGAACGCGTAATCGCCACCGACTCGTTCAACGGATACACGCCCATCATCTCAAACTGGCGCAAAACCGCCGTGCCATAAAAGGTAATCGACGCGCCGATACGCGGAATCACCGCATCAAAACCGGTCAACACCTCACCTTTATAATGAATTTCTGGGTGGTGCGAGGTGATATTCATATAACAACGCAACGCATCAATCACACGCACCTCGTGACCACGCGCTTGCGCCGCTTCCACTAAGCGACGCGTAGAATAAAGTTTTGGATTTCTCGATAAAATGGCAATTTTCATGCTCAAACAGTCCCCTGAGGGTTGATAAGTTTCGGTTTGCCTTGTAGATAAGACTGACTCACATCCACCACAAAGCGATGCTCTAACGCCACCCGCCCCAATAACATACGAAAACGCATGGTATCGCGGCTGGTTAAAGATAACTCAATCGGAAAAACCTGTTCGCCGATTTGTAACGCGGTCTCAATAAAATAACGCTCTGTTTGATTGCCCCCCGAATCGGTTACCACACGCTTGTCGATTACTCTGGCTTCACACCAAGTTTCGGTTTGCGCATCACCCTGATGCGGATGCACGCCAAAACGTACCCACTCCTCACCTTCACGCTCAAAAGGCGTAACCGAAAACGTATGCAACGCCGAAGTTCGCGCCCCGGTATCCACCTTACACTTAATGCGCGCAAGCCCCAATAACGGCAACCCGACCCACTCACGCCAGCCGACGCACGCCTGTACCGACTCAGCCACCTTGCCCAACCTCCTGTGCAAAACGCGCATCATACTGCGCCAAATCATTCAAACGTATCATCGTTTTAATTTCCTCGACATACGCCTCACCGCGCTCTGAATAGGCCAGCAATCCCTCGGCTAATGCCGCCCCATCCACCACTCCTTGCCGGCGCTGCTGCGCGCGCAATGCGCGCAAAGATTGATACGCCGCCAAACTATTCAAATTTAAAACATACGCTGCCACCGAATCAGCAGGCCTGTCAAAACGGCGCACTTCGTGCGTCATGCCCTCTAGGCGCGCATTCGGCACCAAGCCACAACCGGCGCTAAAACACCATTGACCATAAAAATTAAACCCCTCACGCGCAAAACGCGAGGTTCCCCAAGCCGATTCATTCGCCGCTTGCGCCAAGGCCAGCGACGGTGGAATTATATCCACCTTCTCCAACAACACCGCCAACCAATCCGCTTTCGACTGCTGCGCTTGGCGAGGCTGCTGATATTTCAACGCCAACTCCGCCAGTTCATCCTCTTGCCGAGCGGTCCACTTTTTTCCCTGCAAGGCTTTTAAATAAGTACGTTCAGTTAAAACCTGTTGATTAGCATCAACAATCGCCGGCCACATAAAATCAAAAAACGCCTGTTTTTTCGCCTGCACATCGGTTATCGCGGCAAAATCCGGTAACGCACTCACCGCCATAGCCGACGTGTCTTCAGGCTCTTGTAGCGATTGACGCTGCGTT
>Ga0172377_10009073_pt1 | contig 10196 bp, 10 predicted proteins | sample Pumphouse3metaG_FD_119749 | JGI IMG/M metagenome (GOLD analysis project Ga0172377, IMG submission 119749) | Leachate microbial communities from a municipal landfill in Southern Ontario, Canada - Pumphouse #3 metaG | ecosystem: Engineered > Solid waste > Landfill > Unclassified | place: Canada... | reverse complement strand
TTTCGAAGCGTCGATATCCGTGACGAATACATCAAAGAGGTTCTTTTTTCCCCGAAATACGGCTATGGAAAAAACTTCAACCCCTGCATCGACTGCCATGCCAAAATGTTCGAAGTAGCCAAACGTCTAATGGACGAATGGGGAGCGAGCTTTCTCATCAGCGGTGAAGTCCTCGGTCAACGCCCGATGAGCCAAAACCGAGAATCGCTCGAAAAAGTCCTTAACCTCAGCAACTGCGGCGGATTGCTCCTGCGTCCGATGAGTGCCAAATCACTGGAACCGACGCTTCCGGAAACAGAGGGATGGGTCGATCGGGAGAAACTCGAAAATATCGTCGGACGCAACCGTGACCGACAGATAGAACTGGCAGAGCAATTCGGGCTTAAAGACTACGAAGCACCGGGGGGCGGATGCCTTTTGACCGATGAAAAATTCTCGAATAAGATCCGTGATTTCATCGCCCACGATACCTTTACGGTAGAGGACATCCCGACTCTGAAATACGGACGGCAGCTCCGTCTTCCGGGAGGGGCGAAATTCATCATCGGGCGCAACGCCGAAGACAACGCCATCCTCGAAACGATCGAAAACCGCAAATACATTCATGTCCGTACCGAACTCGTCGGGCCTCATGCGCTCTTATCCGTCAATGCCGACGAGAACGACCGGTTACTGGCGGGAAAACTTCTTTTGGCGTATTGTAAAGCGGGATTTGAGGGGGAACAGACGTTGGATTTCGGCGGCGTTTCGCTAAGTACCCTTAGCGATCTTAGCCGCAACGATGCGCAGCAGTATTTTATTTAACTATTTAGTAACCGCACACCCGTAACCGGCTTTTTTTACCGCATCGCACATTGCCTCAGGCTTTGTGCCGTTTTCGGCTTTTACTTCCGCACGTCCGTCTTTGAGATAGACGCTGGTGTCTTTCACCCCTTTGACTTCATTTAAAGAGCCTTTGACATTTTTAACGCACGCCGGACACATCATACCGTCAATTTTGAGGTTGACCAACTCATCCGCACCTGCAATCGACACGAATGCCGCCATTACCAAAAGAACTTTTTTCATCCACGAATCCTTTAAATGATTTCGTGCTATTGTTTCATAGAAATGTTAAATTTGTGTTAAGCCTTAACACTGTTGTAACACAAATCGTATACTCTATATACTATTTGCAAGAAGGTGGAATCATGCACGGTATCGAATGGTGGGTTATAATCTCGATCGCATTTGCCGGAAGCTTCGGCCACTGTATCGGGATGTGCGGCGGCTTTATCGTGGCCTACAGCTCGACGAAAATCGACGCGTCGATGAGCCGCGGTGCACAGCTCGTACGCCATGGAGCCTACAATCTCGGCCGGGTCAGTTCTTATATGCTCCTGGGGATGATTTTCGGAGCGTTGGGGTCACTCTTCACCCTCAATATGCAGCTGCACGGAGCCCTTTTCATATTCGCCGGATTTGTTATGATCATCACGGCTTTGGGGATGTTCGGTCTCTCCAAACTTATCCATATTCTGGAACGCTCTTTTTCGACCAATTCTCTCTTCAAGACTCTCTTTTCCCGTTTAATCAAGAGTAAAACGATCGGCAGCTTTTTTGCTCTGGGTGTGATGAACGGATTTTTTCCCTGCGGATTCGTCTTTTTCTTCGCCGCAAAAGCGGCCGCTTCGGCATCGATACTTGATGGCGGTCTGATTATGGCGGCATTCGGACTCGCAACCGTCCCGACTCTGTTGGCGCTGGGACAGTCGGTCAGTTTTTTTAAAGAGATCGCTTTTCGTCAAACGATGAACCGTCTTGCCGCATTGGCGATTCTGATCTATGGATTTTACAGCGTTTATTACGGATTAGCTTACTTTTTCGATCTACCGATTTAAGACGGAACCGGCAAGCTGAATATAAAACAGCTCCCCTCCCCTACCCGGCTCTCTATCCAAATTTTTCCCGTATGCAGTTCAATAATCCTTTTGACGATCGTAAGCCCCAGCCCGGTCCCTTTGATCGCCTCATTTTGATGTTCGCGAATCTGCACAAAAGGTTCAAATAACGAGTCGATTTTTTCAGGAGCAATCCCATGCCCGTGATCACAGACGCGAAACACTTCTTGACCCTCCGCAGTACAATGTTCTATCGCAATGCTTTCTCCTTCGGGTGAAAATTTGACCGCGTTGCTGATCAGATTGACCATAACCTGTTTGATCAATTGCCGATCGGCGTAAATATGGTGCGTCATATCCATACGAATATCAATGCGGAGCCTTTTTTTCTCCGCCATCGGTTCAAGGAGAATTTTCACCTCTTCCATTAGTTCTTTCAAACCCCATGTTGTTTGATGAATCTCCACTTTCCCCGCCTCGATTTTTGAAAAATCGAGGATCGTATTGACCAAGGAGAGGAGGTTTTTACCCGAAAGGTGAATTTTCTCTACAAACCCTTTAACCGATTCGGGGGTATCTTTTTTTGCTAAAAGAATCTGTGAAAATCCGATAATCGCATTAAGCGGGGTACGAAGCTCATGACTCATACTGGATAGGAAGGTATCTTTGGCCCGATTGGCCTCTATCGCCTGATTCATCTCCTCAATCGCCGCATCCCGCGCCAATCGGAGTTCCTCTTTTTCCCGAAGTTCCTTATTTTGCTGTCGAAGTGAACGGTTGGCCTCTTCGAGTTCTCTCGAACTCACTTCCAATATCCGGTCCCATAATTTACGCTCTTTTTCGGCATCTTCGTAAAAAGCGCTGATACTCTCTAAAAAAGGGGCCAACTCTTCAAGATGATCCGTATTCAGAAAGCGCCGCATTTGGCGCATCAGGAGCCGATGATAGGTATCAGCCATAGTGTTCTCTACTCATAGATACTGACAAGAGTCATGGTCTGATTATGGAGCGTACATCGGTTTTCCCCTTTTTCCGACAGCTCTCCGTACGAATAAAACCCTGTAATGACGGCTTGTTCTCCGAGTGTTTCACGAATAATTTCAAGCTCCTCTTCACACAGCTGCCCCAGTACCAAACGGCGACCGACACAGCTGACGGCAATCACTAAAAACGGCGAATCCTCCTCCAGCTTTGACGATTCGGCCGCCATTCCCGCGTGTTCAATCAGCGAATCCATATTGGTTTTCAACAATCGGCATAAATACCCCTGCGGAACATCGCCGGCAAACGTCATACTCTGCGACGTTTCATCTACCGCCAAAAGTGTCCGTATGACCGGAGTCGCATCGATATTTTTACGGACGCTCATCGGAAATCGTAAACCGCTGCTCGGCAAATCGGAGGCAAACTCGCCCAAATACCGTTTGTACAACTCCAGTGCTGGTTGATTGTCGATTGTATAAAGGACATTGGCTTCCGAGCGGGTAATTACCCGCTCCGGGCCGAACTCGTCCCAACCGGCGTAGCATCCGCTTTTCGCCCGCAACGTTTCGCCGTAAAAGCCGACCGCCGCGACAATACCGGTTTGCGCTCCCGCTCCGGCGATCACGTATGTTGTCCCGAACCGTGTACCGTCCCCTGCCAAACCGCCGGTAATCGTAATCCCCTCAGGCAATACACGGGAAAATCCGCGGGCTAGCTCGCTCCCGTTGATCGATAGTCCGTCCGAAAGGATCAACACATGCCGCAATCCCTCATCCAACAGGGCTTCGCCCAATGCAGCTCCCAGCATCTCCGCATCGGCGTAATCGGATACCTTATGAGAGACGCACCGCACACCGGAGCGCTCCAGCGTCAACGCAGTCGCTACCGCATCGTGATCGCTGATTACCGTATCCAACACGCTCCCCGAACTGCTGACTCCGGCGATGATCGCATTAGGATAGAACGATTTGAGCTCTTCGAACCACTCCGGATCGTGACACCGGGGATGATCAAAAAAAACCAATACCAAATTCCGGTTCGGCCCCTCTGCCGTATCGTAGAGACTCCATCCGCTTCCTTCGCTCCAGCGTATCTGTTCACTTTTCATCATTTGCCTTTTTAATCAATGATTATGCGATTGGATTGTTTGCACCGCATCTTCAAATGCACTACGGTTTAATCCCAGCACTTCGATTGTCTCCACGGCCTTTCGTATCCCCTCCGTGCCCAATGCATCACGGAAATCGACCGCTTCGGACACGACACGCAAAACCTGCGCATAGCGATTTGAGCTGGATGGATCGGAAATCGCTTTTAGCGCCTCGGTCAGAGCACTTTCAAAATTCCAATGTTCAAACATCATTGCCGCAATCTCATAACTGCTCATCCCCAACAAGTCACGTTCTGCCTCGCCGATGGCTTTTCCCTGCGCAAGGGCTTCTTTAAAACGCTCAGCACTACCGGAACCTATCAGTTTGATCGAAGCGACCAGTTTGCCAAGTTCCATCAAAAAAGCGGCACTTTGCAGCAAAGGAAGCATTGACTTATCGACATTGCGATACCACTCGCGAACCAACGTCGCCTGCAACGTCGATATTCTCCCCAAGTCATCAATCGTTTTCCCGTACGGATTCAAATCGACCGGAACGGTTTTTTTGATCGCATTAGCGGCGGCAAAACCGCGAATCATCGATATTCCGAACAGCATGACCGCCTGAGGAATCGAAGATATCTCTTTACTCATCCCGTACAACGGCGAATTGACCGATTTAAGGATATTGGCACTGAGCATCGGATCCGCTTCGATCACCCGTGCAAGTTCGTCGATATCCGTATCACTGCTCATGCACAACTCTTGAATTTTGACAATCGATGCCGGCAACGGGGGAAGGCTCTTTATCTCATTGGTCATTACTCTTTCTCCTTATAATCGTTTGGTTAAATAGTCGCATATCTCTTGAATATGGGCTTTGTTGAATATCCCCTCGACGCTTTCCGTATTGGGCAGATGGGCGATCAGCTTACTGTCATCTTCCGCCGAAATGATGATAACGGGGATCGCGATGCGGTTATGTTCCATAAACTGAAGCACTTCGGAACTGATGCCGTCTACTAAAAAGAAATCGAGAACGATGAAATCGAAACTCTCCGATTCGAGCATCTCTTTAGCCCGATTCACAGAGTTCGTCATAACTAAATGGTAATGATCCTGCAAACGCTCCAGCAGCATTTTCTGATATTCGGGAGCATCTTCGACGATCAACATTTTTTTGGCATCTTCGGTGGAAGACGAGTATCTCTCTACCGTATTTTGGGTCTGAGAAACGGGGATTGTAAAATAAAAGCACGACCCTTTCCCCGGTTCGCTTTCAACCCACAGTTTTCCGCCGTGCAAATCCTCGATAATCCGTTTAGTGATCGCCAGCCCAAGCCCCGTCCCTTTTGCCGTTTTTTGAAACGGGTTCTCGACTTGCGTAAACGGATCAAAGAGAGTAGTAATATCTTTCGCCTCGATTCCGATACCGGTATCGCATATACTGAAGCGGTAAACCCTCTTTTCTTCATCAAAATCGACCGACATGGACACTTCTCCCCCTTCAGGGGTGAATTTGATAGCATTGCTGAGAAGGTTCAGAAAAACCTGATGGATCAGCTGACGGTCCAGATAGAGCCCCAAAGAGATCAATTCGGGATAGTGAAATCGAATCGATTTTTTCAACGCCATCGGCTCGATAATCGTCGCGACGTCTCTCATCACTCCCGAGATGATCGTAATGTCCGGCTTAAACGTCAATTTTCCGGCTTCCAGTTTCGCAAAATCGAGAATCGTATTGACCAACGTCAGCAGATTGTTGCCGGCGATACCGATTTTATCGATATACGGTTTCAAGTTTTGCGGCAAAGCGGGATTCATCCCTAAAATCTGGGAAAAACCGATGATGGCATTGAGCGGTGTGCGAAGTTCATGGGACATATTGGCCAAAAACATATCTTTCGACTGGCTCGCCCGTTCAACCTGATCGACCAATTGAATCAATGCATATTCGCGTTCTTTGTTATACGCGTTTTGACGGACGATTTCCAGGAGAATTTTAATGATCTCTACCATAAATACTTTGTTCGGAATCGCTTTGATCATAACGCCGATATAAATCCGTTTGCCCTTAAGCAGGATTCTTTCGCTCACATCGAATTGAGCGCCAAAAGGAAATTCCGAAAAGCTGATATGTAACTCCTCGATACACCACCCTACCGTCTTTTGCAGCTGAGTACGCAATTTTTCCTGCATATTATCCACGATCTCATCCGCATCGCGACTGCCGGCACTATCATGATTCGATAATGCGCACGCTTCCAAAAATGCCATTCCCGAATGAACGCCCAGATACGAGGTTGCCGAAATCTCTTCCAGCGGTTTATCAAGGATAGAATACAGGGCATCGGATTGCTCTGCGATTTTTTTCAAAAGGATGTTTTTTTGCTCTTCGGGCTGTGTGATTGCAGAATTTAGCTGTTTTAACGATTCATGATACGCATGATGAAGCGTACGGATCTGTTGCAACTCAATCCCGAATCCCTCCAGCAATGCCTGCTTCCCGCTCAATTCATCCAATAACGCGCTAAACGGGCAATCATGTTCGCTTAGCGGCTCCGCTACCGATGCCATATTGTTGTCATGACTGAGAAAGTAATTCACCACTTTTTTTTGCGTCTGCTTATGGATCGTTAATGCGGCGTAAAGTTTATCGAACAGGTTTAGGATTTCGTTCTCCCGATTCATCTCGTCTTGATGCTGAGAATACCGTTCGAAGTAACTCTCCAGCATCACCGTCTCGGAAACATGAAGCATTTTGAGGATGATTGCCATGTCCTCGCGGATCTGCGTATTGACTTCGCTCAGACTGATAATGATTTCGCTCAGGATATTGTACCCGCGGGATACATGCACCGGTTCAAGCCCTATCGCGATGTGGATATTGCCGACCTGCCGTGTACGTTCGAGCAACCGGTCGTCGAAAGGGTGGATAAACAATGAACTCAGATATTCCGACTGCATCCGTATCAGTCTGGGGACATCGGCGGAGGAGAGAACACTGTGATACATAGGTTCTTTCAATAAATAGTGATTGTACATCCGATCATACACTAATGCCGAAAAAGAGTGTATATACGTTCCGACTTTCTCCCGTCGCCGCATTTGCTCTTCATTTAACGCAAAAACGGCTATCAACGAAGCGATATCGACACTTTGATACATTAAAGTTCTCCCTCTAAATAAGGGTCAAGCACCGATTTTAGATCTTCCATATCGATCGGTTTGGAAATATAACGCTCGAAACCGTGTAGTAACAGCTTTTCTTTATCCCCGCTGATCGCGAAAGCGGTCACACAGATCATCGGAATATTCAATCCCGTCTTTCGCACTTCGGTGAGCAAATCGTATCCGTTCATCACCGGCATATCGATATCCGTCAATACCAGATCAAACGATCCACCTTGCAGCTTTTCGAATGCTTCGCGTCCGTCAGAAACCATCTCGATACGCACTTGCGGATAAAGCATTTCGATCATGGCCTGTATCACCATTTGATTGTATTCTTCATCCTCGGCTATCAATATATGCACTTTTACTCCTTATTGCAACTGATCGATCAAACTCATGATAGACGGCGACTCCTCTTCATCGGGAAATGCCTCTTTGATGGCCGTAAATGCTTCTAAATTTTCGATCAAAAGATACACCAACCGCTCATCGAAATGGGTTCCGCACCCTTGACGCAATATCTCCAGCGTCTCCTCGATCGTAAATGCTTTTTTATATACCCGCTGAGAGCTTAACGCATCAAAAACATCGGCGATGGAGACGATCAGCGCATGCATATGGATCTCATCTCTTTTCAGCCCCGCAGGATACCCCGTACCGTCTACTTTTTCATGATGCTGAAGTGCAATGATCCGACCCGCATCGATTACGGGATAGCTTCCGTCCGTTTCCAGCATTCTCCCCCCTATTACGGTATGGAGCTTCATAATTTCAAATTCTTCCGGGGTAAAACGACCCGGTTTGAGCAAAATACGATCGGGAATCCCTACTTTTCCGATATCATGGAGAGGTGAGGCGTATAAAATCAGTTCCACTTCTTCGGGAGGCAATCCCGCAAGCTCAGCCAATTTCGCCGAATAATGGCTCATCCTTTTGATGTGCATACCGGTCTCCATGTCACGGTACTCTGAAGCTTTACCCAGCCGAGCCGAAATTTCGTACTCGGTTTTTTTTGCAAATGCCAACGCCTCTTGGAGTTCGGTTGTCCGCTCGTGGACTTTTTCTTCTAAAATACGGTTCATATCGCCGAGATGATCTTGGTACTCTTTGATTTTGGCGTAATTATGCGTCCGCAGTTTCAGCTCTTCCACATCGATCGGTTTACTCAGGAAATCACTGGCTCCCTCGCGCAAGGCGCGATGCTTCTCTTCGGAATTCGCCGTCACGACAATCGTCGGAATTTTTGACCATAAAGGATGGGCTTTGAGTCTGGAAAGCGTTTCAAACCCGTCCATTACCGGCATTGCCAAATCCAGAAGAATCACACTGTATCCTGCATCCGCAGCCAAAATATCCAAGGCTTCCCGCCCATTCACTGCACGGGTAATCTGTATGCTTGGATTGTCCATAAACGCCAAATCGATCAGATCAAGATTAAACTCCTGATCGTCGACGGCCAGTACCTTCATAGTTGGCATAGCTGAAGTGCTCCCGATGCGGCTTGATAATGTCAATATCTTTATCAAGTGTACTCCGAGTAATTTTAAAGCATTATTAGTTTGAGTAAATTAACGCTATACTAAACCATACATTATTTTTGAGGAGTCAAAATGGCGGGAGTGTCGTTTTCGTTTTATAACTTTTCAGCGCTGGTCAATCTCAATATCGGGATTGCCGACCGACTCGATGAAAACCGGTCGGAGAGCTTTACGATTTTGTTTTGCGACTTTTCAAAGATTCCGCAATCTTTGATTGATACCAATCTGCCGAGTCTGCTTCGTACCTCCGATTCGATCGTCCATTTTGAGCATTACTACTTCTTTGTCATGCCTTATACCGACCGATACGGTACCGGGATCGTCAAACGGATGATCGAAGAACTTTTTGCGGCACCTATTCCTGCGGCAGAAGTATGCTATCCCTCAAACGGAGAGAATGCGGCCGAGCTGCTTGAAGCGCTCCATGTGGAAGCTAAAAAGCTGCATCGTATCGATTTGGATTGTCTCTACAGCGCTGTTAATAAAGAGCCTTAAGGCTCTTACTGCTGCATCGCAAGAGGTTTAAACGAGTAGTAAGGGGAGTTTTCGTAATACTCTATAGCTTCGTGAATATCGCTTTTTCGGGCAAGGTTACGATCGTATATGAAGACGCTTGGGGTGGACTCTGTTTTTAACTCGCTTTTACATGGCTGCATTTTCGCTTCCGTAGAGAGGACCGCTGTGACGGGAACGGTTTTTTTATTGGCATCCGTGACCGTCACAGCAGTCGGATGAGTGTCGTTTTTACTTACCATCATCGTAGCGTTTGTGTCCGACATAAGCACTTTATCACCCTTTTTATCCGCTGCGGCAGTCGACGTCATGCATACCTTCGGAGTCGTACGTTCCGACGGACGGACAAAAGCATCTTTTGCAATCGCCTTGGCTTTTCGGAGGTCTTTTTGCGCTTTTTTGAGGGTGTCATATTTCCCGACGGTCACAATATTGCATTGCCCCTCTTTTTTCTTTGTTGAGGGAAGGGCACTCTTTTCTACCTTTTTCTCAAACGCGGGAGTGATCGAACTCTCTTTGAGAGTACTGATCGTCTGAATCGTATATTCCTCTGCGCTCAACACTACACCGACAACACTGAAGATCATTATTAGGGCTAAAGTTTTCATATCTCTATATCGACCGCTTGAATATAAAACTTTACACCCCCATAGCTCTTTTATATCCTCATTGACATTTAAGAGCGCACGCCGTATAATTATGCTCCTCAACTTTGTATGTGGGCCCTTAGCTCAGCTGGGAGAGCGCGTCGCTGGCAGCGACGAGGTCAGCGGTTCGATCCCGCTAGGGTCCACCATCTGCATTTAGCTCTTTTTTTCACTCACATTACCGAATCCGGATATAATATATCAGTCCCGTACCGTTTCACAATTATCTCTATACTGAACAAAGAGCATCATGCGCCGTCTCTTCCATCGTCTCCGAAACAGCTTTTTTGTTCTCCTGATCTTTCTGTATCTGATTTTTGAAGAACTGATATGGAAAACGGCGGTTGCCCCTCTCATACGCTATCTGGGT
>Ga0172377_10009072_pt1 | contig 10196 bp, 8 predicted proteins | sample Pumphouse3metaG_FD_119749 | JGI IMG/M metagenome (GOLD analysis project Ga0172377, IMG submission 119749) | Leachate microbial communities from a municipal landfill in Southern Ontario, Canada - Pumphouse #3 metaG | ecosystem: Engineered > Solid waste > Landfill > Unclassified | place: Canada... | reverse complement strand
TTTCGGGCAACGCGACTATGCGATGCGCGTTTGGCTGAACCCCGACAAAATGACCTCTTTGGGTGTCACGACAACCGATATTGCCGCAGCGATCAAAGATCAGAATATTCAAGTCGCTCCGGGACGTTTGGGACAGGCTCCGACCGAGGGTGAGCAGATGTGGACGATGCAGCTCACCAGCAAAGGACGTTTTTCTACCGTTAAAGAGTTCCAAAATATCATTATCCGCTCCAATCCGGACGGCTCGACGCTCCGTCTGAAAGATGTTGCCAAAGTGGAGCTCGGCGCGCAAAATTACGAATTCTTCGGACGGGTTAACGGTAAACCGGCAGCGATGATCGGGATTTTTGCAGATGTTAACGCCAATGCGCTCGACACTTCCGCGGCAGTTGCCGAAAAAATGGAAAAACTTTCGCATAAATTTCCGAAAGGGATTGAATACAGTATCCCTTACGATACAACCGATTTCGTCAAAATTTCCATCGAAGAGGTTGTTTTTACCCTTCTTGCTTCTATCGTTTTAGTTAGCTTGGTAATCTACCTCTTTTTGCAAAGCAGCCGTGCGGCGATGATCCCTATCATGTCGATTCCGATCTCGCTGACAGGAGCTTTTATCGGAATGTATCTGCTAGGGTACTCGATTAACACCCTCACCCTGTTCGGATTGGTGCTTGCCATCGGAATCGTCGTCGACGATGCCATCGTCGTAATCGAAAACATGGAAAGGATACTTCAAACAGAGAAACTTCCGCCGAGAGAAGCCGCCGTCAAGGCGATGATGCAGATATCCGGTCCCGTCGTCGCTATCGTTCTTGTCATGTGTGCCGTCTTTATTCCGGCTACTTTCATGGGGGGAATGACAGGACAGCTGTATAAACAGTTTGCCGCTACGATTGCAATTTCCGTAGTATTCTCAGGATTTATGGCATTGACGTTCGCTCCCGCTATCGGAGCGATGATTCTCAAACACCATGAAAATGAGCCGGCTGCCTTCTTCCGCTGGTTCAATCGCGCGTTTGGCCGCATGACGGAAAACTATGTTCGCCGTTCCGGCTTCATGATCCGAAAAGCAGCAATATTCGGGATCATTTACCTCACTACCTATGGGTTTATCGCCTATTTCCATAAAACCCTTCCGAGTGCGTTCTTACCGATGGAGGATCAGGGGTATTTCATTACGAGTATCAATCTTCCGGAGGGCTCGTCGAGCAACCGGACACTCGAAGTGGTCAAAAAAGTCGAAAAAATCCTGAAAGAGCAACCCGGAGTCTACAAATATACGGCAATCACCGGACTTAACATCCTCACGTTCTCGCAAGAACCGAACTCGGCGGTCGTATTCACCCGTCTGACGGGCTGGGATGAACGGGGCAAAGATCTCGCGGTTTTCAAAATTCTCGATATGCTCGGACCGAAACTCGGAAGCATCTCAGATGCTAAAGTATTCGCTATGCCGCCTCCGCCGATTCGCGGAATGGGGCCTTCGGATATGTTCAGCATCCGATTGCTACAGCCCGGAGACAACGATTACACCAAACTGGCCGATGCGACCAATAACTTTCTGAACGAGCTTCGTACCGAGCCGAGTATCAAAAATCCGTTTAGTACGATGAACGTCAATACGCCGACTCTGTTTGTCGACGTCGACCGTGAAAAAGCCAAAACACTGGGTCTTTCAATCGCTGAAGTGTTTCAAACCCTACAGGCGACAATCGGTTATATGAATATCAACCAATTCGATAAAAACGGAAAAACCTACTGGGTACAGATGCAGTCCGACGCTCCGTATCGTGCGACACCTGAAGACATCGGTCGTGCATGGGTACGTTCCAGCAGCGGAAAACTGATTCCGCTTTCCAGTGTCGTCAGTGTTAAAATGTCCAGTGCTCCCGCAATTATCGAGCACTTTAACGGTGTTTTGAGTATGACGGTTATGGGCTCACCCGCTCCTGGATTCAGCTCTGGAGAGATTATCAAAACCTTGGAAACTAAAGGGGACAGCGTCCTTCCCAACACGGTAACCTATGACTGGGAAGGGCTTTATTTGCAAGAAAAGCAGGTCGGTTCAAAGGCATTCATTATTATTGCGTTTGCATTGATTATGGTGTATCTGATCCTTGCGGCGTTGTATGAGCGCTGGACCTTGCCGATTTCGATTATGCTCGCCGTCCCGTACGGTATAATGGGGGCCTATGCAGTCGTCTGGTTCATTCCGTTTTTGAACAATAACGTTTTCTTCCAGATCGGTTTGTTGACCCTAATAGCCCTTTCGGCAAAAAATGCGATCCTCGTCGTTGAGTTTGCCGAGGAGCAGCGCCATATGGGTAAAAGCATCTACGACTCGGCTATGGAAGCCGCACGCCTTCGTTACCGTCCGATGATGATGACGTCGTTCGCATTCCTAGCCGGGATGCTTCCGTTGATTTTCAGCAGCGGAGCCGGCTCTGCGGGACGTTTCTCGATTGGTATCGCAATGTTCGGAGGAATGATGGCCGCAACCTTTATCGAACGGTATTTCATTCCGTTCCTCTATTACTGGGTTTCGACCTTTAAAGAAAAAATTGCCCCTGACAAAGGAGAGAGCCATGACTAAATATACCCTCAGCCTGACAGTCGCTTCGGCCCTTTATTTCAGCGGATGCGCCATCGGCCCCGATTATAGTCGACCAGAAGTCGCTGTACCGCAACAGTTTCTTAATAGCGACGCTAATACGTCGGTACAAAAAACACTCGATTTACAATGGTGGAAGCAGTTCAACGATGAACGCTTGAGCGCTTCCGTCGAAACGGCGCTAAACGCCAACTATGACTTGCAAATCTCACAGGCATCCGTCGATGCCTTATTAGGACAGTTTGATCAAGCAAAATCATACCTCTATCCCCAAATCGATGCATCCGGTTCACTAACCCGCAAAGGCACTTACAATGCAGCGTCCGGGGGGAGAAATCTCTATAACGGAGTCACCTCCACCTATGCCGGATCACTTTCTTTGGCCAGCTACGAAATCGACCTCTTCGGAAAAGTACGCCGTGCCAACGAAGCGGCCAGAGCCGCACTGCTCTCTTCGGAGTATGCTAAAGAGAGTGTAAAACTCTCTATCGTATCCAACGTTGCCGCTTCGTACGTCAAACTTTCGTCATTGAGCAGCCAAATCAAACTGGCCAATGAAAATGTCACGGTCACCTCTGAAATTTTGCGTATAACCGAGCTTAAATACAAACACGGCGTTATTGCCGAAACCGAATACCTGCAGGCACAATCCGAATATGAAAAAGCGCAAGCTACTTACTCGCAGCTTGAAGCATCAAAAATTGCCGAAGAAGCCACGTTTAACCTTCTCTTGGGGCGAAACCCTGCCAGAGTCGAGACAAACGCTCTTGATTCCATTACCCTCCCCGAAGTGCCGGATGCACTCCCAAGCTCGATCCTGCAGCACCGACCGGATATCGCTTCTGCAGAGCAGAACCTGATTTCAGCTAACGCACAAATCGGTGTAGCTCGCGCACAGTACTACCCTTCCTTTAAACTAACGGGTATGTTAGGAGTACAGAGCCTGGAACTCAGCGATTTTCTCTCTAACCCCGCAAGATTGTGGGAGGTTGCTCCATCGGTGAGTGTGCCGATTTTTTCAGCAGGGCTTATTGCCGGTAAAATCAAAACGGCGGAAGCCGATCGGGATCAAATGTTGGCAACCTATAAAAAAGCCATCGTGAGTGCCTTCAATGATACCGACAATGCTTTGGGCCAGACACAAAAAGCAAAAGAGCAGGTCCAATACCAGGCTAAAAGTTCCTCTTCCATTAAAAAGGCATTGGAACAGTCCAAATTGCGTTATCAGGTCGGTACGATCTCGTATGATGATATGCTAAGCGTTCAGCAGCAATGGCTCCAAGCTGAACAAAGTTATATTATCGCCAAACAAAATGCATTGGTATCGACGATTTCTCTCTACAAAGCATTGGGAGGCGGATGGGAAGAAGAAAACTCTGCCGATATGATTCCCGATTTGCTTCCGGCAGGTCGATAAGTCTTCCTCCTTCTCCTCTATTTTCTCCGAATTTTTCGGAGAATCATCCGCATACATCAATCTTTTTAACACTTACTTTCTTCTTCTTAAATGCCTCCAAAAAGGAAACCATCGGTAAATAGACTCAAAAAATCAAAAAAAATCAAAAAAATTACTCTAAATTTGTCACTTTTTCTCCCTTTTTTTAAACCGTTTTGAGATTTTTTTGATCCTTCGAAATGCCCTATTTCAGGCACTTTCAAAAAAATATTGTAATTTTAAACAAAATCTCTTGACAAGAGTGGGGTGAGTAGTGGTATACTTCCGCCATATTTTTTAAGGAGCCTTACCATGTTGAAAATCGTTTCTGCGTTGCTTTTAGCTGCTATGTTTATCGGATGCAGCGAGTCTGCTACTACTGAAGCACCTGCTGCTACAGAAGAAGCTGCTGCACCTGCTGCTGAAGAAGCTGCTGCACCTGCTGCTGAAGAAGCTGCAATGCCTGCTGCTGAAGAAGCTGCTGCACCTGCTGCTGAAGAAGCTGCACCGGCTGCTGAAGCTGCTCCTGCTGCTGAAGCTAAATAAGTTTAGCATCTGCTACTCTTGTTTCGCACTTCGGTGCGAAATACCCTCTTTCCAAACTCATTCTTTTAAAACAAAATCAAACTAACTTATCGTAAAATATCCTAAATTAGAATAGGAGTATTTTTATGAAATATATTCTTCCCGTTATTTGTTCCGTGATCCTAGCCGGATGTAACAATGCTTCCGATACCGTTAAGACAAACGGCGAACCTGTCGCAGCCGAAAAACCGGCTCCAGTCGAAGAAAACGTTACCGAGCCAACAGCGACAGAAGCTGCCCCGTCAGAGACAACAACACAAACATCGGATACACCGAAAGCCGTAGAGCCGAAAACTACCGAAACGGCTGCTGTTGACGGAGCAAGCGTATTCAATCAAAAATGTGTTTCATGCCACGGAAGCAAAGCCGAAAAATCGGCACTGGGCAAATCACAAATTATTGCAGGCTGGGAAGAGCAAAAAATCATCGACGTGCTTAAAGGCTACCAAAACGGAACCTACGGCAAAGAGATGAAAATGATTATGCAAGGGCAGGCAAAAGGGTTGGATGATGCTCAGCTCAAAGCCGTAGCGCACTATATCTCAACTCTTTGATAACAATCGGATAAACGTATCCGTATAGACTTCATCGAATTGTTCCCTCATCTCCTGTTTTATAAGCAGGAGAGCTTCATAACTGCTATAGTTTTGACGATAAGTGCGATGTGTCGTTAATGCGTCGAAAACATCGCACATTCCGATTATACGGGCAAACTTCGGAATAACCTTGCCGCGAAGTCCTTGCGGATAACCCGTACCGTCAAGCTTTTCATGATGAAACAAAATACCGCCAACGATATCCTTATCGTCAATTTTGTTCATTTCCAAAATTGTATATCCCATTTGCGAATGACGTTTAATTATTTTATACTCATTTTCATCCAACTGTTCCGGCTTAGCCAAAAGGATAGGATCGATGTGCATTTTACCGATATCATGCAATAATCCCGCGTAAGCAAGATTCTTTAATTTTTCATTGGGTATATCGCTGTATTTACCGATAATAGCCGCAAAAAAAGCAACATTGACACTATGATGATAAGTGGTGTAATATTGAGGCAAAATATCGAGCAATAACGGCAGGATATTGATAGGAACATCGACGGAACGTATTATTTCCGTCACGCACGTCTTAAGTGCGTCTATCGGCATTTGGTCGTTTGATCGTTCAAAAATATATCGCATTAGATCGGATGTCGTTTTATATACCGTCTCCAAACGTTTTTCGACGGTACTGATATCCGATACCGTTTCACTGAGTTTTAATGCATATACTATAATCTCTTCGCCGGTTATGTTTAAATAGTCATCTTCACCTTTAAAATAAAGCGTCGTATAAACGTTTACTTTCTCCATATCATGTTTCAAAACATAAATGACTTTATGCTGCTGGATTTTTTTTACTAAACTACCGGTGATAGCGCTTCCGGCTTCAATAATAATGACATAATCATCAAATCGTTTGATAAAGCAGTCAAAATCGATAATTGTATCTTTTTGGAGAATCTCAGGCTTGATTTGCGTATATTTATGATTTATTACCCTTCGCACTACTCTATGCAATCACAGTCCTTCATTTTTCCATTTTGGGAAGAGCAAACTTTTGGGTTATCAATTCCCCTTCTCCATTAAAAAAAAGATAATACAAATAGTCTTTTTTGACACTTAAACCTGCCAAATACCGTAATGCGAGGTTTGCCTGCAACGAAGCGATATGCATCACGATCGGTGCGGCAATACCGGCAGGAGTTTTTTGGGTGATTTTAAAGAGCTCATTAAACGAAGCCTCTTCGAAAAAGCAGACCTGCCCGTTAAATGCCTCAACCGATCCGTAAATCCACGGCAGATGAGAGGATTTGGCATACATATTGATCGCACCGCGTGAAGGGAGATTGTCCGTTGCATCGATAATCAAATCAATCTCTATATTTTTTTCGGTGAATTCTTCAAAACGGCATACATGCGCGTAAGCTTTTACATAGGGGCATCTCTCGTTAATCACCTCTGCAGCTATCTCTGCCTTGTATTTCCCTTCATCCCCCGTCTTAAATGCAATCTGGCGATGGATATTATGCAGACTCACCGTATCGAAATCGACCATATGGATCGTACCGATTCCCGAAGCACCTAATGCATACGCCAACGAAGAACCGAGTCCGCCGCTTCCGATGATCGCGATACGTTTTGACTGCAAAGCAGCTTGCGTCTCTTCTCCCCATAGTTGTACTTGCCGATGGAAATAGTGCATCATCGTCTGCCTCCGATCAAAATTCGTTATCTACGCTTTCTCAAAGCCTCTTTAAATCCCCACCCTTTACGTGACTCGCTCAAACTTTTGCGGTCGAGATCGACGATCAAGAGTTCCTCCGTGTTACCGAGATCCGCTTCGATCTCTCCATCCGGCGAGACCACCATCGAATCGCCGTAAAATTTCCAGGCATGTTTGTCATCAAAATATTCACCGATGCGGTTAGCTCTGAGAATGTAGCAATTATGGGTAAAGGCGCGCATTTTGATCAGTTCGCGCCATCGGTTATGCGATTCGAATGTAGAAGCGCTCGGGACTAAAACCGCATCGACCGCTTTCGAACTCACCGCATCCCACAACGGATCGAAATGGAGCTCGAATCCTGCCATTACCGCAAATTTAAATCCCTCCAAAGCAAAAATCATCGGAGGCTTGACCGGTTCGATCGGATTATTAAAAAACTTTTCTTCATTCCAATGAGGATAGTTGATCAAAAACTGCTGTGGATAATAGCTGATACTTCGACCGTTTATTTTCGCAATTGTTTTGGTGCACTCTTTCTTTTTGACCGTGACGATCGGAGCGACGAAGGTCAAATCGTATTTTGAAGCCAACATCTTCAAAGTCTCCACCTGATGAGCACTTTGCTCCGCAATCATCGAAACGGGAGTATGAACCAACTCTTTAAAAAAAGGGTTCAGGAGATACTCCCCCAGCAACATGAGTTTAACCCCTTTTTGATGTGCTACACGAGCATAGCTTTCGAGTTTGCTGCTCCCCATTCCGATGGAGGGAAGTTGAAGGATGGCGATACGCATTATTGCTCCTGATTCTTGATGATTTGAATCTGCAGTTGGGCTTTTTCCAACATATTTTCAGCCGATTTCAGCTCTTTCATCCCCTCTTCGTATGCTTTGACGCTTTCATTCATCGGCAAGGCCGGATCCATCAGTTTTTCTAAAATCGCTTTCGCATTGGCAATCTTCGTTTCAAAGTTCTCTTCTTCCATCATAATGCCTCCCGTACATAGTGTTCGATTTTATCGATTTCAACCAAAAAGGCGTCGTGCCCATAGTCGCTTTGAACCTCGAAGTAATCGCTGTTGGTTTTCCCGATAGCACACATCGCCGTATGGATGCTCTCCATTTCGGACGGGAGAAAAAGGATATCTTTTTCGAACCCGACGAGATACAGTTCCGCCGTAATTTTCGAGAGGGCCTCTTCGATCGAATCGAATCCTCTGGAGAGATCGTGAATATTGATTGCCTTGGTAATATAGAGGTATGACAGCGGATCAAACCACTTGGTAAAATTGTATCCGTTATACTCAAGATACGATTCGACCTGAAACTTTCCGAACAATTCGAACAAACCGTCTGTCCGTTTGTACTCCCTGCCAAATTTTTTAGCCATCGACTGATGGGACAAAAAACTGATATGCCCTGCCATCCGTCCGATCGCCATACCGCTGAGACCGTTTTCACGAACCACTTCAGGATCATAATAGCCGTTTTTAAATTCCGGATCTTTGAGAATCGCCTCTTGGGCTACTTTATTAAAGGCGATTGCCCACGGCTGAGTCGCGGCCGTTGTCGCCATTGCAATAATTTTTTTCGCAAAATTGGGGAAAAAAACACCGAATATCAATGCCTGCATTCCGCCCATCGATCCGCCAATCACTGCATGTACCTGATGAATTCCCAGACGGTCAAATAAGATTCTTTGCGCTTTTACCATATCTAAAATAGTAATAACCGGAAACTTATACCGATACGGTTCATTATACGGATAACGCATCGACATCGGCCCGGTACTGCCAAAACAGCTTCCGATGACATTGGTACAGATCACGAAAAAACGGTCGGTATCTACCGCTTTGCCCTGTCCTATAAGACCATCCCACCATCCGGGTTTGTTGTCTCCTTCATAGGTTCCCGCCGCGTGATGGGAACCTGTGAGGGCATGACAGACCACAATCACATTATCTTTCGCTTCATTAAGTTCTCCGTACGTCTCATAGACGATATCGTACGGTTCAAGAATACGCCCGCTCTCCAAATAGAGCGGGTTCGTAAAATGTTCTTTATGAGTCTGTAAATTTAACATAACTGCCTTACGCGTCTAATGCTGCTTTCAAATCAGCAATCAAATCGTCACAATCTTCCAATCCGATACTTAACCGGATCAGACCTTCGCTGACCCCAGCTTTTTTCAATTCTTCTTTACTCAACTGCTGGTGCGTAGTAGATGCGGAATGATTAATAATCGACTTGCTATCTCCGATATTGGCTACAATAGAGAAGATTTCTACGCTATCCAACACTTTTTTTGCCGTTTCAAAATCATCTACCTCAAAACTGAGCAATCCACTCGCCCCTTTAGTGAGGTATTTTTCTGCATTCTTATAACTTTTATCCGACGATAGTAATGGATAATTTACTTTTTTAACTTTCGGATGTTTTTCAAGCCATTGTGCGATACTTAACGCACTTTGAGAATGTTGTTTCATTCGAAGGGATAATGTTTCCACTCCTTGAATAAATAACCATGCATTAAAAGGGCTGAGAACAGCCCCTGTATCACGCATTAAGACCATTCTAGCTCTGAAAGTAAACAAAATACCACTGACAACCGAATCGGCAAAAACCAATCCGTGATAGCTCACTTCAGGCGTATTAAAATCAGGATAACGGGGGTTCCCTTTGATTTTATCCGCAAGATTTTTTCGCTCGACAATCAATCCGCCAATTGCAAGCCCTTGCCCCGTCGTATATTTACTTGCACTGTGAACAGCAACGTCTACACCCAGCAATAGCGGCTGACACAGTACAGGGGTGGCTACCGTATTATCAACTATTGTCACTATACTATGTTTGTTAGCGATGGCAATCAGAGCATCAAAATCCGGGACATCGATGCTAGGATTTGTAATACTCTCAAAAAAGATACATTTTGTATGTTCATCTATCAATGTTTCAACAGTGTCGAGAGAATGTATGTCAAAATAACGTGCTTCAATCCCTAGACGTTTTAAGGTTTGAGAAAAGAGTGTAACCGTTCCGCCATATAGCTGATTCGCAACAACAATATTATCACCGGCCTGCGCGACATTCAATATGCTGTAGAATATAGCACTCATTCCACTTCCTACAGCTAGTGCGCCACTTCCGCCCTCCAAAGCTGCAAACCGTTTTTCCAAAACTCCTGTTGTCGGATTTCCGACTCGGGTATAAACGTTATCCGTCCCTTGTTGGAGATTAAAGCTGTTTGCAGCAAAATCAGCACTGCCAAAATCAAATGCCGTACTCATATAGATCG
>Ga0172377_10009071_pt1 | contig 10197 bp, 17 predicted proteins | sample Pumphouse3metaG_FD_119749 | JGI IMG/M metagenome (GOLD analysis project Ga0172377, IMG submission 119749) | Leachate microbial communities from a municipal landfill in Southern Ontario, Canada - Pumphouse #3 metaG | ecosystem: Engineered > Solid waste > Landfill > Unclassified | place: Canada... | reverse complement strand
GTGCGCATCACGCGCTGCCAGACCGGCTTGCCGTCCTCGGCGTTGTGCTGTTCTGCATAGATGACCTGGGACTCCCTGCTGTCGAGCCTTCGAATTCCCTTCACGTGCAAGTCGACCTTGATCGACAGCCCGTTCGCGAGCCCTTGCAGCTCCGCCGGCGACGCTGTCTTGACGCCTAGCCTCCCGACGATGCTCTGGGTCTTCGGACCGGCAGACGACGGGACAATGACGTCAAGGCACCTGTCCTCGAGATGCTCGGCGAACTGGACCTGAGTTAGCGGCTTGCCGTCGCTTCCGGCCCACGCCGTCCACTCCTCGCTGAGAGCCGGCTGGTAGACGATGCGGTGGTCACGCCATCCCGGCTCCGCTCCCTCTCCGTGATCGTTGAGCACCGCAATAAGCGCAGGCCTGTCGCCATCGCTGACGTAGATCACGGTCTCCGGCGAGACGTGCCTGGAAGTCAGCGCAATGAAGGCTTCAAGGGTGTTGACCGACACGGAACCTTCGCACCGACGAGGCGCTGTGGCGCGCTTGTCGAGTTCGCCCTGGATGTCGACGACTTGCATTCCTCGAGGGACGACAATCTTTGCAAGTCCAGCCTCGGCATAAAACGGCTTCGGAACAGCCAATCTCTCGATGGCTTCTATGATGGACTGCGCGCTACTCTCGCGTTCTTCCCCGCTCATGATTCCTCCCCTTCCGCCCGCGCACCGGGCTCCTTGAAGACTGTTGTGCCGATGACCTCTTTGACCTCCCGAAATAGCTGCTGCTGCTTCGGGTTGTGCTGGGTCAGGCCGTACTTGCCGACCCAGAACGGCGTGTCCTTGCGCGTCTTGCGCGGCAGCTTGCCGGTCACGTTGGGCTCAATGGTCAGCATCCCGTTGGAGCCGACCTTTACGTCGAGCGTGATGGTCAGCGTGCCTTTCACATTCCGAGCCGACGCCGTGGCCCGCTCGTACAGTTTTTCTACAAGGCCGTGGAGTTCATCGCTCACCTCATCGCGAAGCTCCCCGTCCGCGATGGAGGCAAGCAACACTCCAAAGTCCCACGTTCCGTTGTCAGACATTCAGCCCTCCTTCTTCACAGCGACGAAACGCGCGAGCAGCGCTCCGTCGCGAATCCGGTGTAGTTCAGTCCCCACCGCGCACACGTGCCGATGCCTGCGGTCCAGAGCCTCGTCCAAGCTCGGATACAGGCCGATGCGCCTCCCGCCACTGGACGCAATCACGGGCTCACCACGTCGTAGTACCGACTCGACGTTGTCCCCGACGCGGAGAGCCTCCCCGCGTCCAGCAGGTCCTTGAGCGCGGCCGAGAGGGTGGACACGGACTTGCTGGGGACCGATAGCATCCGACGCAGTTCCGTCGGCCGGAGCGGACGTCCCTGCTGCCGAATCAGCGCGGGAATCTGCTCGGCAAGGGCGAGGCGAAGCGCCCCCCTTCTCGTTCGGCTTTCGGGCTTTTGGGGCCGCTGTTGGCGGCTTCTCCTTCGGTGCGGGTGAGGCGATGGGATGCAGGGTGGCGGTCCCGGTGGCGATGACGTGGACCTTGCCCTCCTGCTTCTTGACCGGAGCCTCCGACGAGCTGCGAAGCCCGCCCTCGTCCACCGTCATGTCGACGACGGCCTGCACGGCACGGAGCACGCGCTCCCGGTCGTGACCTTCGAGCGGGACCAGGAGGTCGAGGACCTCGATTGTGGTTGATAGGTGGTTCATGACGCCTCCTTCGGGTCGACCCCAAACGGCTTCAGTGCGTCCAGGCGCTCGCGGTCCGTCTCGTGCACCCACGACGACGAAGGCACGCCCTCGGACGTCCAGATGGCGATGGCCTCGCGCATTTCCGCGTTCGGTCGCTTTCGACCCGACAACCACTCGATGACGGCCGGGTGGGTGCACCCGATCGCCTTCGCCGCCGCCGTTGGGCCCAGTCCACGTTCATCGAGGAACGCTCGCAACAGGAGCGCCCCTCGAGCGAGAGGGGGAGACTTATCATGGCTCATGCGAGTGTAACGGTAGCTACCCTGACGCCAGCTGTCAAGAGAGAATGTCACCGTCGCTACTCTTTGGACGGGTACCCTCAGCGCATGGGCAACCTGTCGATCGATTCTGGCGTGGTGGAACTGGTCAGGAAGTGGATTCTGGAAGGGTCCCGCGCGGGCGTCACCTGGACCAGCATGGCCAAGCAGCTCGGCGTGTCGCGAACGACCATCATCAACATCCGTGATCGGTCGAAGGGCGCCGGGCCGTCCGTGGAGGCAGCGTTCGCCAAGCTCGAGTACGGGGGGAGCGTGGATGCTCTCCGGAGGGCGGCACGTGGGGAGGCCCCGGTTGAACGCGTGGTGGAGATCGATGACCGGTACGATTCGAGGCGTCGGGCATGCCGCGCCGCCGTTGAGCTCGGGTACGGAAGGGAAGCGATCGAGAAGGTGCAGAGCATGCGACTCGAGGACGACGAGGACCCTGGTCCCGAGTTCTGGCTTGACCTCATCCGGACAGAAGATCGGTACATCAAGAAGGGCATCAAGTGACGCTGGAGCAAGCGGACATCGAAGGCATTGCAGAGGACATCTACCGCAGGGCGAAGCTGGACCCGTCCGAGCCAGCTGACCCGCATCGGATAGCCGCGAAGCTTCTCGGTGACGACGCGATCCAGATCGTGCGCGGTGGCCCTCTTCGTGGTGACGGGTACCTCGCTCGGGTGGGTTCGCAGTGGAGAATCTACGTCAAGGCCAAGCTCTCGAACGAGCGTCGTCTATGGGTCCTGTCGCACGAGTTGGCGGAGTACGCGCTGCGTGACGTGGTGGACGAGAGGATCGAGAAGCTGGCGGATGCGGCGGCTGCCGCTGTGCTCGTGCCGCGCCGTGCCGTGCGTCGCGCGTTCCGCGTGCCCGAGGACATTCCGCGCCTGTCCTCTTCTCTGTGCGTGTCCGGCACGCTGGCGGCTCTGCGCGTTGGTGAGGCCGGGGGGCCACCGGTGGCTGTCGTGGCCCCTGCACATGTCCACGTTCGTGGCCCCGAGTCGTGGTCGTGGCCGTCCGAGAGGGAGCTTCGTGGTCTGGCGAAGGCTGGGGCCGTCGGGGTGGACCGGCTTCGATTGCCAGACGACCCGAGGCGAACCGTTCTGATCGTAGCTGAAACGTAGCGGTTTTCGAAAAAGAGTAGCCACGGTTACTTTTCATCTTGACCGTCGGGGTAGCTACGGTTACGTTGGTCACCAGGAGGAACGAACATGGTGACCCGCGAGATCGAAGCTTCGGACTGGGACCTCAGCGGCTCCCCCGTGCGCGTGTGGCGGGCAGTGGCGAAGGACCCGATCGGGCGGAACGCGTTCGGCCAGTCCGTGGACCGCGTGGCCGCGCTGTCTCGGATGGTCGAGTCAGCGAAGTGGTGGACACCGATGATTCCGGAGGAGGTGGCGTCGTGAAGGTCCAAATCACCCACACCGTCGCTATCACCGTCGAAGAGCACACGCCGGAGCAAGCTCGGGTTCGGGCCGCTCTCGATGGCCTCAACTACGTGAGCTTCACCTCCGACCGTCACGGCGGAGACGTGACCTACCGCATCGACGCGGACGACATGGACGACATCGTGCGCATCTGCCGGGCGGTGGGCCAATGAAATACCCCTGCTCCCTATGCGGTGGTGGCGGTACGGACACGCAGTGCCCCGAGTGCGTGGAGACGCTCCCGCCGAACCCGCTCGCCCGGGCTCTGGATGCCGCTCAGGAGACGTTGGAGCCCGTCCTGTACCATCCGGGCGTCGTCCTGTCGGAAGGCCGCGCCAAGGTCTACGCAGGCGGGCAGGTGGTGGCATCCGTGCCCGTCCTCGGAGGGGACAAGGTGGCCGCGGTTCGGCAGGTGACCGAACTGGCTCTCAGGTACGCCCACGAACTGGCGGACATCCAGCGGGACCCTGACCTGTCACGGCTCCTGGCTCGCGCGCTGGAGATCATCATGGGCGTCGCCCTCGAGCTCGAGGGCGAAGACCTGGCGGAGATCCTGCGCGACCCTGACGGCGTGATGGCAGCGGTGCAGAAGAGGCAGAGGGTGGCATGACGCGCTCCGAGGTACTGATGGCTATCTCCCACCTTGCACGTGTCGATGCAGACGCTGCGTGGGAGCGAGGCGATACGGACGAGGCGGAGAGGCTTTTTGGCCTGAAACTTGAGGCGGAAGACATGGCCGGGCCTGAAGCAGACAAGGCTTACGAGTCATTGTTTTGCTGGCTTCGAAGCGAGTGTGCTGCGCCGCGTGTCGACTCGACGTGGGCACGAATAGGGGTCTGACGAAGGAGGATGAGATGAGCGTGGAGATGTTTGAGGCGTTGTACTCCTTGCGCAGCCAACTGGTGGCGCTTGGGCTCGAATCGCTCTTGGATTCGCTCGCGGAAGGCGACGAGGACGCGGTGGATGCCGCGCTGGAGGGGTTATGTTCCGCGGTTTGATCAATCGGTCATGCCCACCCAAGCGCTCTGTGTGGCTTGCGTGGGAGAGGGCACGACGGCGGGCGCAGTGCAGAGCGATCCGGACAGGAGACACTGCGCAGCTCGAGTGGCTTGAGCGGGCGAAGGACGACTTGCGCGCTGCAATGACGAACTAAGGAGGACGAGATGAAGGTGCGAGCAGTAGAAATAAGTAATATCTGCGGGCTGGAGGAGCTGATCATCGACGTGGGAGATGGCGGCTTGCTTGTCTGCGGAGACAACGGCGTCGGCAAGACGTCCGTGCTCACGGCGATCAAGGTTGCCCTGGCTGGACGGGGCATCGGTGACGAGGCCATCCGCGTGGGAGCGGACCAGGCAAGCGTGCAGATTCGAATCGACGACAAAACCGTGCGCAAGGTGCTCGGTCGGGGGAGCAAGCTCGACGTCACCAACGACGACGGCGCCAGGTACCCCAAGCCGGTAGCGATGCTGCAGCGCATGCTCGGGACCGACTCGATTGACCCTCTGGCCCTGCTCCAGAAGGACGCGAAGAAAGTCAAGGCGGCAGTATTTGCGGCGTGCCCTGTGGAGGTGAGCCGCGAGTTCCTTTGCGAGTACGTGCCGCGCCTCCCAGAAGGCTTTGACACGAGCGGCCACGGACTCGACGTGATAGAGCAGCTGCGGAAGATCGCGTACGACAAGCGCACAGCCGCTAACGCCAGGAGTAAGGAGCTGGCCGAGACCGCACGACGAGCGCAGGAGCACGCCAATAGCCTAGCGCAAGCGGTGTCTGGAGAGCCTGCCGATCCCATTGCGGCTACTGCCACCAGAGACGAGGCAAAGGTAGCGTGCGATCGACTTCAAGGCCGCCACGAGCAGGCGCAGAAGCAGGCAGAGGCGACAGCGTCGCAGCGAGCCCACGCTACCGGTCTCCGAGAGCGCGCCGAGCAGCTCCGCAGCGACGCGTCTCCAGTGCCAGCCTCCGTGCTTGAGGCGGCCAGAGGGGATCGCGCTGCGGCTCAGGAGCTGGTGGATCGTCTCACTGCCGAGCTTGCCCGTGCGAAAGCTACCTTGGCCGAGAAATCCGAGGCCACGGTGGCCCTCGAGCGCCAAGCCGACAACGCGATGGGCTTGCTCGAGAAGGCCTACGGGCTGGACGAGCAGGCGGATGAACTCGAGGCCTCGATCGCTGCCCTTGCTGTCGAGCCGGTGCCTGCCGAAGCGATCGAAGCCGCAAAGAGCACAGTGGAGCAGGCAGAGGCAGACCTTGCCGTTGCGGTGGCCGATGCAGACGCGCGGCTACGCTCCACGCAGGCAAACATCGCCAACGACGAGGCCCGCTATGTCGCCGAAAGCGCAGCGAGGGAGGCGGCCAGGCTCGACGAGATGGTCAAGCGCCTGACCAACGAGGCCCCCGCTGCGCTTGTCGACCAGTCAGGCGGAATCCCTGGGCTCACCGTACAGGGCGACGACATCTACCTTGACGGTGTAAATTTCTCGGTCCTAAACGGGGCACAGCGCGTCCGGCTGGCCGTGCAGATCGCCAAGCGCACCATCGCGTTGCGCGCCCCCGAGGCGAGAGTGCTTATCTGTGACGGGCTGGAGGCGCTGTCCAAGAAGACGATGGAGGTGTTCGTGCAGGAGGCGACGGAAGGCGGATGGCAGCTTTTCGGGTCGCGAGTCACCGACGATGACCGGCTCGTGCTTATCCCACTGGGCCAGGAAGGAGCTTCAGAATGACGCTCACAGCCGAAGAACTCACACTCAGGCAGGGCCGCATCGGTGCCAGCATGGTTGGCGCGATCGTGGGAGTGAACCCGTTCGCTGGTCCGATCGACGCCTGGCTACAGCTCACTGGCAGGGCCGTCAAAGAGCAGACGGATGACGGGAAACTGCGCACCGATTGGGGCGGGCAGATGGAAGGGATGCTAGCCTCCTGGTACGAGCACGAGACCGGGCTGGAGCTCGCCCCCTGCACGACGCTCATACACCCCAGGCACGATTGGGCGATCGCCACGCCTGATCGCACGGCCAACGCCCCGCTGCTTGTCGAATGCAAGCACGTTGGGGAGCGGGTGGCCTGGCACTGGATGGACGGCCCTCCTGACTACGTCGCAGCGCAGTGCGTGTGGCAGATGCTTGTCACACGGGCGCTGGGCATGGACGTCTCTCGCGTCGATGTCGTTGCCGACGTCGGAGGTGCACCGCCGGAGATCTTCCCCGTCCAGTACGACGCAGACCTGGAGAACAACATGTTCGAAGCCGTCGAGCGGTTCTGGACGGACCACGTTGTTGCCGACGTGCCGCCAGCGGTCGACGGGTCTGCCAGCTACCAAGCCTGGCTACGAAGGCAATTCCCCAACAGCTCCGGAACCATGCGTGAGGCACCGGAAGCTGACCAGTGGGCAACGCAGTATGCGGAAGCGAGCGAGGCGATAAAGGCAGCCAATGACGCAAAAGAACTGGCCGCCAACAACCTGCGCTTTGCCATCGGTGAGGATGACGGAGTGCGAGGCCCGTGGGGACAGGCGACTAATCGGACGAGCGCACGCGGGACCCGCTCGCTTCGCGTGAAACTGAATGGAGACACCCGCGTCCGACGAGTCGGGCGCGCAACCGTGGAGGACATCGCGATATGATAGACTACACCAATGACTCGACAGCCCTCGCTAGGGCACCACAAGCAGGCATGACGCTGCGCCAGGACGCTACCGGAGGCCAGGAGCTGGCCGTGAGCGGCGAGATGAACCAGGCGCAGATCGTGGCCGAGTCTCGAGCGCGAATCGAAGCCGAGCACATCCTGGCAAAGCGCTTCCCGCGAGACCTCGACCTCGTCAGGACGAAGCTGCTGGCAGACTGCAGGCGCCCGAGGTTTGCTGAGAAGGCTCGATACCGCAAGCCGCAAGGCAAGGCAAAGAACCAGGAGACCGGAAGGTGGGAGCAGAATTACATCGAAGGCCCCTCGATCCGTTTCGTCGAAGCAGCAATCCGAGCGATGGGCAATCTTACGCAAGAGGCTCGGACCATCTACGATGACCCCGACCGGCGCAAGATCCTTGTAATCGTCCGGGATCTCGAGAGCAATTCCTCGATGAGCGCTGAGATCGTCGTCGAGAAGATCGTCGAGCGCAAGGAGGTGTCCTTCAAGGGGAGAATCGTGCGCGAAGTGCTGGCGTCGAGACTCAACAGCTACGGGGACACGGTGTACATCGTTCGTGCCACTGAGGACGAGCTCGCGATGAAGCAAGCCGCACTGGTGTCCAAGGCAATCCGAACGGTCGGAATTCGACTCATTCCAGCTGACCTGGTCGAAGAGGCCATGGACATGGCAATGGAGACGCAGGCCAGGCGGGACGCAGAAGACCCGGACGCAGCGCGCAAAAGGCTGGTCGATGCGTTCGTCACCGTCGGAGTCCAGCCCGACGCTCTCAAGGCGTATTTGGGGCACGACATCGCGGCGTCGTCACCTGCTGAGATGCAGGACCTTCGAGCCATCTACGCGGGCATCCATGGCGGAGAGACGACGTGGAAGGAGGTCACCGACTCGACCGTAGAGCCGGCCGAGGAGCGCAGCAAAGGGCCTGCGGTCGTCGACAGGCTCAAGGACAAGCTCAAGGACAAGGGCAGCAAACGCGAAGCTAAGCCGGGGCTGGAGCCGAAGGCAACTCGTGAGCCCGGGGATGAGCCTGGATGGGGGCTGTAGTGGGCACCGACAAATACGAAAAACGCATCGAGCGGCTTCGTATGGCACTGCGCGACATCGCGTCATGGCGAGCAGGTGCCCACGAGCACGACGACGACATGGGCCACGACAGGCGGGACTTCGTCGGCTCGGACGACTGGGAGCAGGTAGAGGAGGCGGCGGATTCCGCCCTCCGCCGTGACGACGATCTGCGAGATCCATATCCCCCAGAGAATGAGCCGACATGATCGTCTGCACCCGCTGTTACCGTGAGCTGCCTCGAGATGCCTACTACAACTCTCGCAAGAGCCTCGTATGTCGTGACTGCCACATCGCCAGGGTCAGAGCTCGCCAGGCGAAGGTAGCAGCGGGCTCCCCAGCGCATCCCGAGCGAAGCTGCGCCTACTGCCCGCGCTGCTACGACTTGCCATGGCGAAGGCCCAAACGTGGACTGTGCGCCTGCGGCTTGCGCTACGCCATGGAGCCGCTGCCCCGCCTAGACCCATACTCCCGAGAGGGCGAGCCCACCTACGTGCTCGGAGGTCAGTCGAGGGACATGCCATGAACGACGCCGGACAGGCAATCCTTGACCTGCTCAGCCAGGCGCTTTCCCTGACGAAGGCGCCGGAGCCGGAGCTGGAGCCATCCAAGGAATGGATGACAGTTCGCACCTACGCGGCCCGGCTGTCACTGCACCCAGACACGGTCCGCCGCTACATCCGGCAAGGACTGCCTGCTATTCGATGCGGCAGGGGGTATCGTGTGCGGGTTTTTGCGGCTGACAAGTGGCTGGCAGAAGGAGGGGCGATCGGTGAGGCGGCCCGGGCGGGCAGAGGGGTGCTACAGTAGCCGTCATGGCGTCCCTGTTCCGCAGGAAATCTGGCCGTCTGGCTGGAAGGTGGGTCTTCACGAGGGGCGGGCGGCAAGTCGTTGCTCCGGAGACGGTGGCAACGAAGTCGCAAGCTGTCGCCTGGGCAGCAGCCGTCGAGTCCGTGGAGCCGTCGGCACGAAGAAAGAAGCGTGGAGACGGCCCCACGGTGAGCGAACTCGCCGCGAAATGGGTCAAGCTCCGGGAGCATCTACGAGACGCTGGCGGCCTTGCGCCTTCCACCGTCAAGGACAACAAGAGCCACATTTCACACCGCATCGTCCCGGATCTCGGGACCGACTCGGTGGCAGACCTCGACGTTCCAAGGCTTCGGACGTGGGTCAGGACCTTGCAAGGAGCCCCAACCACGCGGCGAAACGTGGTATCGACGTTGGCCGCCATGCTCGATGATGCCATCGGAGAGGGGTGGACAAGCCTGCGCGTCAATCCGGCCCGTGAGCGCTCCTTGCGTGCCATCCTGCCCGCGAACAGAGCGACGACCCGTGGCGTAGACTTGGTGATTCCGCAGCTTACCACGTCGGAGTTGATTGCTTGCGAGCTTATCCCGACCCACAGGCGCGTGCGGTACGCGGTCGCGTTCCTGTCCGGCCTGCGCGACGGGGAGATCGCCGGGCTGGGGCTCTGTGACGTCGACCTCGAGGCTGGTGTGTTCGAAGTCCACCAAGCCCTGCGACTCGTCGGCACGCGCAAGCCAGGCAAGACGAAGACCGATGGGAGCGTGCGAATCGTGCCGATCCATCCACAGCTTGTAAAGCTCCTGACGTGGTGGGTAGCACATGGCTGGTCCGCGTGGACGTGCAAGGCGCCGACGGCTCAGTCTCCTCTACTACCTGGTGAGGATGGGTCCTGGTCGAGACCTCGAGGAGCGGACGGGCTCCGAGCGGACCTCGAGCGAATCGGTGCGGCCACCAGCGTGCAGGGACATCCGCTGTGCTTTCGGCACGCTCGGACATCGTTTGCCTCGTGGCTCAGGGCGGCCGGAGTCCAGCGCGAAACGATCGGGTCACTACTCGGGCATGAGGGATGCTCGGTCACGGACAGGCACTACGCGCTCGCCGAGATCGAAGAGCTGCGCCAGGCCGTCTGCCAGATCGGGGTTGTGATCAATTCTGTGAACAACCTTGTGAACACTGATCACAAGGCTGTCGCCGATCTGCTTGTTTCTCCAGCACCGTTCTCCGAAGTGGTAAGAATTGATCTCACCGG